>Ga0209382_10003210_pt1 | contig 22823 bp, 23 predicted proteins | sample SoiMetdeltSBSDD5_FD_187599 | JGI IMG/M metagenome (GOLD analysis project Ga0209382, IMG submission 187599) | Bulk soil microbial communities from a Populus tree surrounding site in Tennessee, USA - Soil MetaG P. deltoides SBSDD5 (SPAdes) (version 2) | ecosystem: Environmental > Terrestrial >...
CCAGGGTGCGAGGCCCTCGAGGATCGTCGGGTACAGCTCGACGCCCTGCGCGAGCTGGCGCGCCTTCCTCGCCAGCGCGGCCTGGCCGGGCAGGCGGACGGGCGGCGCCCCCGGCGCCGTGCGCGAAGCGCGCGCGGCCTCGGCGATGGCGGACATCTCCCGGCGGAAGGCGGCCCGGCCCGCGAACCGCTCGGGGTCGATGAGCTGGAGGTAGACGGAGGCGCCCCACGCGTCCGGCTTCTCGGCGCGGCCGTGCCCGCTCAGGCCGGAGGTCAGCGCCTCCACGAGCAGGGCCAGCGCGAATCCCTTGTGCCCCAGCTCCCGCCCGCCCAGGGGCAGGATGGCGCCGCGCGGCCCGCTGCCGAACAGGACGGACGGATCGTCGGTCGCCTCGCCGCTCGCGTCCACCAGCCAGGGCCCGGGCAGGCGCCCGCCCTCGTCGGCCAGGCGCTTCGTGAGCGCGTTCGTGGTCGTCGACATGCTGATGTCGAAGAGGATCGGCTCCCGCTCCGTGGGCAGGCCGGCGGCGAACGGATTGGGCGTGATCACGGACTCCACGCCGCCGTGGGCGGCCACCCCCGCGCCCGCCGGATCGGAGCAGGTCAGCAGGATGACCAGGCCGTCGCGGGTCACGGGCTCGAGGTAGGCCTGCAGGCAGCCGATGTGATGGCTGCGCCGCAGCACGACCGTCACCTGCGGATGATCGGCCAGGCGCGCGCGCGCGAAGCCGATGGCCCGCCGCATCAGCCAGGGCCCGGGCAGGTAGCGCCCGTCCCAGACGATCGCCGCCCCGGAGTCGGAGATCGTCTCCGGCTCGCCCTCCCGCGTCATGGCGCCTTCGTCCAGGCTGGACAGGTAGCGCGGAGCCATGCCCAGGCCGTGGGTGGTGTGGCCCAGGAGGTCGGATTCGACCAGGACCTCCGCGGTGTCGCGCGCGCGGTCCTCGGGCAGGCGCAGGCGCGCGAACAGACGGGTGGAGAAGGCGACGAGGTCTTCCGACTGGTAGCGGGGGATCTCGGGGCTCAAGAGACCCTCATCTTACAAGCTTGACTCCGCGCTTCGCCCCGTCTACCCTGCGCCCGTCATGTCCGCGCGCCGCCCCATCGCCATCATCGTCATTAGCAGCGGCGGAGGTCCGCCGATCTAGGGCCCGCTCAGCCCGAAGTCGGTGCGACCCCCGAGGATTCGAAGGCCTCGGGGGTTTTTTGTTTTCTGGGAGAGAGAGATGGAGACAACCGGCGGCCGCGGGCTGCTGCACGACGTCCTGACCAGCCGCGTGTACGACGTGGCCCGGGAGACGCCCCTCGAGCCGGCGGCGCGCCTGTCGCGGCGGCTGGGCCATGCCGTGCTGCTCAAGCGCGAGGACCTGCAGCCCGTCTTCTCCTACAAGATCCGCGGCGCCCACAACCGCATCGCGCACCTCGACGCCGGGGAGCGGGCACGTGGAGTCATCGCGGCCAGCGCGGGCAACCATGCCCAGGGCGTCGCCTACTCCGCGCGCCACCTCGGCATCCGGGCCGTGATCGTGATGCCGGAGACGACGCCGGAGATCAAGGTGGAGGCGGTGCGCGAGCTGGGGGCGGAGGTCGTGCTCGCCGGCGACAGCTACGCGGACTCGGCGGCGCGCGCGGACTCCCTGGCCGCGGAGCAAGGCCTCACTCTCGTGCACCCGTTCGACGATCCGCTGGTCATCGCGGGGCAGGGGACGATCGGCGCGGAGATCGTGAGGCAGAGCCAGGGCCGCGTCTCCGCGGTGTTCGTGCCCGTGGGGGGTGGGGGCCTCATCGCGGGCGTGGCCGGATACGTCAAGGCGCTGCTTCCTTCGGTGCGCGTCATCGGCGTCGAGCCCTTCGAGGCGGACGCGATGTACCAGTCGCTGGCCGCGGGCCGGCGTGTGCACCTGGATCACGTCGGCCTGTTCGCGGACGGCGTCGCCGTGCGCGAAGTGGGGGAGCGCACGTTCGCGCTGGCCCAGGCCCACGTGGACGAGGTCGTGCGCGTCACCAACGACGAGGTGTGCGCGGCCATCAAGGACGTCTTCGACGACACCCGCAGCGTGATGGAGCCGGCGGGCGCGCTGTCCGTGGCCGGCCTGAAGGCCTGGGCCGCGCGCGGCGGCTCTGCCGGCCAGCGCGTGGTGGCGATCCTGAGCGGGGCCAACATGAACTTCGACCGCCTCCGCTTCGTGGCCGAGCGCGCGGAGCTGGGCGAGGCGCGCGAGGCCGTCCTCGGCGTGACCATCCCCGAGCGCCCGGGCGCGTTCCGCGAGTTCTGCGCCACCATCGGCCGCCGGGTGGTGACGGAGTTCAACTACCGGCTCAGCGGCCGGGACAAGGCGCACATCTTCGTGGGGCTGCGCACGGCGTCGCGCGAGGATGCGATCGACGTGGCCACGCGGCTGCGCGCGCGCGGCTACCCGACGGAGGACCTGTCGGACAACGAGGTCGCCAAGCTGCACGTGCGCCACATGGTGGGCGGCCGCTCGGCCGAGGTTCGTCACGAGCGGCTCTACCGCTTTGAGTTCCCCGAGCGGCCGGGCGCCCTCCTGCGCTTCCTGGAGACGCTCGGGGGCCGCTGGAACATCAGCCTCTTCCACTATCGGAATCACGGGGCCGACTTCGGCCGCGTGCTCGCGGGGTTCGAGGTCCCCGACCCCGAAGAGGCGGACTTCCAGGCCTTCCTCCGGCGGCTGGGATACCCGTTCGTGGCCGAAGGGTCGAATCCGGCATACGAGCTCTTCCTCGCCGATCGAAACCAACTGGCGAGCATGAATGGCGACGCGCGCGCCGACGTTCCGAAGGAGGCACGATGAAGTCTCTGGCTGCGTTCGGATTCCTCCTGGCCACGCCGGTGGCCATGGCGACCGCAGGGTCCTCGGCGGCCTCGCCCCGGGCGGAAGCGGCCCTGGAAGCGGAGAAGGCCGCCATCCTCGAGGTCATCGAGCGCCAGGCGGCCACGTTCTGGGCCAAGGATTTCGAGGGCTGGGCCCAGACCTGGGTGCACGCTCCCTACATTCGCAGGGTGGGCTGGTCGGAGACGGGCGGCGTGGTCAGCGTCGAAGGCTGGGAGGCCATCGGCGGCCGGATGAAGAAGAACATGACGGACAATCCGACGCCGAACCTCACGCCCGCGAAGCTGGCGCGTGAGCATTTGAACTTCCGGATCTACGGTGACGTGGCCTGGGTGACCTTCGACCAGCACGGGATCGCGACCGGCGAGCCGCGGTTCGACATGCCCGGCCTCAGCCACGAGACCAGGATCCTCGAGAAGCACGAGGGAAAGTGGAAGGTCGCCTACCTGGGCTATCTGCTGGCCGGAAGTCCCGAAGCCGGGCCGAAGCGGTGAGAGTGGTGTCGCCCGCTGCGTAGCTGTGTAGATGAGAACACAGATCGAAGTGGCCTCCGAGGTCGGCATCGTGACGATCGGCGACTCGCTGGCGGCGCTGCCGGGCGGCCTCGATCAGGACGTCCTGCTCCGGCACCTGGAACCCTTGGCGCTCGCGGGTCGGGTGTTCTTTCTCGTGGCCGATGACCCCGTCCGCTCTCGGATCGCGCTGTTCGCAGAGGAGTCACCGCCGGCCAGCTTCGCTCGGGACTTCGAAGCGCTGGGCGGCACGTTTCGACTCGACGTGCCCAGCGGGACGATAGCCCTGAGCGGCTGGGACAAGGCGGGTCAGGCGGCGGCCGCGGGTGAGACGGGGGTGACTCCCGGGTCGCATCTGCTGACCGTGTTGACACGCCGGCCGTTTGACGGCGCCCGTCATGCGGAGGACATGAGCGAGTTGCTCGGAGCCGAGTGGAGGTTCAAGCAGACCGTCGACCGCCTCGGAGTGGTGGGCTGTCTTCCGACGGTTCTCACCGCCCTCTGCGTTCTGGCGGCCCGATGGAACTGGCTCTGGCCCGCGCTCGTTCTCCTGGCCGTCTCCTGGCTGCCCTACATCGTCCTGAAGCACACCCGTCGGTACCGGGAGGCGGAGCGGCGCGCCGCGGACCATGAGCGGGCGCGGCCGCATTTCGTGGTCAGTCTCACGCCGACGCACGAGGATGGGCTGTCCGGTGGGTTTCTGCGTATCTGAGGTGAGGCGGTCTCTGCGCGGTCGCGATTGGGGCCGGCTCTCTGCGTTCGCAACAGCAGTTCCAGGTCCGCTATGCCTTCTTCCCGTGACCGCACGCTGAAGCGAGAGGCTCGAATGAGACGAAATGGTTACGGCGTTGGCTCGATGATTCGTCTGGTGTCCGCCGTCGCTCTTCTCGCCTACGCGTGCGGCGACAGCCTGCGTCGCGAGGGCGACACCTGTGCGGCGACACCGGAGTGCCAGGCGGGCCTCACCTGTCGAGTGGACTCCACGGGAGCGTCGCGTTGCAACCAGCCGCTCGCCGAGTGTGCATTGTGTACGCGCACGGAGGAGTGTCGAAGCGCGCTCGTGTGCAACTCCTTCAGTGATGGGTCGCGAAGGTGCGGGTCCGGCGTCGGCGTGACGACGTGCCGGATCGACTAGGATGGAGGATCGCCCCGTGAGTCGCGGGCCCGTCGAGAACGTGCGCGTGCAGTGTCCGGGCTGCGGCGCTTCCTACGATCCATCGCAGCTCCTGGCCGGCTGCACCGTGTCGTGGCCCAACCAGAAGTGGTTGCTCTTCCAATGTCCCGGCTGCAAGGCCGACGCCCACGTCGAAGTCGCCAACGGCCGCCTCGCCATCGGAGAGCTGGACGGCGGCCCGGGACCGTGCTTCTTTCCCCGGCAGACCCTGACGCTACCGGGACTGAAGGTCGCCGCCACCGCCAGCGGCGTCAGCGTCGTCTTCAAGGGCAAACGGACGCGTGTGCCCGCCAAGACGTAGCGATGATGGGGACTCATCTCAAGTGATACTTTAGGCAACTCGTTCTGGAACGAGTTGCCGCTGGACCGCGAGTGATTGGGAGGAATGGACCCTGGTGCGCATCGCGGTGTCCGGATCCCACCGCACGGGCAAGAGCACGCTGATCGCGACCTTCGTCGATCTCCGCCCGGAATTCCGGTACGAGCCGGAGGCGTACGAGGCACTGGCCGACGACATCGACCTGACCGCGACCGAAGGGCCATCGCCCGAGGGCCTTCGGTCGCTCCTCGACTACACGATCGCCGCCGTCCGCGGCCACGGTCCTGACGTTTCGGTCGTCTTCGAGCGCAGCCCCGTCGATTACCTTGCCTACGCGGCCGCCTGCCGTGACGCCTGGTCGGCCCCGGTCATCCACGAGTTTCTCGCCGCCGCCGTGCCTGCGGTGCGTTCATCGCTGCGCCACCTGGACCTCATTGTCCTCTTGCCCGTGTCCGACGTGGGCGCGATTCCCGCGCGGCCGGAGGAGGACGAGCGCTTCCGGAAGCGCGTGGACGACCGGCTCCGGCGCGCCCTGATCGACGACGATTTCGACCTGTTCGACGACCGCGACCTGCCCCGCGTCGTCGAGCTCTCGCCCCTGCCCGCGCGCCAGATCGCGGAGCTGATGCGGCTGACTGAGCCGTCGGGCCGGGCGCGATAAGGGGGGAGTGATGAAGACTCGGTGGTGGCTCGTCGTGCTCACGATGGCGAACCTCGCGGTGCTGATCTGCTCGCTGGCCACGATGCGCCCGGCGGTGGCCGAGGGTCCGCCGGCCGTCCTGCGCGGGCGCGGCCTGGAGATCGTCGACGACCAGGGCCGTGTGCGCGCCAGCATCACGGTCATGCCCGCGGGCACGTCCCCCAGGGGTGACCGGTATGCGGAGACGGTGCTCCTGCGGCTCATCACCGAGCGCGGACGCCCATCGGTGAAGCTCGGCGCATCCGAAGAGGCGGCCGGGATCAGCCTGGCCGGTCCCACGGGGACCAGCAACACCTACGTCATCCTGGAAGCGAAAGGCTCATCCAGCTCTCTCAAGCTCCGGAACGAAGATGGCCGGGAGCAAATGGTCAAGCCTCAATGAGCCCTTTCCGCACGAATCGCGCTTGGACACTCGTCTTCGCGCTGCTCGCGACGAGAGCCGCGGCCCAGGAGGCGCCCGGTCGCGTTCCCGCGCCGGGTCCGGTGACGGACGGCCCGTACACGCCGCAGCCGATCCTGCCCGGCGGGATCGTCGTCCCCCTGTACGTGCCGGGCTCGCCCGATCTCAAGGCGGACCGCGTCCGCGAGGCCGAGACCTACAACATGGCGAGCGGCGTGCCCGGCCGCATCCAGAGCATCGTCAACATCCACAACCCGTCGATCGAGGCGCACTTCGCCGATCCCGCCATCAACACGGGGGCCGCGATCATCGTCGTGCCCGGCGGCGGCCACCGCACCCTCAACGTGGGGTCGGAGGGCGCGGACGTCGTGTCGTACCTGTACAACTACGGCGTCAACGCCATCATCCTCCGCAACCGGCTGCGCAACGACGGATACGTGGCCGAGGTGGACGCGGTGAAGGACGCGCTTCAGGCCCTCCGCCTCACGCGCGCGCGGGCCGCGGAGTGGAAGATCGATCCCCGGAAGATCGGGATCATGGGCTTCTCCGCGGGCGCGGAGCTCGCCTCTGCGACCGCGATCGCCTTCGCCGACTTCGACGAGAAGAACGCCGGCCCGGAGAAGGTCTCCGCCCGCCCGAACTTCGTGGTGCTCGTGTATCCGGGCCCCACGCCGTTCGCGAAGGGGGCGACGCCGAAGATACCGCGCAACGTCCCGCCGACCTTCATCGTGTCGCCCGGCTCCGGCGACCGCGTCCACGCGATCTGGGCCGACGAATACTTCTCCGCGATGCTCAAGCTCGGCGCGCCCAACCTCGAGATGCACATCTACGGCAACGGCGTGCACGGCGGCGCCCTCAAGCACCGCGACGGGATTCCGTTGGGCACCTGGCCGGATCGGTTCGTCGATTGGTTCCGTGACCTCGGGTTCCTCGGCAAGCCCGGCGTCGAGACGAAGGCCGAGCGCGACGTGGCGGCCTTCGTCAGCCAGCCCCCTCTGCCCTGAGCAAGTCGTTGTAGGCTGGCTCATCGATTCGAGTGAGGTGGCACCGTGTCCAAGCTGCGCCTGAGGATCTCGATGTCGCTCGACGGCTACGTGGCCGGGCCCGACCAGAGCGTGAAGAACCCGCTCGGCGTCGGCGGCGAGCGGCTGCACGAATGGGTCGTTCCCCTCGCGGCCTGGCGGAACACGCACGGCATGAAGGGCGGGGATGTGAATCCGAGCTCGGCGGTGGTCGAGGAATCCCTCGTGAACGTGGGGGCCACGATCATGGGCCGCAACATGTTCGGCGGCCATCCGGGGCCATGGGACCCGAAGAAGCCGTGGAAGGGCTGGTGGGGAACGAACCCGCCCTTCCACCATCCGGTCTTCGTCCTCACGCACCACGCGCGAGCGCCCCTCGAGATGGAAGGCGGGACGACCTTCACGTTCGTCACGGACGGCATCCAGTCCGCCCTCGAGCAGGCCCGGCGCGCGGCGGGGGGGAAGGACGTGGCCCTGTCCGGCGGCGCGAAGGCGGCCCGCTCGTACCTGGTCGCCGGGCTCGTGGACGAGATGGAGATCAGCGTGGCCCCGACGCTGCTGGGCGCGGGCGAGCGGTTGTTCGACGGCGTCGTCGATCTGCACGGCCTGCGGCTCGTGCGGACGGTTGCCGCCCCGGACGTGACCCACCTGAAATTCGCGCGATGAGCGCCGCGAATGTCCCGGCCCACGACGCCCTCCTGCGCCTGCAGGAGGGGAACCGCCGGTTTGCCACCGACACGCGCAACGCGGATACCCTGTCCAGCCTCACCCGGCGCGCGCTGGTGGTGGGCCAGCAGCCGTTCGCCATCATCCTCGGATGCTCCGACTCGCGCGTACCGGCCGAGATCATCTTCGATCAGGGCCTCGGCGACCTGTTCGTCATCCGCGTGGGCGGGAACATCGTGGCCCCCTCCCAGATCGGGAGCGTGGAGTTCGCGGCGGACCAGTTCGGGACGCGGCTCGTGGTCGTCCTCGGCCATTCCCAGTGCGGCGTCGTGACGGCGACGCTGAAGGAGCTGCTGGCGCCGGACGCCCAGCACTCGAAGAACCTGCGGTCGATCGTAGACCGCGTGCGGCCCTCGCTGGAGGGACTCCTGAAGACGAACCTGGTCCACGACCCCGTTGCGCTGCTGCGCGAGGCGGTGCGCGCCAACGTGCGCGTCTCGGCCAACCAGCTCCGTCACGGATCCGACGTGCTCGAGCGCCTGATCGACCACGGCGGCCTGCACGTGGTGGGCGCGGAGTACTCCCTCGAGACCGGAGTCGTGGACTTCTTCGACGGCGTGTACGGAGGCTGACCTTGATGCTGAAAGCCATCCTGGAGCGGCTGGCGGCCCTGATGGCGCCGAAGGAAGTGCCGGCGCTCGGTCGAAACGAGCCTTGCCACTGCGGCAGCGGACGGAAGTACAAGAAGTGCTGCCTCGAAAAGGACGCGGGCCGGCTCCGGTCGGAGCGCGAAGCGGGACCGATGGCGACGGGGGGCGCGGTCAGCGCGCGGGGGCCGGCCGCCAATCCCGGTGCGCAGCGCGCCCGCGACGCCGGTGCGCCGCGCGCCCGCCAGGGGAATCTCGGCCGGGGGAGGATGCCGTGAACGTCGACGGCGATCTGTCCGCGTTCACGCGCGACGAGCTCGTGGCCGAGGTGCGCCGCCTTCGTGCCGGCATCCGCAAGCATCGGGACAGCACCGCCCACGAGCTGTGCTGGCATCATCCCGAGCTCTGGGGCCTCCTCCCGGAGAAGGTCGAGCCTGCGGTCGCCGTTCCGCCCTGGCCGAAGTTCCTGCGCGGGTGCCTGAAGTATCGCGAGTCGCTCGAGCGGGAGCTGCCGGACGCGCCCGCCGCCGATGTCGAATACGAGTAGGCGGCCTAGAACACCCGCCGCTTCAGCCGATCCAGCCGGAACTTCGCCGTGTCCGCGATGGCCATCACCGCCATCACTCCCGCCTGCACGGGATCCGTGACCACGAGGTCCGCCGCCTCGGGCACGCTCCCGGCCATGTTGAGGCTGAGGACGAGCACGCCCTGGGCGCGGATCTCGCGCACCGCCTTCTCGATATCGCCGCCCATGAGCGCCCCGGCCAGGACGAGCACGCGGGCGCGGGGCAGCCGCGCGACCGCGCGCACCGCGTCGGCCAGCGTCTGCTCGCCCACGAGAGGGATCGTGTCGACCGAGATGTGCTCGCCGCGGATGTTGTGGCGGTCGGCCTCGGAGATCGCGCCCAGCGCGACCTGGCCGACCTGCGCCCCGCCGCCCACGATGATGATCCGCTTGCCGTAGATGCGCTGGAACGTTTTCACCACGGTGACCCGCCGCGCAACGGGGAGGGCGGCCAGGTCCTTCTCCAGCGCTTCCGCGGAGGACGGCACCGTCGTCTCGAAGTAGATGCGGCTGGCCGCCGGCCCGCTCTCCAGGATCTCGACGAGCGTGATGTCCGCGCGATGGCGGGCCATCACGCCCGTGAGCTCGTGCAGGATGCCCGGGCCGGGCGCGGTCTCCACCATGAGGCCGATCGTCTCCGGCGCGGAGGCGCCGGGCGGGCTCGTCGAGTCGCTCATGAGCGCGGCGCGCCGGCGCTCAGATCTGCGAGTAGTCGGTCGGGCGGAGCAGCACGTTGTCGATCGTGGAGACGATGTCCTGATACTCGGGCAGGCCGCGCAGCTTCACCCACTCCGGATCCTCGCGGAACGTGGTCCAGGCCTTGTCGTAGGCGGCCAGGTTCGCGAACACGAGCAGGTAGGTCAGGCTGGGCAGTCCGCTGCTCACCACGTCCTTGGCGAAGAAGACCCAGTTGAGGCCCACCTTCCGGAAGATCGGGAACTCGCCCTTCTCGAACATCTCGATCTTCTTGGCCCCCGCCCGGTCGTTGTGGCTCTTGTAGGTCCGCAGCTCGAAGACGCGCGAGGGCACGGCGTTCGCGGCGCTGGGTAGGTCCAGGGTGGGAGCGCCCGCAAACGTCGTCAGGAGCGACGACTCGCGGCGCAGGTACGGCGGATCGCTCGCGGGCAAGGCGCGGAAGGCGGCGGCGGCCTTCTGGTACTCCGAGTCGTCGTTCATGCGGCTCGTGAGCGTGAGCATCGAGTCCGCGCTGGCGTGGGGGAGCAGGAGGTAGATGGTCGGGCTGTCCGGACCCACGGCCACGTTGAACGCGCCCACTGGCTTCACGCCCGCGCGGTTGAGCGCGGGCACGAGCGAGGTCTTGGCGTACTCCTGATAGCGCGCCACCATCTGGCCCTGCCGCAGATGGACGCGGCGCAGCTCGAGGAGCTGCGGCTTGCCCGCGGCCGCCGGTGCCACCGGTGTCTGGCCACTCGCGGGCGCCTGGCCCAGCGCGGGCACGAGGGACGCACCGACCGATCCGGCCACGAAGTCGCGGCGTTTCATGGGTCCTCCTCGAAGACGCGAAGGGCCAAGCCTATTTCGCGTAGCGCGGAAGTCAACACGTCGGTACGAAAGCGACGCTTCTGTGGCCTCGCCCGGACACGACCCACAAGCTTGAAGCCTCGCGCCGCGGCCGCCGGCCGCGCGTCCCTCAGCGTAAGAGGCTGTGTCGCGACGGGTTGGGGCGTGGGGACGGACGGCGCGCGGATCGAGGGAGCGCGGAACGCCCATTGCAGTAGCGGACCGCATGTCCGCCATCGAGCACCGCACCGATTTCCTTCCCTTTGCCCGTGGCGATGTGCCCGGATTCGCGGTCACGCACCTGACCCAGGCGCACTGGTCGGTGCGCATCTGGGGCACGCTGGGCCCGTTCTGGGCGGACGCGTTCTCGCTGGGACTGTCGGACCTCGGCATCAGCATCCTGCGTGGGTTCGCGCGGCAGGATGGCGCCGGGCGCTGGATCGCGGACTTCGTCCTCTCGCCGGGCGCGGCCTCACCCGCGCCCTCTTCTCTCGATTTCCTCTTCCTGGCCTCACGACCGCCCGCCGTGCGCGACGGCGGGCCGATCGTCCTCTCGGCCTATGCGCTGGACGGCGGGCCCGACGTGGGACCCTCGCTGTACCTCGAGGTGCGCGGGCCGGATCGGCTCGGGTTTCTCGGGAGCCTCCTGCACGCGCTGGCAGGTCTCGACCTCTCGCCGCGGGAGATGATGATCTCGACGCGCGACGGCGAAGCCTTCGACCGTTTCTTCCTCAAGACCACGTCGGGCGCGGTGCCGTCCCAGGAAGTCCGCCGCCAGCTCGAGGCCCGGCTGGACCAGGCCGTTCTCGACGCCGCGCCACGGGCCGCCATCGCCTGAGCGGCCGCCGTCCGCGCGCCGCCATCTTCTATGATGTGCGGCAGTCATGAATCGATCGCCCTTGGCGCTGGCCCTGCTCGCGGCCCTTCTCACCATGGGCGCCGCGCCGGCGGCCAGGACCCTGCGCTTCACGCGGAAGGCGCTCCTCGTGAGCCCTCACGAGAGCGCCACCGTCGCCGACCTCGACCGTGACGGCATTCCCGACATCGTGTCCGGGCCCTACTGGTTCAAGGGACCGGAGTTCGTGCCCCGCGCCTTCCGTCCGAACCACGCCTCCAGGGACTACCTCCACGAGAACAGCGACCACGTCTACGACGTGGACAAGGACGGCTGGCCGGACATCATCGCCGGTGGCTGGGACGAGGACGGCATCTACTGGTTCAAGAACCCCGGCCGCGGCGCGGTGGATCGAGGCACGCCCTGGGAAGTGAACCGGCCCTGGGAATCCCATCGCCTGGCCCTGACGCGCGGTCACATGGAGATGTTCGCGTTGCACGACTTCGACGCCGACGGCGTGCCCGAGCTCTACTCCGCGTGTTACCGGAGGAAGGAGCCGCTCGAGGTGTGGCGCTTCACGCGCGGGCCCGACGGCGCGCCCGCGCTCGCGCCGTTCGTGCTGGGAGCGGAGGGAGGGGGCCACGGCTTCGCGTTCGGCGACGTCAACGGCGATGGCCGCGAAGACGTCCTGACCGAGATCGGCTGGTACGAAAGGCCCGCCGGCGATCCGTTCCAGGGCGCATGGAGGCTGCACCCGGAGACGGCGCTGCCTCATCCGAGCTGTCCGTTCGTGGTGAAGGACCTCAACCAGGACGGCCGGCTCGACATCCTCTTCGGTCGCGGCCACGCCGTCGGCCTGTACTGGTGGGAGCAGCGCCCGCCGAAGCCGGACGGCACGACGGTATGGACGCCGCACGTCATCGACGAGTCCTGGTCGCAGGCACACGCCCTGGCCCTGGCCGACCTGGACGGTGACGGCGAGGAGGAGCTCATCGCCGGCAAGTGCATCTGGGCGCACGAGGGCGGCGATCCCGGCGCGGCCGATCCGCCCGCCATCTACTACTACCGCTGGAGCAGGGGGTCCGCCGCGTTCACGCGCCACACCATCGCCGCCCCCGGCGAGAACATCGCGCTCGGACGGCAGTACGGTGTCGCCGACCTGGACGGCGACGGCCGCCTCGACCTCGTCGCGCCCAGCGAGCTGGGCCTCTGGGTCTTCTTCAACCGCGGCTACTGACCGGGTCCGGCGGCGGCGCGCACCCACGCGGTGAAGAGATCGCGGACGAAGGCCTGCTTCGCGACCGGCGACACCATCTCGAGCTGGAGGAGCCCGTCGCCGGCGGCGACGAAGGTGCCGGCGACGGTGTACGTCACGCCCAGGCGCGTCGGGCGCAGGGCGTAGGACGCGGGTCGGTCGGGATCGCGCGGCAGTCCACAGGCCACGAGCGCGCGCGCCGGATCCTGGCCGTTCGAGGCCGCCCACCATCCCGCGCGCAGCGCGACCGTGAAGTCCCCTTCCGGCGAGGCCTGCAGCACGGCATCGGGCGCGGGAAGGTCGCGGCAGGAGGTGGGCGCGGCCGGCTCGCGGGACCATCCCGGCGGCATCGTCATGAGGGCAAGCGATGCGAAGGTCACGCTCTCCAGCGCCGCCGGCAGCGACGCGTGCACCTCCGCGGTGAGCAGCGGATCCGCCTCGACGCTCGCCAGCCAGCCGTCCAGGATCGAGCGGTTGAACGCGACCTGGTTCGGTGGCCCCACGTAGGCGGCCACCACCTTCTCCTTGCCGACGTCGATGATGGCGTATCCCACCTCGGAGGCCGGCCCCGTGCCCGTGCCGCCCTCACCGCCGCCGATGAGGGCGGGCCGCCCGCCCAATCGGGTCGCGCGGCTCTCCGTACCGGTCACTGCGCCCAGCCGTGGAAAGTCGTGTCCGGCCCGGAGCCTTTCCTCCAGCTCGGCCAGGGCGAGCGGGCTCGCCACGCGCTGGACGAGCAGCGCGACCTCCTGGGGCGGAGACCACTCCACGCGGACGCGCGAGGGCGAGGAGTCCTCGAACGTCTCCGGCGCCCGGAAGCGGATCCGCTTCCAGTCGAGGGACTGCAGCGCCCCCAGGCGCAGGCGCGGGGAGGGGAAGACGCGCTCCAGGCTGTTCGCTTCCAGGAAGTCCTTCACGAGGTTGATCGGGATGCCGAACCCCGGACCCACGGTCGCGCGCTGCTCCAGCCGCATCCGGACCACGCCGATCACGTGCCCGCGCTCGTCCAGCATGGGCCCGCCGCTGCTGCCCGGGTAGACGGAGGCGTCGGTCTGGATGTAGCGCGCGTCGCCTTCCCGTCCGGCGCGCAGGGCGCCGATCGTCCCGCGGCTCACCGTCGGCTGGGGCACCGTGTCCGCGGTCACCGGCCCTCCGACCTCGACCGCGCGGCCGAACGGGAAGCCGATCACCTGGACGGACTGGCCGGGGACGAGGGCGTCGGAGTCGCCGAGCGACACGAAGGGGAGGTCCGCGCCGCTCACCGACAGCACGGCCACGTCGAGGTCGGGGTCGCTCGCGTCCACGCGCGCCTCCAGCCGCGTGCCGTCCGAGGGGAAGACGACCTCGATCCGCTTCACCTCCACCCGGACGCGCACGGGCACGCCGTGGCGCTGCAGGGTGACGTCCTCGCCGCTCACCACGTGATGGTTCGTGATCACGTATCCCGCCGGCGACACGACGAACCCGCTGCCCGTCGCCACCTCGATCTCCGGCGACTCGACCGTCTCCTTCCAGGCATGCTGGTACTCCGCGCGCACGATGCCGAACATCCGGATGAACACGGTGGCGTCGGACGCCGCCGTGGCCTCCTGGCCGCTCACGGAGCGAGCGGAGGCCGCCAGCGCGAGCAGGAGGACGGCCCGCCGGACGCGGAGAGCCAAGGCCGCTACTTCCCGGGGGGGCTGGCCTGGCCCCGGACGCCGGTGCGGATGCGGTAGAGGGACGACGTCGTCGTCACGTAGAGGACGTCGCGGCGCAGGGAGCCGAACGTGCAGTTGGTCGGATCCTCGGGCATGGCCAGGAAGCTCGCGAGCTCCGCCTTCTCCCGCGCGGCGTCCGGCGCGAAGACGTAGATGCCGGCCTTCTCCTTCGTCCCCGCCGTGGCCCAGATGCGGCCGCTCGCGTCGAGGGCCATGCCGTCGATGCCGCGGCCGCCGCCGAAGTCGTGGAGGACGCGCCCCCGGTGCGCGTCCCCGCGCGCGTCGAGGTCGAAGGCCACCAGCGTCACCACGCCCCCCGGGCTCGCGTTGTCGGCGACGTAGAGGGTGGCGCCGTCGGCGGTGACGAGGATGCCGTTGGGCCGCGTCAGGCTGTCGACGACGCGGGTGAGGGTGCCGTCGGGATCGATGCGGTAGACGCCCTCCCGGTCCAGCTCGAGGTTCTCGCGCTTCGAGTAGCGGGGGTCGGTGAAGTAGATGCGGCCCTTGCCGTCGATGGCGAGGTCGTTGGGGCTGTTGAGACGCTTGCCCTGGTAGCGCTCGGCGAGGATGGTGCGCCGGCCGTCCTTCTCGATGCGCGCCACGCGCCGGCCGCCCGCGCCGCCGTTCCCTTCGCAAGCGATCAGGCGGCGGTCGCGGTCGAAGGCGAGGCCGTTGGCGGCGGCGGTGTCCGTGCGGTAGACGGTGACCTTGTCGTCCGCGCCGAGCTTGAGGGTCCGGTTGGCGGGGACGTCCTCGAACACGAGATAGCCGTCGGGATGCCAGGCCGGCCCCTCGCCGAACTGGAGATCGCCGACGACCTTCTCCCACTTCGCGCCCGGCGGGACCAGGGTCTGCATGGACGGCGAGCTTAACGCACGTCGGGGACAGGCGCTCTCGACGGTGATAGCCTCGACGCTTCGGAGGAGGAATCATGAAGCGGCGCGAGCTGATCAAGGGCGCGGCGATGGTCGCATCGCTGCCGGTCACGCGGCTGGGGGCGGGAGAGGCGGCCGATCCTCCGGCGGCGGGCGCGGACCGCTGGCGCGGGCTGAAGGCCGGGGTGGCGTCCTACACCCTGCGCAAGATGCCGCTCGACGCCGCCATCGCGGCCATCAAGCGCGTGGGCCTCTCCTACGTCTCGATCAAGGACTTCCACCTGGCCCTGGACAGCACCACCGAGCAGCGCAAGGCGGTGGCCGCCAAGTTCAAGGAGGCGGGCATCACGCCCCTGAGCTGCGGCAACGTGACCATGAAGAACGACGCCGCCGACATCCGCCGCGCCTTCGAGTACGCGCGCGACATCGGCCTGCCCACCATCGTCTGCAGCCCGGATCCGGGGTCCATGAAGCTCCTGGACGCGGCGGTGAAGGAGTTCGACATCAAGCTCGCCATCCACAACCACGGCCCCGAGGACAAGGAGTTCCCCTCGCCCTACGACGTGTGGACGGCCGTGCAGCCCTACGACAAGCGCATCGGACTCTGCATCGACGTGGGCCACACCGCGCGGGCCAAGGTCGATCCCGCGGAAGCCATCCGCAAGTGCCGCGAGCGGCTGTACGACTGCCACCTGAAGGACATCGACAGCACGGCCCCGGACGGCAAGACGATCGAGGGCGGGCGGGGCGTGCTCGACCTCAAGTCGATCTTCCGCGCCCTCGTCGACGTGAAGTATCCGCACCTGGCCAGCTTCGAGTACGAGAAGGACGAGAACGATCCGGTTCCCGGTCTCTCGGAGACGATCGGGTACTCGAAGGGCATCCTGGCCGGGCTCGCCTGATTCGATGAGGGGACGGATCGGGCTGTCCGTGGCGGCGGCGGTCTCCGTCCTGGCCGGAGTCCCCACGTCCGCGACCGAGCGGCCACCCATCGTCGGGGTCGCGCACATCGCCTTCCACGTGAGCGACCTGGCCAAGGCGCGCGCGTTCTACTCCGGCCTGCTCGGCTACGAGGAGGCGTACCAACTCGGCGACGCCGCGCGGCCGGAGCGGGTCTGCTTCAAGATCAACGACCGGCAGCTCGTCTGCGTCCTTCCCGGCCTGCCGCCCGGCCAGATCGACCGCCTTTCGCACGTGGCCTTCGAGACCACGGACGTGGCGGCGCTGCGCGCGTACCTCGCGGAGAAGGGTGTCAAGGCCGGCGAGGTGGGCACGGACGCCGGCGGCGATCGGTTCCTGCGCGTCCTGGACGCGGATGGCCATGCCGTCGGCTTCATCCAGTACCAGCCCGGCTCGCGCATGAGCGCGGCGAAGGGGACGCGGCTGGGCGCGCCGCGCATCTCGTCGCGCCTCCTCCACGTCGGCCTCACCGTCGCGGACGCGGCGGCCGCCGATCGCCTGTACAAGGACGTGCTGGGCTTCTCGGAGATCTGGCGCGGCGGGCGCACGGACACGCAGACGGACTGGATCAACATGAAGGTGCCGGACGGCACCGACTACCTCGAGTACATGCTGGTCACGGGCCCCGTCGATCGTGATCGGCTCGGATCGGCGCACCACATGGCCCTCCTCGTGCCCGACATCCAGGCCGCGCTCGAAACCGTGCGCGCGCGCCCCGGCGGGCAGGATCCCAAGGCGGTACGCACGCCGCAGGTGGGGCGCAACCGGCGCTGGCAGCTCAACCTCTTCGATCCCGACGGTAGCCGCACCGAGCTGATGGAGCCGTTCACGATGCGCTGATGGACCTCCGTCCCTTCCTCCGCCACCGCGACTTCCGGTGGCTCTTCGCGGCGCAGTTCGTCTCCAACCTGGGCAGCATGGTCACGTACGTGGCCCTGCCCTACCAGGTCTACCGGCTCACGGAATCGTCGTTCGCGGTGGGCCTGCTGGGCGCGGCCGAGCTGGTGCCGCTGCTCGTCACCGCCTTCATCGGCGGCGCGCTCGCGGACTGGATGGACCGCCGGCGGATCGTGCTCGCCACCGACGTGGGCCTCGGCCTGGGCTGCGCGCTCCTCACGTTGAATGCCCTGCTTCCGCGGCCGCACGTGTGGCCACTCTTCCTGGCCGCGGCCTGGATGTCCGCGCTCAGCGGCCTCCAGCGTCCGTCGCTGGAGGCGATGACGCCGCGGCTGGTGGACAAGGACGAGCTGCCCGCGGTGGCCACCCTGGCCACGCTGCGCGGCAGCGTGGGGGCGATCGTCGGTCCCGCCATCGGCGGCATGCTGATCGCATCCGTGGGCCTGGCCTCCACCTATGTCGTGGACCTTGGCACCTACGCGTTCTCGTTCGTGGCCATCCGGCTCATCCGCCACCTGCCGCCGCCGGAAGGCGCGGAGAGCCCGAGCCTCGCGCGCCTGCGCGAGGGCTTCCGCTACGCGCGCAGCCGGCAGGAGCTGATCGGGACGTACTTCGTGGACTTCGTGGCCATGGTGTTCGGCATGCCGCTCGCCTTGTTCCCGGCCATCTCCGACCGGCTGGGCGGGCCGCGCGTGCTCGGCCTCCTCTACACGGCGCCCGCGGTGGGCGCCCTGATCGCGACGGTGACGGGGCGATGGACGGCCCGGGTGCATCGTCACGGGCTGGGGGTGATGCTGGCGGCGACGGTGTGGGGCCTTGGCATCGTCTTCTTCGGGTTGAGCGATTCCCTGTGGCCCGCGCTCATCGGCCTGGCCGTGGCCGGGGGCGCGGACTGTGTGAGCGGCATCTTCCGCCTCACCATGTGGAACCAGACCATCCCCGACACGTTGCGCGGCCGCCTGGCCGCCATCGAGATGGTGAGCTACATGAGCGGGCCGCTGCTCGGCCACGTCGAGGCGGGCGGGGTGGCGGCGCTGTTCGGCGTGCGCGCCTCCGTCATCTCGGGGGGCGTGCTCTGCGTCGTGGGCGTGCTCGTGTGCGGCGCGCTGCTGCCGCGCTTCGTCCGCTACGACGCGCGGCGGTTCCTTCGGGAGGGCGAGTCTAGCGTGGCCCCGCCGGCGACGGCTTCGTGACCGGCTTCCGCGGTGCCGGCTTCTTGACCGAGGAGGAGCTCGTGAGGGCGGCCGCCGGTGGCGCCTTCGCGGCCGCCTTCTTGCGCTTGTCCTCCTCCCACCACTTGCGCCAGGCGGCGCCGTCGGCCCCGAGGTCCTGGCCGGTGGTGGACTTGAGGTAGCGTCCGGCCACCTTGGCCAGCTCCTTGTCGTCGAGGGCGGCGATCATGGTCTCGATCGCGCGCGGGTCCTCCAGGGCCTCGATGCCGACGGCCGCCCCCAGGCGCGGGAACGACGGTTGCGTGGTGTCGCGCAGCACGGCATGGAGGGCATCGAACGCCCGCTTGTCCCCGATGCGGCCGAGCGCACGCGCGGCCTCGGCCCGGACCTTGTCCTCCTTGCACTCCTTCAGGCAATCGAGGAGCGGATCGACCGCGCGCGGGTCCTTGATCAGGCCGAGGGACTCGGCGGCCGCGGCGTGGAAGACGGGCACCCCGTCCGCCGCCGTTCCGTAGGCGGTGGGCTCCTTGAGGAGGGCCAGGAGGGGCTCCACTCCCTCCGGCCGCTTGGCGACTCCCAGGGCTTGAGCGCTGCCCAGGCGGGCGGACGCGAACTTCCCGGTACGGATGTACTCGGCCAGGGGTGGCACGACACGCGCATCCCCGATCTCCCCCAAGGCCTCCGCGATGCTTTCGTGGACGAGCTTGGCGACCTTGATCGCCCCAAGCGTGCTCGTGTCCTTCAGCGCGGCGGCGAGGCCGTCGATGGAGGCGGGGTCCTTGATGTGCTTGAGGGCGAAGACGGCCCAGAACCGGGTCTGCCCGTCGTTCTCGCCCAGGGCGCGCAGCACGCGCGGCGTCGCGCGCGCGTCGCCCACGACGCCCAGCACCGTGAGCGCGCCGTTGCGGCCGTCCTTCTCGTCGATGAGCCGGATGAGAAGGGGAACGGAGCCGGGTCCGTCGATCTCCTTCAGGCTCTCCGAGACGATGCCGTTGATGGACTGGCTCTCACCGTTGATCGGGACCTTGGTCTCGTCGCGCGCGGTTTCGACGAGGAAGGGCAGGGCGGCGGCCGCCTTGGGCCCGAAGCCCCCCAGCTTCATGACCGCATCCGCGCGCGCCGCCGGGTCCTTGTCCGAGAGCCGCTCGATCTGGGCCCGGACGTCCGGCGGGGCGTCGGCCGGGATCGTCATCTTCTTCAACGATTTGGGCTGAGCCAACGCGGTGGCGGCGGCCAGGGAGGCGAGCGCCCCCAGGGCAAACGACGCGCGAATCCTCATCGTGGCCTCCCCTCGAGCCGGGTTCGGCTCGATGGAGACGCGCAAAAGGGCGGCCGAACGTGTCAATGATTCGTCAGCGAACCCGCCCGCGGGCGGCGACCTTCCAGGTGCCCTCCACCTTCCCCCGCCGGCCGTAGGCGATCTCGTCGTGCATGTTCACGGTCGCGCAGACGTGGCTGGGAATCGCCCACACCTTCTCCGCGATCTTTGCCGGCGTGTCGATCCGCACGTACCCGTGCTCCTCGTTCATCTTGTGCATCGTCCATCCCGGCCGGTCCGGGAAGAGGCCGAAGGTGCCCACGTTCGCGGTGGCGTCGCTGGAGAAAGTCTTGCTCCCGCCGTCCACCAGGCACTGTCCAGGGACCGCCGTGCTCACCACCGTGACCAGCACGCGCAGCGCACAGTCCTCGATGGTTGCGAGCTTGCCGGCGACGCAGCTTGCGTCGTTGAACACGTACGTCCCTGGACGGATCTCGGTGGTGGCGGGGATCAGCGGGGTCTTGGCCGCGCCGGGAGTGGAGCCGCCCGACACGATGGGCACTTCGAAGCCGGCCTCCTTCAGCGCCGCCAGGTGCTGGTCCACGCTGACCCGGGCCCTCTTGAAGGCGGCCTCGTCGAGCCACGAGGGCCAGTAGAAGAGCCCGCGGAATTCGCTGCACGCCTTGGCGATCGCCACCACCTGCTCCGGGGAGGTGACGCCCGCGCGTCCGACGCCGATGTCCACCTCGACCATGGCCCCGACGCCGGGCAGGCCGCGCGCGGCCTCGACCGAGTCGACGACGACCGTCACCCGGCGGTCCCGGGCCAGCGCCCGGAGGCGCGGCAGCTTCTCGGGCATGATCGGGTAGGCGATCAGGACGTCGTCGCCGGGCAGCACCTCCGCCTCGCCGATCTTGGCCACGGTGATGCCGGCCGCGCCCGCCGCGAGCTGCATGCGCGCGATCTCCGGGATCTTGTGCGTCTTGGTGTGCGGCCGCAGCGTGACGCCCCAGCGCCGGCTCTGCTCCGCCATCCGGGCGATGTTGCGCTCGAGCGCGTCGAGGTCCACGTAGACGGCGGGCGTGTCGAGATCGAGAGCGTCCATCCCCGGAGGCTATGACGCCCCTTCGCGTCCGGTCAAGCGCGCTTATGATGTCGCCGTTGCCCTCCGCCCGCTGGCTGATCGCCGTCGCATTGCTCGGAGCCTCGGCCCGCCCCGCCGGCGCCGACTTCGTCGCGCGGACGTGCAATGTGGGACCGACGGGCGGAGCGGTGCTGACGCTGACCGACTTCGACCCGCGCGGGGGCGCGCAGCCCTGCACCGGCTTCGAGGTCAAGGTCGGCGGCAAGCGCGCGAGCAGGGGCCGGCTGGGATTCCGAGGGAGCGGGGTGTTCCTGTCGACGGCCGACGGCCGCACCGTGATCTTCGTGCAGTCGCGGCCCTACATCTGGGACCGCGGCGCTCTCGCGGGCACGCCCGGCGTCGTCTTCTTCCGGGACGGCAAGGAGGTGGCCTCGCACACCATCGGCGAGCTCGAGCCGCGCCCGCACGCGGTGATGTTTTCGACGTCGCACGCCCACTGGCTCGGCGGGCTCAGCGAAGGGCAGGGCGAGCCGTACGCCCTTCCCGAAGCGACGTGGGCACTGCAGACCACGTCCTTCCGTCGCATCACCTTCGACACCGCGACGGGCCGGATAGTCCGCGCCGAAGACGCCCCGCCCTGGGACCAGTGCGACCTGATCGCGAGGGGGAGCGTGGAGCGGAGCGGCGGCGGCGTCCTCGAGTTCCACCCCATCTCGGTGATCAAGGGCGAGCTCAAGGGGGCGGTGCCGCTTCCGGATTCCGCCCAGATGCTCGAGGGGTCCTTCGACACCGTGTGCCTGGCCCGGGCCGCGGACGGCGTGCGGTTCATCCGGAAGCTCGGTCGGCGGCGCTAGCGCGTGACGCCGTCCGCACTCATCACTCGTACCGCAGGGCCTCGATCGGGTCCACCCGGCTCGCGCGCCGCGCCGGGATCCAGGCCGCCAGCAGGGCGACGAGGGTGAGGATGGCGGGCGCGGCCGAGAAGACGAGCGGGTCCTTCGCTTCGACCCCGTAGAGCACGCTCGCGATGAAGCGCGTGAGGGCGAGGGCGGAAGCCATGCCGATCACGACTCCGACGACGGCCAGGCGGAACCCCTGGGCGACGACCATGTTCTTCACCTGGTTCGCGTTCGCGCCCAGGGCCAGGCGGATCCCGATCTCCTGCGTGCGCTGCTCCACGGAGTAGGCCATGAGGCCGTAGATCCCGATGGCGGCGAGGAGCAGCGCCGACGCACCGAAGACGCCCATCAGCCACATGTTGAACCGCTCGCGTGAGGTCGAGCGCGAGACGACCTCGTCCATGCTGCGGATCTCCGAGACGGGCAGCCCGGTGGCCTGCCGCAGCGCCTCCTGGACCGGCCCGATCAGGGAGCGGGGCGCGGTGCGCGTGCGCACCACCCACGCCATGGGCGTGATCCGCACGTTGAGGGCGTTGGCGGCGTCGGGGACCTGCGCCTGCGGGATGTACATCGTCGGGCCGGGCTCGTTGTTGAGCCCGCCGTCCCTCACCTCGCCGACCACGCCCACGATCTGGCGCTCGGGCTCGTCCGCGAACTCCCGCATGACGCCGCGTCCGATGACGAGGCGGTCGCTCAGGGGATCGCCCTTTGGCCACAGGAGGCGGGCCATCGCCTCGTTGATGACGACCACCGGCGTCGAGCGCCCGGTGTCGCGCTCGTCGAACGAGCGCCCGCGCTTGACGGGGATCTTGAAGACCTCGAAGTAGCCGGGGGAGACGGTGAGCCAGCCGCCGCCTCCGTGATAGGGGCCGTCCTTCAGCGGCCGCCCCACGATGATGAAGGGCAGCCCGTAGCCGCCCTCCAGCGGGACGCAGCAGGTGGCGCTGGCGTCCACCACTCCGGGCAAGGCTTTGATGCGCTCGACGCCGTCGCGCACGGCCTGCTCGACCCCTTCCGACTTCAGGTAGCGCGTGCCGCTCATCGACATGCGCATGGTCAGCACGTTCGCCGTGTCGAACCCCGGGTTCACGCTGCGCAGGGCCACCGCCGTGCGCACGAGCAGCGCGGCGCCGACGAGCAGGACGAGGGCGAGGGCCACCTCGGCCACGACCAGGAAGGAGCGGGCCCGGTTCTGCCGCGCCCCCGTGCCCGAGCGGCCGCTGCCTTCCTTGAGCGCGCCGCTCAGGTCCGCGCGCGAGGCCTGGAAGGCCGGGATGAGGCCGAAGAGGACGCCCGTCCCCACGGACACGAGGATCGTGAAGGCCAGCACGCGCGCGTCCACCCCCACGACCGAGCCGTTCTCCCCCACGCGGGGAAGGCCGGCGGTGTTGATGGCCAGCAGGGCGCGGATGCCGAGGAGGCCGAGGGCCAGCCCGAGCACGCCTCCGCCCAGCGAGAGCAGGACGCTCTCCGTCAGGAGCTGCCGGATGATCCGCTCGCGGCTGGCCCCG
>Ga0209382_10003211_pt1 | contig 22821 bp, 15 predicted proteins | sample SoiMetdeltSBSDD5_FD_187599 | JGI IMG/M metagenome (GOLD analysis project Ga0209382, IMG submission 187599) | Bulk soil microbial communities from a Populus tree surrounding site in Tennessee, USA - Soil MetaG P. deltoides SBSDD5 (SPAdes) (version 2) | ecosystem: Environmental > Terrestrial >...
CGCGTGCCCATGCCGAGGAACGGCGGCAAGCTCGCGAGCGAGAACTTGATCGCAAGATACGTCGAGCCCCAGCCGAACCAGGTTGCGGCGAGGCACGCTGCAATCATCGGGGATAGCTTGTTCAAGTGCTGAGCTCGATTGCGCGGAACGCGCATCGTCCATCAGCGACGCAGTGATGCGCAACGCGTCGCGCGCTGCGTGCACACGATGGCACGAAATTTTGCTTACCTGTGCAGCAGGCACGAGCGGAAGGCGCAGAGCCGCTGCAATCCCGCAGCAGGCGCCACGCGGCGCTACGCTCGACGCAGCAACGTTCGATTGCATCTCGGCAATGAGCAACTTTGCTTCGCGGCGGCGTCTCGACCGACTGGCAGCGTCGTGCAACGATCCAGTCATGACGACACGACGACATTGCAATCCATCGCAGCTCGTACTGCTGCTGGCGAGCTCGCTCGCGAGCATCTCCGTGGCGCTCGGCGCGCCGCCGCACGTCAACATGACTCAGGGACAGCCTTGGACCGGCTGCAGCAAGCGCGTCGAAAGTCTCAAGCCGTCGGCGGTTCCATTCAGCAGCCAGAATCAGGCCGATCCGAACAAGAGCTACGTGCTGCGCGCCGCACGGATTCTGGAGCCGGCAACGGGCGCAGTCACGACCACCGGCTACCTGGTGATCACGGGCGAATGCATCGTCGGCATCAACGCGGCCATTCCGCCCGGCGCGGAGACCATAGACCTCGGCAACATGACGTTGCTGCCCGGCCTGATCGACCTGCACACGCACATGCTGCTGCGGGACGAAGACCAGGTGTTCCCGTACTCGGTGTGGTGGAAGACCACGCCCTATCGCGCGATCGAAGGTGTCGACGCGGTCATCAAGTCGCTGCGCATCGGGTTCACGACGGTGCGCGACACCGACCATGAAGGCGCATACCACGCCGATACGGCACTGCGCGACGCCATCGCCCGCGGTGTGATCCCGGGTCCGCGCATGCTGGTCGCCACCGCCGGCATCACGATCACCGGCGGCGACATGAACTACATGCTGATGAATCCGGAGCTCGAGCAGAGCGTGCCGCAGCCCGCGGAAGCAGCGGACTCGCGCGCAGCACTGATCAGTCGCGTGCGCAGCCAGATCAAGAGCGGTGCCGACTGGGTGAAGATCTACGCGAACAGCACCCGGCGCCAGACCGATCCCGTCGCAATGGCAGGTCTCGCGCAGTTCAGTGCGGACGACATCAAGGCAGCCGTGGAAGAAGCCGGCCGCTTCAAGCGCGACGTGGTCTGTCATGTCTACGGTGGCGCGGGTGCGCAGGCGGCGATCCTCGGCGGCGCCCGAACGATCGAGCACGGACCGCTGATGACTGACGAAGATCTCAAGGCAGCGGCGGCAAAGGGTACTTACTGGGTGCCCACGATGATCACGTACTACAAGCGACAGCACACGGACTTCGAAAAGCGCTTCGTCGCCAGCCACAAGCGCGTGTTTCAGCGGGCGCTCGCGCTCGGCGTGAAGATCGGCTTCGGCACCGACGTCGGCTCGTTTCCGTTCGGCGAGCAGAACCAGGAATTCGATCTCATGGTCGAGTATGGAATGAAGCCGCTCGACGCCATTCGCGCGGCAACCGCGACGGCGGCCGAAGTTCTGCGGCTGAGCGGTGAGGTCGGAACGCTCGCCGCGAACGCCACAGCTGACATCATCGCCGTCGACGGCAATCCCGACACCGACATCACGGCAATCCGCCGCGTGCGCTTCGTCATGGCCGACGGCCGCATCTTCCGCAATGACATCACGAATCAACGTTACAACTGGGCGTGGTAGCTGGCTCGTACTGGGAGCGCTGGCGCTGCTAGCCACGCCGGCGCGCGCCCAGCTCGACGCCGAGCAGCTCTACCGCCTCGCCGTCGACTCCAATTTGCAAGGCAAGGCCCAAACCGTAGCGGGCCCGGTCGACCCGTCCACGCTCGGCTACACGCTGATGCACGAGCATCTGTTCACGGACTTCTTCGCGGAGTTTCCCTGGCCACGCAGTGGCGAAGACATGCCCGAGTCTCTCTTTCGCCGCATGCAGGAAGCGGGATGGACGATTCCGCGGACGCCCGATGCGCGTGAGTTGTTCGCACGCCGCGAGCTGACGTTGTCGATGATCGACGATCTGCGCCGCGGCCTGCGCTCGCGCACCAACCTCGTGATCGATCGCGAGAGCGAGGTTGCGGAGGAGATCGCGCACTATCGCGCCGCCGGCGGACGGACGATTGTCGATGTCACGCCGTACGGCCTGGGTCGCGATCTCGCACGCCTGCAACGCTTCGCGCGGCAACAGAACTTGAGCGTCGTGGCAGGCACGGGTTGGTATCGCTGGCCGTTCCAGTCTGCCGAGGCGCAGCGCCTTTCCGTCCATGAGCTGACCGAGCGCATGGTGCTCGACATCGTGCGGGGCGACGAGCGGCATCACGTGCGATCGGGGATCATCGGCGAGATCGGATTGGACAGCCGTTCGTTGCAGCTTGCGGGAGAGGGAATCGCGCCGGTCTCGAACGAGGAGATCGCGTGGCGTATCGGCGCCGCAGAGCGTCGGCTGCTGGCGGTGCCGGTCGAGCAGCGCGAAGGCTGGCCGCTGACCGAAATCTACGATGCGCGCGAGGTCAAGGTGCTGCGTGCGGCGGCGCGGGCGAGTCGACTGACAGGCGTCGCCCTCACGCTGCATGCCCGCGAACCGTGGCTGGGATATCTGAATGTGCTGCGCGAGGAAGGAGTCGATCTGGGCCGCGTCATCATCGGCCATGCGCATCCGCACTTCATGGAGCGCGAGCTGCTGCTGCGGGCTTTGGGTAGCGGAGTCGTGCTGGAAGCGGACTACATGCTGCAGCAGTACGCGACGAGGGCGCCGCTCGGCCCGTTCAACGACATTCTCGACGGTGTCGCCTGGGCCATCCGCAGCGGCTACCGCGACCAGGTGCTGCTGTCGCTCGACCTGTGCAACAAGCTTGGCCAGCAGCGCTACGGGGGCGGCGGCTATACGACGCTGCAGGACTTTGTTTTCCCCTATCTGCGTGCACACGGCGTCAGTGAAGAAGACATCCGGCACGTGATGGTCGGCAACCCCCGGCGGCTGCTGACCATCGCAGCACCGCGGCGCCTCACACCGGAATCTCCAGCGTCGCCTTGATCCGATCCATCGCGACGGACGTGCGGAAGTGCTTGACGTTTTTCTGGCCAAAGAACAGCCGCTGCGTCAACTTCTCGTACTCGATCATGTCGCGCGTCGTCACGACCAGCACGAAATCGGCATCGCCGGTCACGTAGTAGCACTGCTGCACCTCTGCGGCCTGTGCGAACACGCGCTTCAACTCCGCGAGTTGCTCGACGCGCTCGCTCTCCACGCTGACCTCGACGATGAGCGTGATCGGGCGCCCGACGCGCTCGGGCGCCAGGATCGCAACGTCGCGGGCCACGATGCCCATCTCGTGCAGCCGGTGAACGCGTCGATGCACGGCCGCCGGTGAAAGATTCACCTGGCGCGCGATGTCGCGCTGACTGGTGAGATTGTTCTGCTGCAGGATGCGCAGGATCTTCAGGTCGAAAGTATCGAGGGTCGACACGAGGCAATTTTCTCTTGAGGCTTCGCGCAATTTTCATCCGTCTGCCGCAGCGAAAACGCGCACAAGTTCCGAGACCAGATCAATATAGTTGCGGCTGGGACTCGCCAATCATGCTTCTTGCCATCAACCAGCTGCCGACTCACGGCTCGCCGCTCTCGCCGGACGATGCTGCCGGCGTCGATGAACGCGCGGCGTGCGAAGTCGAGAATATGCTTCGCCTGTGCCCGGCGCACCGACCGACTCCGTTATTTTGCTTGGACCAGCTCGCCCGCCGGCTGGGTGTTCAGCGCATCTATGTGAAGGATGAATCGCGACGCCTCGGCTTGGGCAGCTTCAAGGCGCTGGGCGGCACATTCGCGGTGATCCGCGTCGTTCTCGACCAGGCCCAGCGCGTTCTCGGTCGACCGGTTACACCCGCCGAGCTGCTGAGCGACGAGGTGAGGGCGGTCGCTCGAACGCTCACCGTCTGTTGTGCGACCGATGGCAATCACGGTCGGTCCGTCGCGGCCGGCGCACGGATGCTCGGCGTGCACGCAGTCATCTTCGTGCACGAGTTCGTGTCGCCGCAGCGTGTGGCCGCGATCGCGGCGCTCGGCGCCGAGGTCCGGCAGGTCGCAGGCAACTACGACGAGTCGGTCGTCCGCGCGACGCGCGAGAGTGCGGCCCACGGCTGGATCGTCGTGTCGGATACCTCTTGGCCGGGCTACGAGGAGATTCCACGTATCGTGACGCAGGGCTACACGGCGATGGTCAGCGAGGTCTGTCGCGCGCTGGACGCTCCGCCGACGCACGTTTTCGTGCAAGCAGGTGTGGGCGGACTTGCCGCGGCGGTCGCGGGACATCTGTCGATGGTGTATGGCGGGTTGCGCCCGCGAGTCATCGTGGTCGAGCCGCAGCGCGCTGCCTGTCTCTACGCCAGTCATCAGGCGGGTCGTCGCGTGGCGATCCCGGTGCGCGAGCCGACGATCATGGCGATGCTGGAATGCTACGAGCCGTCGCTGGTCGCGTGGCGCATCGTCTCGCGCGTGGTGGACGCGTTCATGCAGGTCACGGAAGAGGACGCGATCCGGGCGATGCGGCAACTCGCCGAACCGATCGGAGGCGATCGCCCGATCGTCTCCGGTGAGAGCGGTGCAGCCGGCATGGCGGGTCTGCTGCGCATCATGGAACAGAGGCCCGCGCAACAGGCACTTGGTCTCGATGACCATTCGCGCGTCTTGCTCTTCAGCACTGAAGGAGCCACGGATCCGGTGTCGTATCTGCAGCAGGTAGGCAGAACGTCGGAGCAAGTGCTGGAAGCCGGCGCGGCAGTCGAATGATCGTGAGCTCGAGCCGCAGGCGCTCGCTGTTCGCTGGCTCCGCAGGCAACCTGGTCGAGTGGTATGACTGGTACGCGTACGCGGCCTTCTCGATCTATTTTGCACCGACGTTCTTTCCGAGCGGCGACCTGACGGCGCAGCTCCTCAACACAGCGGGCATCTTCGCACTCGGATTCCTCGTGCGGCCGCTCGGCGGGTGGCTGCTCGGCTGGTATGCGGATCTCCGCGGCAGGCGTGCTGCCTTGACGCTCTCGGTGCTGCTCATGTGCACTGGCTCGCTAGTCATTGCCATCCTGCCTGGCTACGAGGTCATCGGCGCAGCGGCGCCCGTTCTGCTGGTGCTCGCGCGATTGCTGCAGGGACTGAGCGTCGGCGGCGAGTACGGCACGAGTGCCACATATCTCAGCGAGATCGCACCCGCCGATCGGCGCGGGTTCTACTCGAGCTTCCAGTACGTCACGCTCATCCTCGGCCAGTTGCTCGCGCTCGCGATTCTCCTGCTGCTGCAGTACTGGTTGCTGTCTGAGGAACAACTCGAGAGCTGGGGCTGGCGCATCCCATTTCTGATCGGCGCGGCCTGCGCGGTGGTCGTCGCTTTGTTGCGTCGTGATATGGCGGAGTCGAGCGCGTTCACCGCCTCGCATCGCGTGCGCAAGCCGCTGCGCGAGCTGGCGCGACATCCGCGAGCGATCGCCATCGTGTTTGGACTGACGCTCGGCGGCACCGTCAGCTTCTACACGTACACCACGTACATGCAGAAGTTCCTGGTGAACACGGCCGGTTTCGACAAGCCGGTGGCGACCGGAATCTGCGCGCTGGCGCTGTTGCTGTTCCTGCCACTGCAACCGCTGATCGGAGCGTTGTCCGATCGCATCGGCCGTCGTCCGGTGCTGATCGCTTTCGGCGTCGGTGCAACGATCGGCACAGTGCCTCTCATGTCCGTGCTCGCGAACACGACGACTCCGGTCGGGGCATTGCTGCTCGTCCTCCTCGCACTCGTGATCGTGAGCGGCTATACGGCCGTGAACGCCGTGGTGAAGGCGGAGCTCTTCCCGACCGAAGTCCGGGCGCTCGGCGTCGGATTGCCGTATGCGCTCGCCGTTGCGCTGTTCGGCGGCACTGCCGAGTACGTCGCACTGTGGTTCAAATCGATCGGCTACGAGGCAGGCTTCTATTGGTACGTGACTGCATGCGCAGCCACTTCGCTGCTCGTGTATGTCGTCGTGCCCGATACACGCCGCACGTCGAAGCTCGGTGCGGCGTGAAATTTTGCTTACTTTTGCGGCTGCAAATCGCAGCGTCAGCGGCTTGTCCGGAAGGATCGCGGGTGCAATTCTGGTTCGCGAAAAACATGCGTCGAGGTGTCTCATGCTGAGTCGAAAGCTCTTACGGCGATCTGGCGCAGCATTGCCCTGCGCGGTGGCGAGTCTCACTGCGGCGTTCGCGTCGCTCGCGCAGGCACAGGAGAGCGGGGCGCTCGAGGAAGTGCTCGTCACCGGCTCCCGCGTGCGGCGCGCAGACTTGCAGTCTTCCAGCCCGTTGTCCGTAGTCGATCGCGAGCGCATCCGTGAGACCGGCAGCGCGAACATCGAGGACACGCTCAACCTGCTGCCGCAGGTCACTCCCGGCGACACGGCGTTCAACAATCCCGGCGACGGCGTTGCGACCGTTGATCTGCGTGCGCTCGGGCCGGCGCGCACGCTGGTTCTGATGAATGGCCGGCGCGTCACGCCCTCGACGACGCGCGGCGTCGTCGATCTCAACAACATTCCCACCGCCCTTATCGAGCGGACCGAAGTGGTCACGGGTGGCGCGTCCGCCGTCTATGGCTCGGACGCGCTCGCGGGCGTTGTCAATTTCGTGCTGCGCAAGGACTTCGAAGGTTTCGACACGACCACGGAATATGGAGCCAGCGGCGAAGGCGACGGCGACCGGCTCGACGTCAGTGCCACGCTCGGCGCCAACCTGGCGGACGGTCGCGGCAACCTTGTCGTCTTTGCGAACTACGCGAAGCGCAATCCGGTGTTGCAGGGGACCCGCGACACGTTTGCGCTTGACATCAACGGCGGCTCACCCACGGGCGCAGCGGGCCGCTTCGACAACGTCGGGCTGAATCCATTCCCGACCGCACAGACCTTCCTGGGCAGCGGTGGCGCCGTGCGTGACTATGCCTTCACCGCGTCAGGCGGAGTCGAGGCGTTCAACAACGCATTGCCCGAGGTCGATCCCAACGGCGATCGCTACAACATTCCACCGCTGAACTACCTGCAGATCCCCCAGGAGAAAGTGTCGGTGAGCGCTCTCGGCAGCTACGCGATCACCGACAGCGCCAACGTGTTCGTCGAGGCGCTGTATGCCGACAATCGCACGATCCAGCAGCAGGCGCCGACGCCGGCGACCGACCTGTTGGTGTCGCCGACCAATCCGATTCTCTCGCAGCAGGTGCGCGACCTGCTCGCCGCGCGCCCGAATGCCAGCGCTCCTGCGATCTTCAGAAAGCGCCTCATCGAGCTGGGGCCACGCATCGCGGAGGCGAACTCCGATGTCGCGCAGATCAACGTCGGCGTCCACGGCGAGCTCGGGCCCCGGTGGGAATGGGAGGCGTACTACACGTACGGGCGCACCGAATACCAGAACACGCTCTACGGCGACGCCTCGAAGTCGCGAATCAATGCGTCGTTGCAAGGCTGTCCTCCCGGCACGCAGGTGCTCGGCTGTCGCGTCGTCGACTTCTTCGGCCCCGGCCGCATGACCCAGGCCGACATCGACTACATCTCGATCCGCTCCGCCGTCGACCGGCTGACGTTCGATCGCGACCTCGCGACGGCCTACATTTCCGGCAAACCGTTCTCGCTGCCCGCGGGCGACGTCGGCATGGCGTTCGGCGTCGAGTATCGCAAGGATGCGAGCCAGTTCGAGCCTGCCGAATCCGGCCAGCGCGGCGATCAGCTCGGCTTCGCGCAGAAGCTCGCGACCGCCGGCTCCTTCGACGTCATCGAGGGCTATACGGAAATCGTCGTACCGCTGCTGAGCAATGTGCCGTTCGCGCATTCGCTCGGCGTCGAGGCGGGCGCGCGACTGGCCGACTACGAAAGCGTCGGCAACGTGTTCACCTACAAGGTCGGCGCGAACTGGGCGCCGGTTCCGGACGTGCGCTTCCGTGCGATGTTTCAGCGCGCGACGCGCGCACCCAGCGTGTTCGAGCTGTTCCAGGCCGGTGACGTCACCTTCGTCACGTTCACGGATCCGTGCGCGCGTATTACGACGGCGGGCACGACAGTCCCGGCGCCGAGTGCTGCGATATCGCAGATCTGCATCTTGCAGGGTGCGCCCGACCCGCGCATCGATGCCGCGTTCACCCAGGTGAGCCGCACGATCGAGACGCTCGAGGTCGGCAACGAAGAGCTCAAGGAAGAGACGGCCACGACCTTGACGGTCGGCACCGTCGTGCAGCCGAGCTTCCTGCCGCAGTTCACGCTGACGCTGGACTACTTCGACATCCAGGTCGAGGACTACATCAACCGCGCTTTCGGCGGCGTCACGGGCGTGCTGAGAGAATGCTTCGCGAGCGGCGTGCAGACGGCGGAGCAATATGACGCGCATCCCGCGTGCTCGCTGCTGTTCCGCGATGCCAGCCAGCAGCTTCGCGGCACCGTGCCGCTTGCCAACACGACGGAGCTCGAGACCCGGGGCTGGGATCTGACCAGTCAGTATCGATTCGATTTCGAGCGCCTCGGCAGCTTCACGCTCGGCGCAGCCGTCACGCGCACGAACAACTTCGACTACAACAACGTCAACTACGCCGGCCTGATCACGGTCGACTTCAACCGGCTGACGTTGCCGAAGACGCGTGCGAACGTGCGACTGAGCTGGGAGCTCGAGAACTTCTCCACGGCGCTGACCTGGCAGAAGCTCAGTGCCATCACCGAGCAGATCTCGAAGCAGGCGGTGCCATCGGTTCAGTACTTTGACTTGAGTGCACGCTATCGGTTTTCCGACAAGGTCAGCGCGTACGGTGGAGTGAGCAACCTGCTGGAGGAGGAGCCGCCGCTGATCCGCAATCAATGGACGAACACCGATCCCAACACCTACGACGCGATGGGTCGGCAGTTCTTCGTGGGGGCGACGATCAAGCTATGAAGAGCGCGGTGGCGCTGCTGCTGCTGCTTGCGGCGCAAGTTGCGTCCGCGGCATGGGCAGATGACGTAGTCCACGTGCGCGAGATCGGCAGCTTCTACGTGGGCGGTCGAGCTGTCAGTCTGCGCGGTCTGCCGGAGCGGCCGCGAGTGCGGGCGGCCGCTGCGCCCGCAGAAAAGATCGATCCGAACGGCGATTTCCAGACCGGGCAGATCTACGTTCAGTTCGTGAAGCTCGCCAAGCCGTATCGGCTGCCGCTGCTGTTGTTGCCGGGCGGGTCCGTGACCGGCGTCACCTACGAGACGACGCCGGATGGTCGCGCCGGCTGGCAGCTCCTGTTCCTGCGGCGCGGCTATTCCGTCTACGTCGCAGATACCGCGCAAGCGGGCCGCGCGCCGTGGGCGAGATATCCGGAGATCAATGCCGACGAGCCTGTGTTCCGCACCGCGCAGTTCCTCTGGGAAATGTTCCGCATCGGACCTGAGCAGTCCTTTGCGGAGAGCGGCGGTCCGAAGTCGTACGGCGACACGCGTTTTCCGGTCAACGCGTTCCGCGAGCTCGTGAAGCAAGCAGCCCCGCGCTTTCGCGTGCCGCGCGAACAGGAGCGCAAAGGTTATGAAGAGCTTCTCGGAAAAGTGTGTCCATGCATCGTACTGGCGCACAGTGCGGCGGGTCCGCTGGTGCTCGAGGCCATGCTGGCGCAGCCCGAGCTTGTCGCCGGGGTCGTCCTGCTCGAGCCTTCCGGCGCTCCCCAAGCGAGCGAGGCGGCGCGGGTGAAGGCAGTGCCACACTTATTCATGTGGGGCGACCACCTCGATCTGGACCACCCGCAGGGCGGCTGGGCACAACAGTATTTCGGCGCGCAACGCTATCACGATGCCTTGCGGGCTGCGGGCGGCATGTCGACGTGGATCTATCTGCCGGAGCGCGGTATCCGCGGCAACTCGCACATGCTGATGATGGACGACAACTCGGCGGAAATCGCCGGGCTGATTCACGACTGGATCAGGCACACGCTGTGAACGCCGGCTTCGTCACATACCTGGCCGCAGCGTTAGTCGTGCTGGTCGGCGGCGCCGTAACCCCCGCCGTCGCCGACCAGCCGGCGTCCTTGCCGTTGCGCATCGACCGCAACGTCCGCATTCCGATGCGCGACGGCGTCACGCTCGGCGCTGTTGTTTATCGACCTGCGGACGGCGACGCGCGGCTGCCGGTGATTGCCACACTCACGCCGTATCTCGCGGATCGATTCCACGACATCGGGAGCTATTTCGCGCAGCAGGGCTACGTCGTTGCGCTGATCGACTGCCGCGGCCGCGGCGATTCGGGCGGCGAGTTCGATCCATGGATGTCCGACGCGAGCGACTACTACGACGCGCTCGAGTGGCTCGCCTCGCGTCCCTATGCCGACGGGCAGACAGCCACCTGGGGCGGCTCGTATGGCGGCAAGAATCAATGGGCCGTCGCAGGGCTGAAGCCGCCTTCGCTGCGCACGATTGCGCCGGATGCTGCCGGCTTCGTCGGCTTCGACATGGGCATGCGCCGCAACGTGCCATTCTCGTACATGCAGCGCTGGCTGACGATGATCTCCGGCAAGGCCGGCAACCGCCGCTTGTTCGAGGACGTGAGCTACTGGAATGCGGTCTACACGGAGTTGAGCCGCGGCGAGGTTCCGTGGCGCAAGCTGGATGAGTTGAGCGGCAATCCCAGTCCCATCTGGAAGCGCTGGGTCGATCATCCAATGATGGATGCGTTCTGGGATGCGCCGAGCCCGACCAGCGAGCAGTTCGCGAAGATCGACATCCCGGTGCTATCGGTCACGGGAATGTACGACGACGCGCAGCTTGGGACGCTGGAGTTTCGTCGTCGGCATCACGAGCGAGCTTCGGCAGCCGCGCTCCTGCGTCACTACACGGTCCTCGGTCCCTGGACGCACGCCGGCACGCGCGTGCCGAACGCGCTGGTCGGCGGGCTCGACTTCGGACCCGCCAGCCTGGTCGACATGAAGAAGCTGCACCTGGAGTGGTACGACTGGACGATGAAGGGCGGCAGAGCCCCGGCATTCCTGCAGGATCGTTTCGTGTACTTCATCACCGGGTCCAATCGCTGGTCGTATGCCGGCGATCTGCAAGCGGCGACGGTGCGCACTGAAGTACTGAGCCTCTCTTCGCTGCGCACCCGCGGTGACTCGATGGCAGAGCGCGGGCAACTTCTGGAGAAGGCTAGCGCGCAGGCGAGCGACAGCTACGTCTACGATCCGAGCCTGCCGGCACACAACGAAGGCGTGGAGGGCGAGGAGTCCGTCAGCCCGCGCTATCTCGTCGACGATACGTCAGTCACGCGACTGAGCGGCGATGGACTCATCTATGACACGGATGGCTATCCGGACGGCGCCGAGATGGTCGGTCGTCCTGTCGTGCGCCTGTGGCTGTCGATGGATGTGCCCGACACGGACATTCGCGTGCAGCTGTTCGAAGCCCGCAACGATGGCAGCGTAGTGTTTCTCGGCCACGACTGGATCCGTGCTCGCTATCGCAACGATCCGCGGCAGGCGACGCTCGTCAGGCCCGGCAAGCGCGAGCAGTATGTCTTCGATCAGTTTCCCTTCATGGCGCGCTCATTGAGCCCCGGGAGTCGCTTGCGCCTGGCGATCTCGCCGCTCGGCGCCAGCATTCATCAGCAGCGAAATCGCAACTCAGGTGGCGTCGTCGCCGACGAAACTGCCCGCGACAATCGAATCGCTCACATCTCGGTCGCGCTCGGTCCGAAGCTGAGTACGCTGACAGTACCGTACGGCCGCTGAAGCCATCACGGGTCGTCGCCATACAGGCCGACTTGCAGCGGATGGTCCGAGCCGATGCGTGCGCGATACATCCCGGAAGTGTTGAAGCTCCACGCAATCTGTCCGTCGGGAGCCACTGCAATGAGGCCGCCCGCGGCTTCGAGTGCCGCAAGCCGCCGCTGAATCACCTCATCAACCGCAGCCTGCAGCCGCAATTGCTTGTGCTCGACCAGTGCGCATACCTCGTGCGCGGCTGCGATGCGCAGCAGGTGCTCGCCCGAGCCCGTCGCGGAAACTGCACAGGACGCGTTCGCAGCGTACGTGCCGGCGCCGACGATCGGCGAATCGCCGATCCGCCCCGATCGCTTGCCGCTCGTTCCGCCGCTCGAGGTGCCTGCCGCAACGTTGCCGAAGCGATCGAGCGCCGCAGCGCCGACCGTTCCGAACTTGTCCTCGCGATGAGCGAGCGCTTCCTGCGTGTGGAACCACTCCGCCGCAACCTGCTCCAGGCCGGCGAGCTTGGCATAGGCGTTGACGCCCGGAGCGCCCAGCATCACGTGCACGGACTCCTCCATCACGCGGCGCGCGAGCGTGATCGGATGACGCGTGTGCGTGACGCCGGCGACAGCCCCGGCTGCGAGCGTTCGGCCATCCATGATGGATGCGTCGAGCTCGGCATGACCGTCGGCCGTGCAGACTGCGCCTCTGCCGGCATTGAAGAGGGGATCGTCTTCCATGACGCAGATGACAGCTTCGACGCAGTCGAGCGCAGCGCCGCCCGCGCTCAGCAAGCTTGCGCCCGTCGCGATGGCATTGCTCAACGCTGCTCGATAAGCGCGCTCCTGCTCGGGGCGCAACCAGCGGCGCTGGATCAGTCCAGCGCCGCCATGAATCGCCAGCGACCAGCGATCGGTCACCCTAGAAGCTCACGCTCGCACGCAGGTAAACGAACCGGCCGACGACGTCGTACGTGTGATAGTCCGTGTTGTCCGGCGTGGTCGTCGCACCGGCGAGCGCGCTGCTCGAATTGCGACCCGACAGGAACGGCGGATCCTTGTCGAACAGGTTGGTGACGCCGAGCGACAGGCGATAGTTGTCGACATTGAGTGCCGTCTGCAGATCGCTGTAGGTGATCGTCGGCGCTTCGGCATGCAGCGCATCGACTCCCTGCACCACGAGTCGATTCGCTCCGAGGTCATACTGGCGCGCCGGTCCGATCACGCGCAGCGTGTACGTGATCGCGAGCGGTCCGGCTTCGTAGGTTGTCTGCAGAGCGCCGCGCCAGCGAGTGTGGCTGCCGCCGAAGAGCTCCTCCGAGTTCGAGATCGTGCCAGCGAGTCGTTGCAGCGGACTGTCGGCCGCCACGCGCCGGTCGAACTTCTCCAGGTATGTGGTCAGCGCGCCCACCGTGATCGTCGACGCGCCGGGCAGATCGAACGCGTACTGTGCGCTCAAGTCGACGCCGCTCGTCTCGACCAGCGACAGGTTCAGCAGCGAGCGTTGCATGCTGTCGAAGACACCTGCAGGGCTGCGCCTGATCTGATTGCAGCTCGCGCCGGTCGGATTCAGCAGGCAGCGGGCCAGGAAGCCGCTGGCGCTCTCGTAGTCGATCGCGTCGGTGACTTCGATGGAGAAGTAGTCGATGGCGGTGCGCAGTCGCGGCAGCGCACCCGGCGTGAACACGAGCCCGAGCGTGAGGTTCTTCGATTCCTCAGGCCGCAGGGTGGGATTCGAGGAATCGGCGGTGCGGATCTGCCCGCCGGTCCCGGCATATCCGGCGGTGAGGCCGAGCGCCTGGCAGGCGGCGACGATCTGCGGATTCGGATTGGACAGCCCGCGGCAGGGATCGTCGCCGCTCGGGAACTGCTCGATCGTGCCGCCGAACAGCTCGGGAATGCTCGGCGCCCGCAGGCCCGTGCCATACACCGCTCGCAGACGCAGGTCCTCGATCGGCGCGTAGTCGATGCCGACCTTGTAGGTCGTTGCGCTGCCCGCGCTATTGCTGTATTCGCTGCGGCGGACGGCGAGGCTCAGATCGAGTTGCTGCGCCCACGCAAGATCGCTCAGCAGCGGCGCGCGCAGCTCCGCGTACGCCTCGTGCACGTCGTAACGGCCATGCGTCGGGAATGAGTTGCCGTTGGAGGACAATCCGGCCGCTTCGAGGCTGTCGGGCTCGTATTCTCCAGAGAGCTCGCGATACTCGTAGCCGGTTGCAAAGCCGAGCGACCCGGCCGGCAGCTCGGCGAGATTGCCGGAGAGCGTGGCCACGATCCCGCTCAACTCGTTCCAGCCGCGCTGCTTCACTGTCCACGACGTGTAATCGTAGAACGACTGCGGCAGCGGATCGCGCGACAGGAAGTTCGTGCCACGCGGGCAGGCCGCATTCGCCGCGCAAGCCGTCGCGTTGATCGCAGTCGCGAGGCGCTCGGTGTTCAGGACGTTCTGTACCTGGGTCGCGGCCGACGAGCGTCCATAGTTGAACGAAGTGTCCCACGACAAGTTGGACAGCGAGCCCAGGTCCGCCAAGTCACCGCGCAACCCGACGACCATGCGCGTGGTATCGATGTCCTGCGAGTAGATGCGCGAGCCCAGCTCCAGCGTGCGGCGATTGACGCGCACCGGCACGCCGAAGGGGTTGTTCGGATCCGCGGCGGGCACGTCGATGTTCGAGATCGGTCCGGGCGCCTGCGCCTGCGTCGAGCGGCGATTGCTGTAGCCGAGCTCGAAGTAGCCTTCGACTTGCGACGCCAGGTCGATGTGACCGTGGGCTCCGATGTTCGTGAGCGTCGAGGGTGTCGACAGATACGTGTAGTCACCGAAGTTGAATGCATCGCGTGCCTCGTCGAACGGCAGGATGCCCGGAATGTCCGGACGCAGGACGACGCTCGCGCCGTTCGCGAAGCCGGTGGGCGAGCCCGCGGCGCGCAGCACGACTCGCGGGAAGGCGTTCGTCGGGCTGCCGGAGCAGAACTCGCGCAACGTCGGCCCGACGCCGGATTCTGCAAAGCTGCAATTCGAGAATGAGCGTTCGTGGCCGCCTGCGAACAGGCCTTCGCGATCCTGGTAGTCGGCATAGGCGGTGACATTACCGCCATCGAAGTTCGCGCCGGCGAGCACGCTCACCTTGTACTGCTTGTCGGCGCCGTCGGCTGCCATCGCCCGCTCGGCGCCGAACGTCGCACCTTCGTAGTCGTGCTTCAGAATCACGTTGACGACGCCGGCGATCGCGTCGGAGCCATAGACGGCAGACGCGCCATCGCGCAGGACTTCGACGCGCTCGATCGCGGCGAGCGGAATGGTGCTCAAATCGACGGAGGCATCGGCACCGCGCCCGCCGTAAGCGACGCGTCGTCCATTGACGAGCACGAGTGCGCGCACCGAGCCGAGTCCTCGCAGGTTGATGTACTCGGCGCCGTACGAGCCATTGTTGAGCTGCCGTCCGGAGGACGCGCCCGCATACGTCGGCGAGGCTCTGAGCAGATCCGCAAAGCTGCTCATGCCGGTTTTCTCGATATCCTCGCTGTTGAGCACCGTGAGCGGTGCGGCCGATTCGTAACCGCTGACGCGGATGCGCGAACCGGTTACGACGATTTCATCGATTGCAGCTTCCTGATCGGGACCCGTCGCCGCCCAGGTGCTGGTGGTGACGATCGCACTCAGCGCAGCGGCCGCCCCGAGCCGCGAGCGCACACGCGAAACCTGCCTGTTCATCGAGTTCCCTCCGCTGAAAATGACGAATCATTCTGAGACGGAGGGAAGTCGCGACGAGTAATTCTGTTCTCGAACTTGGCGTCGCGCGCGCATCGATCTCGCGATGTGCCGCGACAGCGCGCAACTTTGATCAGTCGCCCGTCAGGGGCGTGCTGCGGCCAGGCGCTTGACGGCTTCGGGCAGCTCACGCTCGTTCAGCCAGGCGAAGCTGAATCGCGCAAATGGCTTTGCCTGCCCATCGAACGCGTAGCGACGAGCCGGATACCACGACACGCCGCGTTGCACGCTGCGCCGTGCCCACGCTTCGTAGTCGACGGAGGCGGGCAAGCGAACCCACAACGCCATGCCACCCGGCGCCGGCGTGAAGTCGACGTCATCGCCGAAATTACGCCGCAGCGAGTGCGCCAGGATTTCGCGGCGATTCGCATAAATGCGTCGCACGCGTGCGATATGTCGCTGCAGCTCACCGTCCTCGATCAATGACGCGACCGCGGCTTCGGTGGGCAGATCGCCCTGGATGTCGAGGAGCGAGCGGATCGCACCGACGTTGCGCAGCAGGGCTGGCGGTGCAGCGATATAGCCGAGGCGCAGGCCCGGTGCGAGAACCTTGGAGAGCGTGCCGACATAGACGACGACGCCGCTCTGATCCGCGCTGGCGAGCGGCAGGACGGGGCGGCCTTCGTAGTGGAACTCGTGATCGTAGTCGTCCTCGATGACTGCGAGCCGCTCCGCACGCGCCAGGTCGAGCAATGCAAGCCGACGTGCTGCTTTCAGCGTGACCGTCGTGGGGTACTGATGATGCGGCGTCACGTACACGGCACGAAGCGCCGTGCGCGCGGCGACTTGCTCGAGTGCGCCGACGTCGAGCCCGTCCCGGTCCACGGGAATCGGGATCACCGTAGCAGCGGCGGCCCGGAACGCTTCCCACGCGGGTCGATAACCCAGTTCCTCCACGGCAATGATGTCGCCCGGTCGCAGCAGCGCGCGGGCCACGAGCGTGAGTGCCATCTGGCTGCCGCGTGTCACGTGCACATCGTCGGCCGTCACCGAAAGTCCGCGCGTGCTTGCCAGCATCTCGGCCAGTGCGCTGCGCAGCGCAGGGTGTCCTTCCGGATCTCCATAGCCGAGCAGTTCCGGTCCGCGCATCGCGAGTGCTCGGCGATAGGCTCGGCCGATCGCGCGGGCCGGCACGAGGCGAACATCCGGAGCGCCGTTGCTGAGATTGAGCGTGCCCCGTGGCAATTCAGGCGGACGATATGCGGCAGGCGCGTCGGCAAGCGTGAAGGCGACGCGTGCTGGCATGCGCGCCCGCACGCCGAGGCGCCGCGAGAACGGCCGACCTCGCTTGGTCGGAATGTCGTGGGTAATGAAGGTGCCGCGTCCGGGCGCCGTTTCGATCCAGCCTTCGGCGATCAGCTCGGAGAGCGCTGCAAGCACCGTGTTGCGGTGAACGCGCAGAGTCGTTGCGAGCCGTCGACTCCCGGGCAGGCGGTCGCCCGGTTTCAGCCGGCCCCGTTGAATGTCGGTGACGAGCAGGCGTGCGATCTGCAGCGAAGGCGGCAGGGCTCCGGCGCGGTCGAGATCGAGAACGAGTTCCCAGGACGGTTTCATGCGCGAAGCATCGTAGCAGCGGCTGGCTCGACCGGTCCAGGCAAAATCAGAAAAGTGGCCCTAGTCGCTGGACCGCGCATCCGGATAGTTGAGCGCCCCGATTCAAGGACGTCCGCGCATGAAGCTCCATCCCATCCGATCGATCGCTCTTTCGCTCCTGTTGCTGTCAGTTCCGCCGGTGCACTCGGCCGAGCCGGGCGCGCCGCTGGCGACGGAGCTCGGGCTGCAGGAAGCAGCGCATCCTGTCGGCGAACGGCCAGGCTGGCGCCGTCCGCAGAAAATCATCGTCCGCAATCTGCAGTTCCCGGGCATCGAGTATCTGCAGGCATCTGCTCCGGGCGCGCAGTTCGTCGTCACCGATACGCTCGAAGCCGCGATCGCGCAGGCGCGCGATGCGGATGCGGTCGTCGGTTGGTGCGATGCCAGACTCTTGCAGGCCGGGCCGCGGATCCGCTGGATCCAGTTCCTGTACGCCGGTGTCGAGAGCTGCGTCAGCGTGCCCGCGGTGCGCGATGGCACCGTACTGCTCACCAACATGCAGCGCGTACAGGCGCCGATCATTGCAGAGCATGCGACTGCGATGATGCTGTCGCTCGCGCGTGGGTTGGATCTCGCTGTCGCACAACAACCTGCACGAGCATGGCGACCTGACGCGTTGCTGGGGAGCGGACGACTACGCACGATCAAAGGCAAGACGATGCTCGTCGCGGGCCTGGGCGGCATCGGCACGGAAGTTGCGCAGCGTGCCCATGCGCTCGGTATGAAGGTCGTCGCCACGCGAGCGAGCGGTCGCGACGGGCCTGACTTCGTGAGCTACGTCGGCGGCCCTGACGAACTGGCAAAGCTTGCGGCGGATGCCGACGTGATCGTCGACGCGTTGCCGCTGACGCCTGCAACCCGGGCGACATTCGATGCGAAGCTGTTCGAGCGAGTGAAGCGCGGTGCCTTGTTCGTAAACGTCGGCAGGGGAGGGACGGTGGCGACAGCGGCGCTCATCGATGCTCTGCGCAGCGGCGCGTTGGGTGGTGCGGCCTTCGACGTGACCGATCCGGAGCCTTTGCCAGCCGATCATCCGCTGTGGCAGGCTCCGAACGTGATCATCACGCCGCACATTTCGTCCGAATCGGAGCTGGGAGTGACCCGCGTGTGGGAAATCGTCCGGGAGAACCTGCGCCGCTACGTCGCTGGCAGCCCGATGCTGTCGGAGGTCGATGTGAGCCGCGGTTATTGAGCGTGATGCTGCGTCTGGCTCATGAGCCAGACGCGTGCCTCGCGATCGTTGCGCAGGTACGCATCCCAGAACGCGAGCGATACTGCCTTGATGGTTCGCAGGAGCGGCTCGTCCGCGGCGGTGATGGTGCGCAACGGGCTGTCAGTTCCCGGCAGCATCATGTGATCGGCCCCTTCGAGGATGAGCAGATGCTGACCGGGCGCGGCAATCGCCTGGTAGGGACCGAGCCGCTTGCGATAGTCGAGGCCGGGCACGACCGGACTGGAGTCGAGCGTCCCGGTGACGTGCAGCAGCGGGACTGATATGTCCTTGCAGGCCTCCTGCATCTCGGTCGCGACGACGCGCGGCAGACTGGGGCTGAGCGCGATGGCGGCCTTGATTCGTGAGTCTTTGTACGACGGAGCATCGAGCCCATCACGCGCGCCGACGAGAACCAGCGTAGTCAGCGCTCCCCACGAATGGCCGGACAGGCCGATCGCATTCAGGTCCAGATGGCCCGCGAACTCGCGATCCTTCGTATCGAGTACGGCGAGCTCATCGAGCACCGCTGGAATGTCGCGATAGCGCTGATCGTGGATGCGCCGGTCCGCCGCGGCAGCTTTCATGCGCTCGATCACTTCTTTCCGGGACTTTGCACCTGACCAGATCGCGGCGTCGGATCCCGGGTGCTGAACCTGGACGACCACATAGCCGTGACTGGCCAGATGCTCGGCGAGATAGCGTCCGTCCTGACGAGTACCGCCGTTGCCGTGCGAGAAGACGACGATCGGATGCCGGCCGGAGAGCGCGGCCGGGCGGTAGAGCGTGTACGGGATCTCGCGATGGCGTGCGACGTCGTGCACGACGCCTTCCCTGGCTTGCACTGCTTCGCTGCCGACGGCTGCGAAGCCTGCCAGTTTGCTGATCACCAGCAGGCTGCAAGTCGCAAGCAGCACGTTCCTCGTCCTCGATGGCAACATGCTCGGGCCCCGTGCTCAGAACTTGACGCTGGCGCCGACGAAGAAAAATCGCCCCACCGCGTCGTAGGTCGAGACGTCGGTGTTCTGAATCTGGTTCGGGAAGATCGGGGCGTCCTTGTCCAGCAGATTGTTGATGCCGGCGTAGGCTTGAACGCTGGCGCTGACGTCCACCGTGCCGGTCAGGTTGAAGTAGTTCACCGCGGCGATCGGCCGCCGGCTGAGTTGCTCCTTCATGCCTGCGATGCGCTGCCAGCTCAGGCGCGTTTCCACGCGCGGCAAGCTCCAGACGATATCCGTGTAGCTGCGCGTCTGGGGATTCGCGCCGAAATCCTGGCTGACCAGGCCGACGAAGTCGCGACCGAGCGTTTCGTACTTATCGACGTACGTGAGGTTGCCGACGAAGGTGAGCGCGCCCAGCGACGGTGCGCCCAGACGCTCGAGCTCGAGCCGATACGCGATCCGCAGATCGAGCCCGGAGGTTTCGAGTGTCTGCACGTTCGCCAGCGGCAGGTTGCTGCGCAGCTCGCCGCTGGCCGTGCGAAACAGCAAGCTGCAGGCAGGGTGCGCGTTGAGCTGCGCCACTGTCGTGACGCCGCTGGCATAGCACGCGTTGATCGTGCCGGTGATGCCGCCGAACGCGCGGTTGATGTAGTCCTCGATCTCGATCTGGAACACATCGACGCTGATATCGAGACTCGGTGCGAACCGCGGCGTGAGCACGAACCCGGCAGTCCAGGTATTCGAGGTCTCTTCGTTCAGCAGGTCGTTGCCGAGGAACAGGACTTCGATCGTGCGGCTGACCTGAGTGAAGCCCGCTGTCCGAGGATCCGCGATTCCCTGGAGCTGGCAGATCGTTGCGACGGACGCGCTCGGCGGCGGGGTGCTCGCGCCAGTCGCGAGCACGGTCGCGCACGGGTCGAGGAAAGTGATGAACTGCAGATCGCCGCCCTGGAACAGCTCGAAGACGCTCGGGGCGCGGATCGCACGCTGATAGAGCGCGCGGAAGCGCACGTCCTCGATCGGTCGCCAGGTGAACCCGCCCTTGTAGGTCGAGACGTCGCCGACGCTCGAGTAGTCCGACAAGCGCGCACCGAACTCGAGCGAGAATTCCTGTGCTGCCGGCGCATCGCGCAGGATCGGCACGACGAGCTCGCCGAACAGCTCGGCGACGTCGAACTCGCCCGCGGTCGGCTTGGCGCGCGCGAAACCGGCGAGGTCGCCGCGGATCTTGGTGTCGTCGGGCGAGTAGTCGAAGCGGTCCTTGCGATACTCGGCACCGATCGCGGCCTGCACAGCTCCGGCCGGTAGCTCGAACAGCGGACCGGTGAGCGACGCAATTGCGTTGCTGCGCCGGAAGGTCGTCGTGTCCTTCGCCGAGTCGATGCGGATGTACTCGACGTCCGCAGGCGTCAGCGAGTTGGGACCGAAGAGATCGATCAGACGGCAGCCGAGAACCACTGCTGTACCCGCCGGACAGCCCAGCAGCGAGGCGTCGATGCGCGACTGCGAGCCGCCGCCGCGGATCTCGTTCTGCTGCTCGGTGCGGCCGTAGCCATAGGTCGTCTCCCAGCTCCATTCCTCCCAAAGCCGCCCGCGCAGGCCGACGTTGAGCTGATAGGTGTCGGTGTTGCGGATCTGCCGACGCGGACCGAGTTCGGTGAGCACGCGCACGAAAGAAGCGTTCGCTGTTGGATCGGGCCGCTGCGCCAGCATGTCGCGCGCGATCTGCGGCAGCAGCGGATTCGTCGGCGACAGTCGACCGTTGGTGAACGGGCTCTCCGCCATGCGGCCTTCGACGCGATTCTCCGAGAAAAATGCTTCGAGGAAGGACTCGGTGCGCTCGGTGAGGTCGAAATGAGCGAGCGCACCGAGCGTCACCCGATCCTGCGGCATCTGCAGGAACTCCTTCTCGGTGAAGTTGTAGCGATCGCCGCCAGGCGTCGCCTGCGGCAACGCGTTGACGAAGCCCTTGATGCCGTCGTTGGCCGTGAACACGTAGTCGCGCGAGGTATTGCTGCCGCCAAGGAACACGTTCGCGGCCGGATTCGGATTCAGTCCGAGGTTCTCGATGCGTCCCGGCGGCAGCGTGGCCGAGCCGCCGTTGATGCTGACGCGGTACAGGTCGCGTGCGCCTGCAAAGATTTCCTCACGCGTGTAGTAGGACGCGCTGAGCGCGACGTTGCCGCGACCGTCTGAGATGCCCGTGCCAAACGTCAGCTCGGCGAGCATCGTCTCGCCGTCGCTCTGCTCGCTGAGGCCGGACTGCACTTTCAGGCCCATGCCGTCGAAGGAATCCTTGAGAATGAAGTTCACGACGCCGGCCAGCGCATCCGAGCCGTAGACCGCGGAGGCGCCGCCGGTCACCACTTCGACGCGGTCGATCAGGCTCGTCGGAATGCTGTTGAGATCCACGACCCCGACGCCGCTGGCCGGCACGTAGCGCCGACCGTTCACGAGCACCAGCGTGCGGGCCGGCCGCAGCGAACGCAGGTCGACAGTCGCGATGCCGTCGCCGCGGTTCGTGTTCGCGTTGGCGGAGGGTGCGACCTGCGGCATGCGATTCAGCAGTCCCTCGGGGGAGGGCGTCCCGGAGAGCGCGAGCGCATCGTCGTCGAGCGTCACGACCGGACTCGATGCGTCTGCGGAGACGTGTACGCGCGAGCCCGTGACCACGACACGCTCGATCGTGTTCTCGTCGGTGCTCGGTCGCGCCTGCTCCTGCGCGAGTGCGCCGGAGATGGATGCTGCAAGTAGGCTGGCCCCGCCGAGTCCGTGGAGTAGTGCGTGCGTCCGGCTGCTGGTACGCGTAGTTCTCATGTGATTTCCGCCGGTGTTGGAGAGACCGCGCTATCGTCGCGCACGCCCGCTTCAGCGGCTGCAGCGACCGTCTTGATTTGAGGGCGTCAGGAGCAACTGCGTTGTGAATTGCGCGCGGCTGGCGCACGTTTGTTGCAGAGGGCTTGCGGCCCGTTCACGCTAGCGTTTTCGACGGGAGGGGATCGTATGGATCTGCTCGAGCGAATGCGTCAACAGCCGCTGCCTTTGGCGAAGCACCTGGGCATCGAGATCGTCAGCGCCACGCGCGAGCGCGTTGTCGGCGCAATGCGAGTCGGACCGGAGCTCTGCACGGAGCCTGCGGTCCTGCATGGCGGCGCCGTGATGGCCTTCGCCGACACACTGGGTGCCTTGGGAACGGTCGCCAATCTGGGCGAGGGCGGCCGCACCGTGACGATCGAGAGCAAAACGAATTTCATCGGGGCTGCGCCGGTGGGCACCCAGGTGACGGGCGAGTCCACACCGTTGCACATCGGCCGGCGCACGATGGTGTGGCAGACGCGCGTGTCGACTCAAGAAGGGAAGCTGGTCGCTGTCGTCATGCAGACGCAGCTCGTTCTGTAAGAAGTTCCCGGTAGCGCGCGGGCGTGAGGCCGAGCAGGCGCACGAAGGCACGCCGCATTACATCCGCGCTGC
>Ga0209382_10003212_pt1 | contig 22821 bp, 25 predicted proteins | sample SoiMetdeltSBSDD5_FD_187599 | JGI IMG/M metagenome (GOLD analysis project Ga0209382, IMG submission 187599) | Bulk soil microbial communities from a Populus tree surrounding site in Tennessee, USA - Soil MetaG P. deltoides SBSDD5 (SPAdes) (version 2) | ecosystem: Environmental > Terrestrial >...
TCTTGAGATTATTCGGACGCATCCGATTGTGGTTTACCAGGGCGCGGTTTGCCGGAATTTGTATTATGTCCCACCGGACGAATTTTTGGGCGCCAACCATGCGGAGCGTGAGGTGGAACGGATTTTGACCAATATCCGTGAACGTGAACGGGTTGAGTCCGAGCTGCGCGCCCATCAAAAAGAACTGCAACGGGCACAAGCGGTACTTGTGGAAGATATAAACCAGCGCAAACACGAAGAGGCGGAATTGCTGGCTCTCAAGGACGAATTGTCCGCTGAACTGACGGCTATGACCCGCCTCCACGAGGTCAGCACACGACTGCTGGCCCGCACAGAACTCGAGCCGATGCTGGAGGAAGTTCTCGATGCCACTATCGAGCTGCAAAATGCCGACCTAGGCAACGTTCAGCTCTATAACCCACAAACCCAAACGTTGGAAATCGTTGCGCAGCGCGGCTTCCAAGAGGATTTTTTGGATTATTTTAGCAGTGTGCACGAAGACAGTTCCGCTTGTGGCTGGGCCTTGCAGCGGCGAGAGCGCGTCATCATCGAGGATGTTGAGACGGATACCGCCTTTGAGCCGCACCGACAAATTGCCGCCTCTGCCGGCTTTCGCGCGGCGCAGTCCACGCCTTTATTCAGTCGCAGCGGCGAACTGCTAGGCATGATCTCGACGCAATTCCGTCAACCGCACCGTCCGTCGGAGCGGGAGCTTCGTTTGACTGATCTGTATGTTGTGCATGCTGCGGAACTGATCGAGCGCAACCAAGCCAGGGCTGCGCTGGAGCAAGCCTTCGAAGAGATCGACACGCTGAAAGAACGGCTCCACCACGAAAATGTGGCCCTGAGAGAAGAAATCGAACGGACATCGATGTTCGAAGAAATTGTCGGCTCATCGCCGGCAGTGCGGGCCGTGCTTTCGCGCGTCGCCAAGGTGGCTCCAATGGACTCCACGGTTCTCATCACGGGGGAGACGGGCACAGGCAAAGAGCTGATCGCCCGTGCCATCCACAAGTGCTCAAAACGCGCAAATCGGGCTTTCGTCGCCTTTAACTGCGCCGGTATCCCGCCTACCCTGATTGCTTCGGAGCTTTTTGGTCATGAGAAGGGAGCCTTCACCGGCGCGCAGCAGCGGCGCCTGGGTCGATTCGAATTGGCCGCGGGAGGAACAATTTTTCTGGACGAAATCGGCGAGCTTCCCGCCGAAACGCAGATCGCCTTACTGCGAGTCCTCCAGGAACGGGAATTTGAGCGAGTCGGCGGGAGCCAGCCGATTTCCATCGATGTCCGTGTCATCACTGCCAGCAACCGAAACTTGCAGGATGCCATTGCCGCGGGCACATTCCGCCTCGATCTGTTCCATCGGCTTAACGTTTTCCCCATAGAGGTGCCTACTCTCCGCGAGCGGAAGGAAGACATTCCGATACTGCTCGATTACTTCATTAAGCGCTACGCCGAGAAGGCAGGCAAAACGATACGGAGCATCGATAAGAAAACGGTAGAAATGTTCAAGTCCTATTCTTGGCTAGGAAACATCCGCGAGCTACAGAATGTCATCGAGAGATCTATGATCGTCGGCGAGAGCGAAGTGTTTTCGGTTGACCCGAGCTGGTTATCAACAGCGCCGGTCCAGTCCAAGGGAAGCTCATCGACTCTTGCTGAAAAGCTGCATGATCAGGAACAGAAAATCATTGAGGCTTCATTGGCTGAAAGCAACGGAAGAATCGCGGGCCGCTGCGGGGCGGCAGCCAAGCTGGGAATCCCCTCGTCCACATTGGAGTCCAAAATCAAGCTGCTCAAGATCAATAAAAATCAATTCAAAGCGGTGTAGCCGGCCATAGAAACAGTTCAAAGCGTTCAAGCCGTTCAAAAGGTTCAAACCGCGACCCTCGCGTCTGAGATTTCTTTGAACAACGTGTGAAGATAGGTTTTCCGCCCCCTCGTTTTGGGTGAAGGAGAGGGCTAGTTTTTGAGTAATTGCGAGAATCCGTAAATTTACGAAAACTCGCGGTTCCTTTTTGTGCTTTGCCCTTGTCTTTCAATCGTTTCCGTTGGCCCTCGACTTGCTCACTGACATCGTACGATCCCGACGATCCCGATCCTTTATCAGTGGAAAAATGTTTTCGGCGAACGGTCTGAGCGATAAACGCCCTGCTGCGAACGCCAACTCGCAGAGGGGTGGCGAAGGATCGGCACGTTGGAGACTCGGACGGAGGACGAGAGAATGACCGAAGACAATGAGCGGCTCGTCCGCGCCTTCTACGAGGCCACCGTTCCCGGCCATCGCGAGTCGCTGTCTGGTCTCCAATCGGTACACGTCATGTACAAGGTGCCCGAAGAGATTTTCACCGGGGGCGACGGCATCGAGGATTTTTTTCACGAGTTCTGCGCGGCGTTTGGTATCTGCTTTGTGGCGGAGGAGTTTATCACGATGGACGAGCGCGTCGTCGCGATCGGTCATATCAAAGGAGAAACCGTAGGAAGTACTGCGCCAATCGACGTGCCCTTCGTCCACGTCTGGACAGTCCGGGACGACCGTCTCGAACAACTGCTTTTCTTCACCGACACGGCGATTCTGACCCAGGCATTGGCGGAGCGGGTAGGCTGGAACCCGGGCTCAGAGGACCGTCGCATAAGCTAGAGCCCGTATCGAAAGGGATGTAAACATGGTTACCGTTGCGTTGCTCGTTCGACTAGAAACAAAAACCGGAAAAGTCAATAGTCGTTCCGGCGTGAAGCCAGAAAAAACTCGAAATACGAAATTCGAAACAAATTCAAATGATCAAAAAGTACAACGTTCGGGCAAGGCGGAGTGTATGGCAGTGCTGCAAGCAAATCAGAGAAATCCAACTTATGGATGAAAACTGAAATTATGAAGGAGGAATGACATGAAGAATCATGCTGCGAAAGCTCGCAATATCGATCGCGTGCGGCCGGTTGTGCATCAGGACTCGAGAGAGATCCAGCCCTATGGAGCAATAGCGAAACTGCCCATCGCCCTGGCTGAAAATGTCTGCAAGGCGAGCGTGGAGAATCTCAACCAGGTGCTCGCCGACACGATGACCCTACGAGACATGTATAAGAAGCACCACTGGCAGGTCGTAGGCCCGACCTTCTATCAACTGCATCTGCTCTATGACAAGCATTACAAGGAACAGAGTGAGCTGGTGGATCTAGTCGCGGAGCGGATCCAAACGCTGGGCGGCATTAGCATCGCAATGGCGCACGATGTCGCAGAGACGACACGGATTCCTCGGCTCCCACGTGGCCGGCAGGAGGTGCCTGTGCAGATCTCTTGGCTCCTGCATGCCCATGAAAGCATTCTGCAGGAAGCCCGAACTATGGCCAAACAAGCCGACGACGCTGGTGATGATGGGACCAATGATCTCCTGGTAAGCGATGTGATCCGCACGAACGAGCTCCAGGTGTGGTTTCTCTCGGAACATGTGGTTGATGAGCCGCTTGTTCGCGCCGGCGGGCGAGCGGGGTAAGTTGAACCTAAAGTTTGAGAACAAGACAGCGCTTGTGAGCGCCTCGACCGCCGGGATTGGCTTCGCTATCGCTCTTGAGCTGGCGCGGGAGGGGGGCGCGTGGGTTTTTGTCAATGGCCGCACCCAGGCCCGGGTGCAGGCCGCCATCGTCAACATTCGCCACGAAATCTACGAGTCGCAGGTCGAAGGTATTGCTGAAGACCTTGCCGCTCCTGCGAGTGCCGAAAATCTACTGCACGTCTGCCGGCGAAATTCGGCTATGTGAGCGAAAGAATCGTGCTGCAAAAACTTGTTACATAAGGAGGATGTGCAATGTCTAAGCTTCAAACAATTTCGCGATTCGCTTTATTCTTTCTAATTCTAGGCTTTACAAGCGATGCGGTGCCCGCAGAGAAGATGGCGCCTTCGGGGACGGTATCCATCGAGACCAAGTCCGTTGCAGCGGGCATCGGCGTAACCTGGGGCGACGGAAAACTAAGTTTCAAGGGGAAAGAGTATCCGTTTACCGTGGACGGTCTGACCTTGGTGGATTTTGGCTTCAGCAAGGTCAACGCAGTAGGGGATGTGTATAATTTGACGGACGTATCGAAATTCCCGGGAATCTATGTGGCGGCAGAGGCGGGATTTGCGCTGGCCGGAGGCATGGGCGGGATGGTGCTTCGGAATGCGGATGGTGTGGTGATGCATATTCGTTCCGTGTCCCAGGGGGCCAAGCTGCAGCTTGGGCCCAGCGGGCTGACCATCAAGCTCAAGCAATAAGGCCGGCGGCGTTTCGCTGGCTGCGACTATCTATGTTCGCCCATCATCGGCATGCTGGCGGGAGCCGCCTTTGCGCTCTACCCTTACGTGCTGCCCTCCAGCACGAATTCCAACTTCAGCCTGACGATTTCGACTACGGCAGCGGGGGCCTACGGTTTGAGAATCGGCTTGGTGTGGTGGACGATTGGCATCATCCTCGCCCTCGGCTACGTGACGTTCGTCTATCGCCTCTTCGACAAGGTCGCGCCTGAAGGCGAAGCTTATTGACTTTTATGCCGGGACGCTTGGAGCGTCAGTTTAGCCTGGAATTATTTAAGAGGGCAGGCGTTCGATAAAGCCACATATGGCGATCACATCAATTTTGGCTGCGGCGGCCTTCGTGTGATCAATCAACGAACCCGCGCATGGCTTGCGGAGTGACAAGAATCGGGACAGCGTAGGCGTCGGTAAACTCGTTAATCGTCATCCCCAAGTCTTTTATGCTCGCGCGGTACTTGCTGAGGTAGGTCTTGACCCGATTTGGGTCCGGCGGCCCATCCAGGATACGGGCGTCACCCGTAAGGACGGCTACATCGCCGCCGTCCTCGTCGGTATTGAAGTTCAACGCGACTCTCGGATTACCGGTGATATGGCGCAGCTTGGCCTTGTGCCTTTCGCTGAAGATCAAAACAGTTTCGCCGTCCCAATGAAACCAGACCGGCCTCGGTTGAGGCGTGTTGTTAGAATCGACGGTGGTCAACCAGATGATCTTCTCCTGGCGCAGGCGACGGTTTACGTGACGCCCAAATCGAGTGCTGAAATCAAGCACGGGAAACCTCTAGAGCCAGTTTAAAGTTCAAAATGTTCAAGCTGTTCAACCGCTGCGCTCCGTTTCAACGATTTGAACGTCTTGAACGGTAATCTATCTCTGAGAGATCATTCGCTCTTCCACTGCGTTCCAATCAATATTCGCGAAGAACGCGTCAATATACTTTGAGCGCTCGGCGGGTTTGTAATCGAGCAAGAAGGCGTGTTCCCAGACATCCATGACCAGCACGGGCTTGAAGCCCGCGACGTTGCCAATTTCATGGAGCGTAATCCAGTGATTCGACAGCCGGCCGCTGCTGGGATCCTGGTAACAGATCGCCCAACCCACGCCGCGCATCTTGCCAATGCCGACAAAGTCGGTTTTCCAGATGTCATAGCTGCCGTGGCTTGTCTGCGCGGCTTTGACAAAGGGGGACTGACGTTCCGGTTCGCTGGAGCCGCCTTTCTTTAGATTCTCAAAGTAGTATTCGTGCAGCACCATACCGTTGTATTCAAAGCCGAGGCGGCGGGTCAGTTCAGAATAGGCCGGCATCTCCTCTTGATCCACTTTTCCGTCCTCGAGAAACTCGGCGAGCCGCTCTGTCAGCCGGTTCGTCTCTTTAACGTAACCCTCGTAGAGCTTGAAATGCATGTCGAGAGTTTGATCAGAAATGCCGCTGAGTCCAGCGAGCTTAAATTGTTTGGGCTGATAAGCTTTATCGGGCGTCATAGAATCTCCTTTCAGATATGCCAGCAAAGCGGCTCTGGAATGATGGAAGATTGGAATATTGGTTTTGAATGCATCACTCCAATATTCCACTGTTCGAATATCCCAGGCGCTCACCGGACTACCGGTTTTTAGTGCATTGTTCCATCATTCCATTATTCCAATCTTCCGTTACTCTAACACTCCAATTCATTTCCGCTTTTGAAACGGAGCAACAGATATGCCAGCAGATAAAGATTGGAGTACTGGAGTAGTGGAATATGGAGTAAGGAGTAAGGTCGTCCATCAACATGCCTTCGTGAGCGCCGCCGTGGATCTGGATGGCGCAGTAATGTAATACTTCAGTACTCCATCACTCCAATTCCTCACACGCCGTCCTCGCGAGAATCCGCAAATTTGCGATAGCTCGCAACGCGTCATTCTGCCTGGCTTTGTTTTTCTGTCGTTTTCGATTGGCCTCCGGCTTGCTTTTGGCGGTTCTTGGGATGTCCCTGCGATAAAAATATCCCTAGTGGATGGGTGTAAACATGTTGGTAAGGCTTCTAGCGACGAATGGAGATTGGGTACTTACGGTTGCCCGAGTCGTCTTGGGAGTCGCTTTTTTCGTTCACGGATCGCAAAAGCTTTTTGGTTGGTTCGGCGGTCATGGCCTCAGTGCTACGATAAAAACGTTTCGGGACCAAATGGGAATTCCCGCGCCGCTTACGTATCTGGCGATCGCAGCAGAGTTCTTCGGCGGTCTCGGTTTGATTATCGGTCTTTTGACTCGTGTTGCCGCTCTCGGCATTGCGATTACGATGGTCGTCGCGATGATCAAAGTTCACTTAAAATTCGGCTTTCTCCTGAACTGGTTTGGCGACAAGCAAGGCCATGGAGTCGAATATCATCTCCTAGCAATTGCCCTCGCCATCATTATCATCGTGCATGGAGCCGGGGCTTTTTCTTTAGATCGCGCTTTGTATCGTGATCTCGTCTCGCCAGAAAAGGTTGCCTTCGAGTTTAATTTAGTCGTGCCATTCTTTTTTCGAATAAAGCCGGCTTTTGTTAAGTGACAAGGAGTCTTTCCATGGAAGTTTCCAGACGTGACTTTCTCCGATTTTCTATTGGCGCAGCCAGCGGAACCGCGCTGGCCGGACTTGTCGGCTCCGGCGTCAACCTCGGCCCCGTCGTAGCCCGGGCCCAAGAGCTCAGAATTAAAAACGCCAAGGTGACGCCGAGTGTCTGTCCCTATTGTTCCGTGGGGTGCGGCACGCTCATCCACACGGTCAACGGTCAGATCGTCAATATCGAGGGGGATCCCCGCAGTCCGCACAGTGAGGGAACCCTCTGCCCAAAGGGTGCGGCGATTTTTCAGCTGCACGTGAATCCGAACCGTCCTATTCAGGTTCTCCACCGTGCTCCTGGCGCTACCGACTGGGAGGTTTGGGACCTGGAACGGGCCATGAGCCGTGTCACGGAGCTCGCCAAAAAGACCCGCGACGAGACTTTTATTGATAAGCTGCCCAACGGCAAGCTCGTCAACATGACGCCCGCGATCTTTGCGCTGGGTGGTGCCACCCTCGAAATCGAGTTCAATCACGTTCAGCAAAAGCTGATGCGCGGCCTCGGGATTGTGGCCATAGAGAACCAGGCGCGGATATGACACAGCTCTAGCGTCCCCGGTCTGGGGACCCGATTCGGTCGCGGCGCAGCGACCCTCTATCCGCGGAGCATGGCGGACTCGGACTGCATCGTGGTCATGGGCTCCAACATGGCGGAGAACCACCCCGTAGCCTTTCGCTGGCCCATGAAGGCGAAGGTCGAGCACGGCGCAAAAATCATCCACGTCGACCCGCGTTTCACTCGAACCAGCGCAGTGGCGGACATTTACGCTCCAGTACGCGCCGGTTCGGACATCATGTTTCTCGGCGGCGTCATCAACTACGTGCTCAACAGCGAGAAGTGGAACAAGGATCCGTTCTTCAAGAGTTGGGTTGTCAACTACACCAATGCCGCGACGATCGTTAATGAGAATTTTAAGGACACGGAAGACCTAAACGGCGTTTTCTCGGGGCTTGTTGAATACAAGGGTGGCGTTGCCGAGTGGCCATTTAACGCTTTTGTTGGCGAGTATGATGGAACGAGCTGGGAGTACGCTCGAACCAAGGTCCGGGTCCAAGGCGAGATGGCCGCGGACACTATTCACTCGGGCGAGACCAAGGTCGCCGAGGGGGCGAAAGCACCGACCCCGGCCACTCAAGCGGCCGCTAAGCTACAGGGGCCGCCGTTCGAGCCGTTGGTGGCATCCTTGGTCAAGCCCGCGCCGCTTCGGGATGAGAAGCTTCAAGATCCGCGGACGGTTTTCCAGATCGTCAAGCGCCATTTCAGCCGCTACACGCCCGAAGTGGTCGAAAAGGGCACCGGGTGTCCGAAGGAAACTTTTCTCCAAGTGGCCGAAACGATTCTCGCCAATTCCGGGGCGGATCGGACCGTTTCCTTCGCCTATGCCGTTGCCTGGACGCAGCACACCTACGGCGTCCAGATGATCGGCGCCTGCGCGCTCCTGCAGCTCCTGCTTGGAAACGTCGGCCGGCCCGGCGCGGGTGTCATGGCGCTTCGTGGCCACGCATCTATTCAGGGGTCGACAGACGTTCCGACCCTCTACCACTCGATCCAGGGATACATGGCGGCGCCCACGGCGCTCAAGAAACACGATACGCTTCAGGATTATATCGCGGCGGAGCTGGTACCGACGGGCTGGTGGGGGAACATGCCTAAGTATGTGGTTTCCTATCTTAAGTCCATATACGGGGAAGCCGCCACGAAGGAGAACCAGTTCGGCTATGACTGGCATCCGAAAATTCTCGGCGACCACTCCCATATGGCGATGTTTGCCGCCATGAATGCGGGCAAGGTCAAGGGCATGCTCTGCATCGGACAAAATCCCGCGACTTCGCTCAACGCCAAACTTGATCGTCAGGCGCTGCGCAAGCTCGACTGGTTGATCGTCAAGGACAACTGGATTCAGGAGACCGCGAACTTCTGGAAGAGCGCGCCTGAAATCAAAAACGGCGAGGTGAAAACTCAAGACATCAAAACCGAAGTCTTCTTCTTCCCTGCTACCCAGGTTGCCGAGGTCGACGGCACCTTCACTAATACGCAGCGCCTGCTGCAGTTTCACCACAAGGCCGCGGACGCGCCAGGCGACTGCCGGTCCGACACGTGGTTTATCTACGAGCTTGGCAAACGCTTAAAGAAGCTCTACGCGAATTCCACCCTGCCGCGCGATGAAGGCTTTAAGAATCTGGTTTGGGACTACGAGCACGAGGACGCCAACGAGCGGAAAAAGGGCGAGCCTTCGGCGCTCAAGATCCTAAAGGAGCTCAACGGCTTTCAAACCGATGATCCCAATAAGCATGTCGCCGGCTTCGGCGAATTGAAGGATGACGGCTCGACGACCTGCGCCTCGTGGATTTATTCCGGTATGTATCCCGCGCCGGACAAGAATCTTACCGACAGACGCACGCCCGACCCGCCGGGCCAGCCCGGGGCGCAGCTTAACTGGGGCTGGGCCTGGCCGTCCAATCGACGGGTCATGTATAACCGAGCCTCGGCCGACCCCGAAGGGAAACCGTGGAGCGAGAGGAAGAAGTGGGTGTGGTGGGACGCGGAGAAAAAAAGGTGGGCCGGCTACGATGTGCCGGACTACCCGGCGACTAAACCGCCCACGGATAAGGCGAAGCCCGGAGCGGCCGTCATGGACGCGCTTCCTGGGACTGCTCCCTTTATCATGCGGCCCGACGGCCTGGGCTGGCTCTTCGTGCCCGCCGGCCTCGTCGACGGCCCGCTGCCGACTCATTATGAGCCCGCCGAGTCGCCGGTTAAAAATCCGCTCTACCAGCAGCAGAACAGCCCGGTGCTCAAATACTGGAAAGATGCCAACAATCCGCTGGCCGCGATGGGCGATCCGAAGTACCCGTATATCATCACAACATATCGACTCACTGAGCACTACCTGGCCGGCGCAATGAGCCGCTGGAACCCGTGGCTCACCGAGCTGCAGCCCGAACTCTTCATTGAGATCAGCCCCGAGCTTGCCGGCGAGAAGAAAATCGCGAATCTTGACTGGGTCAAGATTTCGAGCCCTCGCGGCAGTATCCGCGCCAAGGCTCTGGTCACGCGCCGGATGCGGCCTTTCACCATCGAAGGCAAGGTGGTCCACCAGGTCGGCATGCCTTGGCACTGGGGCTATGAGGGCCTTTCCAAAGGCGACATCGTTAACGAGCTGACAGCGCTGGTCGGCGATCCGAACGTTTCGATTCATGAGGGGAAAACTTTTGTGTGCAACGTTGAAAAGGCCTGAGGGGAAAATTTTAGGATCGAGAATGGAGGATTGACAATAGCGATCCTCAATCCTCTATCCTCGACTAAGATCGGAGGTACGTGATGCCTGAGCCAATGGGATTTTACACAGACACTACTGTATGCATCGGTTGCAAGGCGTGCGAAGTTGCATGCAAGGAATGGAATCAACTTCCCAGCACCAACGGCGGCGTCAACACTTTGAGCGGCGACAGCTACGACAACACGCGCCGGCTCGACGGCATCCACTGGCGTCATGTAAAGTTCATCGAGCAGTTCACCGAAGACCGAAAGGACGGGCGCTGGCTATTGATGAGCGACGTGTGCAAGCACTGCGTCCAGGCGGCTTGTCTGGAAGTGTGTCCAACCAACGCCATCATCCGGACCGAGTTCGACACGGTGGTCATCCAGTCGGATGCTTGCAACGGTTGCCGCGACTGCATCGCCGCCTGTCCTTTTGGCGTCATCGATATTAATCCGGCTTCGGGAACAGCCCAGAAGTGCACGCTCTGCTACGATCGGATGCAGGTCGGTATGGAGCCGGCCTGCTCCAAGGCCTGTCCCACCAATTCCATTCAGTTCGGGACGATCAAGGAATTGCAGGCGAGAGCGAACCGTCGAGTGGCCCAGCTCCAAAAGGAGGGAGAGAGCCGCGCCTATCTCTACGGCGCTGACGAAAAGATGCTCGGCGGCCTCAACTCCTTTTACTTGCTGGTGGATAAACCGGAGGTCTACGGTTTGCCGCCGGATCCGAAAATGCCTACCCGGAATCTGAATTCCGGCTCGATGTTTTCCGTCCTCGGCGCCCTGTTGGTGGGCTTGATCGGTATCTTCAACTTCCGCAATCACGGCGCAGCGGAGCGCGAGGAGGCTCGGCGATGAACGGGATTCCCTCCAGCACGTTTTTTAGCGCGCCGCCGGACTGGGGTTGGCTGATTGTTTTCTATTTCTTTTTCGGCGGCCTCGCGGGCGGATGCTATTTTCTCGCGGTGCTGATCGATCTGTTCGGCAGGCCCGAGGACCGTCCACTGGCGCGCCTGGGATATTACATCTCGTTTCCATGCATCGTCATCAGCGGGTTCCTGCTGACCGTCGATCTCTATCGACCGGAGCGCTTCTGGCATATGCTCATCGAATCGAACACGTTTCGACCCATGTTCAAGCCCTGGTCGGCAATGTCGCTTGGCTCCTGGGCGCTTCTGATATTCGGCATTTTCTCTTTCATATCTTTTCTGAGTGCCCTTGAGGAAGCCGGACGTTGGCGATGGCCGGCGGCTCGGCGCTTCCGGCCCCCCGCAGTATTGGGATCGGTTCTCTCGGTCATCGGGGGAATATTGGGATTCTATGTCGCCGGCTACACGGGAGTCCTACTCGCCGTGACCAACCGTCCCATCTGGTCCGACACGCCCCTGCTCGGCATGCTCTTCATCGTCTCGGCCGCGTCAATCTCAGCGGCGTTGATAATCCTGCTTGCACACAGATACGGATGGGTCACGTCCGGTCTACGGGCGTTGCACCGCATGGATGCATGGGTGGTTGCGCTGGAGTTCATCGTTCTCATTGCGGTCATCGTCTCGCTGGGGCCGGTGGCGCGGGCTTGGTTGAACGCTTGGGGGCTGTTGCTCTTTCTCGGCGTGATCGTCATTGGCATGCTCGTGCCTCTGGGGCTTTATTGGCGCGGGGGGAGGCTTGGCGAGCGCAATATGACGACAACTGCCGCGCTTGTGCTGCTGGGCGGCTTTCTTCTCCGCCTGGTCATCGTCTTCTCCGCTGAAAGTCTCTGAGATGCCTATTGCACGGACCGCTTTCGTAGCTCTGGTTTTCTGCCTGGCCGCCTGCGCCAGTCCGGAAGCAACGCGCACCCGCGGCGGCGGTCCGGGCGCCGATGTGGGCAACAGGAAAGAGATCGTGCGGATGCACGAAGGCGCGCGCCCCTTCGAGGACACCCCTAAGCTTATTGACACCAAGCATCCACCTTTAGACCCCGCCCATCAGGCGGATGAGCTCAGCCGCCGGCGACGCTAAGCAGCGTGTGTTTCTACCATGGCGTTCCGTCCCAACATTCCGAAAATGGCGATCCCCATACGAGGGGTGCGAGACGTAAATGAGCTTTACCGGCGCGGCTTGAAACGTCTCGACTACCTCGCCATTGCAGTAGCAAAAATCGTCGGCAGCTGGCGTTTTATTATAGGGCAAACGATATTTTTCGGAGCCTGGGTGGCGCTCAACCTTATCGGCTGGGCGAAAAGTTGGGATCCGTATCCTTTCATCCTGATGAATCTTGTTCTGAGCCTGCTGGGGGCCTACACCGCGCCGCTGATTATCATGGCTCAAAACCGCGATGCCGAAAGAGACCGCCTCATGATGCAAGAAGACTTTGAAACCAACCGCCAAGCCGCGGAGCAGATCAATAAGATCCTCAACGTTTTAGAAGAGCACGGGCAGCATTTAGCCTTGCTGCTCGAGCGGCGCGTAGATTTGAGCCGTCGTTAAAACAAGCTCTTGAGATGCGAAACAAATGAGCACACCGCAACAAAAGACTTTCATTAAGGCAACAGTCCTTCTCTTGCTTGTCGCCCTGATCATCCTGCTCGGCACCTATGGATTACGGCCCTTGAGTATCCTCGGTTCCTGGGGAGAGAATCTGAGAAAATTTTATACAGAGAAAAAGAGCTTCGCTGAATTTCTCACGTCTCTCGGTTCCTATTCGCCGATCTTCTTCATATTGTTGCAGGCCCTGCAGGTTGTCATCTCACCCATACCCGGCGAGCTCACCGGAATAGTCGGCGGCTACATTTACGGCGCAACGTTCGGGTTTATCCTTTCCACTCTGGGTCTTGCGCTGGGTTCATTAGCGGCTTTTGAGCTTGCCAGAATTCTCGGCAGGCCGTTTGTGGAAAAGTTTGTTAACCAAAACCTCGTCAACAAATTCGCGTTCCTGACGACGGGTACAGGCGCGACCCTCTGTTTTCTGCTGTTCCTGATCCCTGGCTTTCCGAAAGATGTGTTGTGCTATCTGCTTGGTTTGAGCCGGATGAGATTGAGGACATTTTTGGTGCTCTCAACCTTGGGTCGGATGCCGGGGACATTTCTCCTTACTTTACAAGGCGCCAGCATCAGGAGCCAGCGATATCACACGGCGGGCGCCATCGCGGCCACTGGTGTGGTTATTGTATTCGTCGGATATCTTTACCGCGCACAGCTTTACCACTGGATAAAAGGCCTATCGAAAGCAGATGTCCAGCATTAGGAGTTTCCGCGGCGGGTTTTAAACCCGCCCCTAACATTCCACTATTCCGATACTTCCCCCCACTCCTCTCTCGCGAGAAACCGCAAATTTACGATAGCTCGCAATCTTTCATTGTGTTTTGCCTGTGATTTTCAACGCCTTCGTTTGGCCCCTGACTTGCTCCTGTGCTTTTGCGTCTGACCGAAAGAGTATCTGAAAGGAGAAATACCATGGCGACGGCAGCCGCAACTGCGACTACGAGTACAAAGCCAACCGACGAGCAAATACAGAGGGACGTGCTGGCTGAACTGAAGTGGGACGCGCGTCTTCGGCCTAACGAGATCGGCGTGATCGTCAAAGACGGTGTCGTCACGCTGACGGGTTGGGTCGACTCCTACGCCAAGAAGTGGGCTGCCGAAGAAGCCGCCCACCGGGTACGCGGTGTCAAGGCGGTAGCTAACGATATCGAGGTCCGGCTGCCCGTCTCTGACGAGCGCACCGACGCCGACATCGCTGCGGCCGCCGTTCGCGCGCTGGAATGGGATGCCTTCGTGCCGGTCGAGAAGCTCGACGTCACGGTCTCCAAGGGCTGGGTGACCTTGAGGGGCGAAGTGGAGTGGCAGTTTCAGAAGGAGGACGCGGAGCGGGTTGTGCGGCGGTTGTCGGGGGTCAAGGGGGTGACCAACCTGATTGTGGTCAAGCCGCGGGTGACGCCGTCGGAGCTCAAGCAGAAGATCGAGCAGGCGCTTATACGGACCGCACAGACCGACGCACAGCGGATCACGGTGGAGGTGGAGGGAAGCAAGGTGATTCTGAAGGGCAACGTGCGCTCCTGGGCGGAGAGAGAAGAAGCGGAGCGAGCCGCGTGGTCGGCGCCAGGGGTCACCTCGGTGGAGAACCGGATCGCCGTCGCGATCTAAGCGCTCCGCTCGCCGGTCACGAAAATCAACTTGAGTAATCGACGGTCGATTGACGAGAGGAGTTTCTATGACCCAGCTCATTCTTCCGATTAACAGGCGCGATCATATTAAAGGGCCGAGAAACGCGCCGGTCACACTCGTGGAATACGCCGATTACGAATGCCCCTATTGCGGGCAAGCCTATTGGTTCGTTAAAGACCTTGAACAATCGCTGGGCGATCTACTCTGTCTTGTCTTTCGCAACTTCCCACTCATCAACGTGCATTCTCACGCCGAGCATGCGGCGGAAGCAGCCGAGGGGTCGGCGGCGCAGGGGAAGTTCTGGGAGATGCATGATTGTCTGTTTGAGCATCAACAGGCGCTTCATGACAGGAGCCTGGTGGAATATGCCGCGGAGGTTGATCTTGATGTACCTCTTTTTATTCGTGAGATGACCGCGCATCGTTACTCGGACCGGGTGCGCGAAGACTTTCTCAGCGGCGTGCGTAGTGGAGTGAACGGCACGCCGAGCTTTTTCATCAACGGTGCGCGTTACCAGGGCTCCTTGAATCTCCGCTCATTATTGGCTGCCATCGAACAGGTAGCCGACGGAGCGTAGATCTCATTACATCGTGACGGCTGATCGTCAGTTCGTGCTGCGTTATCAACGGACAGGCGGTGTAAATAAACACTGAGAATTGCCGGACGCAAGGAGGTTTCAGATGATCGTACAGTTTATCGACGCTTCTATCGGCACTACCGTATATCTCAATCCGACATACGTAGTGAGCCTTCGTCCCGACCCGGCTGATCCCGATCATATAAGCATCGTCAGGCTCAGGGATGGGGAATCTATCCGGGTGAAGGGTGATCACCGTGAGGTTGCCGATAAGCTCAGCCGGCCTGCGTAACCTGGAGGGGGCGGTTTTCGCGCCCCTCGCCAGGAATTGTCTTCCACTTGCTTTAAGCAAGTTACCCGAAGGACACGAAGATCGCGAAGTAAGAAAAATCTACCCCAAAGGTCTGTCCTGAGCGAAGTCTCAGGGTGGTGATCGTCTTCAACCACGATCTTCATGGGTGCTTACCGAGCAAAACGAGATCAGCGAGAACCAAACCCGCAATCTGTCAATAGGAGAAAAAAACATGGGTAGTAAGATTTACGTTGGTGGGTTGCCCTTTGCGACCACTGACGCGGAGTTACAGCAAGTCTTTTCAGCACACGGAAGCGTGGAATCAGCGCGCGTGATCACGGATAGGTTCACGGGCCGGTCCCGGGGTTTTGGTTTTGTCGAAATGAGTTCCGATGTGGAAGCTCAAAGAGCGATTCAAGCTTTGAACGGGACCTATCTTGACGGCCGCAGTCTCACGGTCAACGAAGCGCGATCCCAAGAGAAGGAGTCCGGATTCGGCGGTGGTAGAAGCGGTGAAAAAAGGGAGGGCGGTGGGCTACGGCGACCGAACTCACGTTTGAGGCAACGATGAGAGAGGCCGCTTTATGAGGAGAAAAACATGCAGCGAAAGATCATCACGACCACTTTGGGAGAACTCATCGTGGCAGTAACTGACGAGGTCAAGCCCATCATCCGTGATCCGTCGGATCTGTACGGTGTGGTGTCCTATATCCTGTCTGATCTCTTGGCCCGCCAGCGCGTGCGCGTTCCCCACCGGTCGGCAGGAAAATACCCGGGTTATTTCGCGAGAGTATTAGCGCAAAGGGAAATGACGCAGTGGCCCGGTTGATAAAAGCGTCAACAGTCGGTTTGGTTATTCTGTTGCTCATGCAACCGGTATGGCTGGCCGCAGGAGCGCCGACAGACCAGATACGCCAGACGGTCGACAGGCTTCTCGCGATCCTCAACGATCCCCAGTTGAAAGGAGAGCAGAAAAAGAACGAGCGACGGCAGAAGCTCAAAGAGGTCCTCTATCAGAGGTTCGATTTCACGGAAATGGCCAGGCGATCACTCGGTTCCGAATGGCGGCGCCGCACTCCTGAGGAGCAAAAAGAATTCGTCAAACTTTTTACCGAGCTCCTCGAGCGCTCTTATCTCGACAAGATCGAATCCTACAGCGGGGAGAAAGTCCTCTATCTCAAGGAGCGAGAGGACGGTAACTACGCAGAGGTGGAGACAAAAATCGTTGACAAGAAAGGACAGGAATATTCGGTCGACTACCGGCTCCACAAGGTGAATGGAGACTGGAAGGTGTACGACGTGATCATCGAAGACGTAAGCCTGGTCGGCAATTACCGCTCGCAGTTCAGTCGCGTGCTGGCAAAGTCGTCCTTTGATGAGCTGCTCAAGACAATGAAGGAAAAGACGTTTGTTGCGCCAGGGAGCAGCAGTTGACGGCCCCGGAAGAAGCCAAGCCACGTCGCCGAGCGGGGGAAAAACCATAAAGCCTGAACAGACAAGCTGTGAAAAGTTTTTGGTGCTTGGGAAAGATGTGACCGCATGGGGTCGACTGATCGAGGGTTACTCAAAGGCCGGCACAGTCAAGGAGCAGACCTTCGAGCGGCCGATCACGGTGGTCATGAATGAGGGCAAGAAGACGCCGAAGGAAACTCTTTGGCAGAAGATCAAAAACGGTTTTTAGCTAACCTGCATTGTTCGTGATTCGGGGCAATCTAGTCACAGACTGTCAGCTGCGGAGCGCAAGCCTGAACGGAAAATACTTTCTTTCTTTGCGTTCTCGGCATCTTGGCGCGAGAAATAATGCCCGTTCAAGACGTTCCAGCCCTCCTTCATCGTCCCCGCGTCGCGGGAGCGGAAAGAGGTGGAGGGGATTGAACGGAGCGTAGCGATTGAACAGCTTGAACGTTTTGAACTTTAGACCTGAAGGTGCAAAGCGCGCCAGGGGTGGTCTCAAACTAGGCCGGCTGTTTGCCGTAGCCGGGCTGGTCTTGGGGCTGATCGGTTGCCAGAAACAGCAAAAGCCCGCAATGGCACCTCCGGAGGTTGAAGTGATGGAGGTGGTGCAAAAGGACGTGCCGATTTATTCCGAATGGGTCGGAACGCTCGAGGGTTTCATCAATGCTCATATTCAGCCGCGCGTGACGGGCCATCTCATCTCTCAACACTATAGAGAAGGTTCCTTCGTTACAAAGGGAACTCTCATGTTTCAGATCGATCCGCGGCCGTTGCAGGTTGTGCTGGACCAAGCTCAAGCACGACTGGCCCAGGCCCTGGTGGCACTGAACAAAACCGCGCTCGAGGTCAAACGCCTCACGCCTCTGGCTCAGAAAGAGCTGATTAGCCAACAGGATCTGGATAACGCCGTTCATGCCCACTTGGCAAACAAAGCTGCAGTGGAGGCGGCGCGCGCTGAAGTTGCCCAGGCCGAATTGAATCTCGGTTATACCAAAGTCACCTCACCCATCGACGGCGTTGCCGGGATCGCTCAGGCACAGATTGGCGACCTTGTCGGGCCCAACACCACATTGACGACTATCTCTTCTATTGATCCGATCAAAGTTTATTTTTCGGTAAGCGAACAGGAGTATCTCACCTACGTGAAGGAAAACCCGGATGCAGCGAAACGTGCCGCTCACGAAGTAAAGCTGGAGTTGGAAATGATTTTGGCGGATGGATCGCTTTACCCCCACAAAGGCAAGTTTTTTCTCGCCGACCGCCAGGTCGATGTGAGGACCGGCGCGCTCCGGCTGCTCGCGCTGTTCCCGAATCCCGGAAATATTCTTCGTCCCGGACTGTACGCCCGTGTTCGGGCGATTACCAAGATGAAGAAGGGCGCGCTGGTGGTTCCACAGCGCGCGGTGACAGAGTTGCAGGGGACCTACCGGGTGGCCGTCGTAAGCAAAGACAATAAGGTAGATATCCGGTCCGTTAAAACCGGTGAGCGGGTCGGCTCGATATGGATCATCGACGAGGGGATCAAACCGGGCGAGCGGGTCGTCGTCGAGGGAATTTTGCGGGTGAAGGAGGGAATGACCGTGAACCCGAGGCCCTTTCCAATGAATGCCGCAGGGGAATTTCCACCGTCGACAAAGCCTGGACCGACGTAATTGCGATGGCTAAATTTTTCATCAACCGCCCGATTGTGGCGATCGTCATTTCGATCGTTATGGTGATCATCGGCGTCGTCGCCATGGTGCAGCTTCCGATATCGCAATTTCCCAGCCTCGCACCGCCGGAAGTCCAACTAAACGCTCAATATGTCGGCGCCGATGCGGTGACGGTGGAGCAATCAGTCGCCACGCCCATCGAGCAACAGATGAGTGGTGTCGATAATATGATCTACATGAGCTCAGTGAACTCCGCGAGCGGACAGATGCGGCTGAGCGTCGACTTCAACGTGGGCACGGACCCGAATACGGACCAAGTCCTCGTGCAGATGCGCTATGCCCAGGCCGAGTCGCAGCTCCCGATCGATGTGCGCAACATCGGCGTCAATATCCGAAAGTCCACCGGCAGCCCACTCGCGCTGTTCTCTCTATACTCTCCCAAGGAAACTTATGATGCTCTGTTTCTCGGCAACTATGCCTACATCAATATCAACGACCCCATGACCCGCGTGCCCGGCGTTGGTCAGGTCGCCATCTTCGGCGCGGGGCAGTATGCGATGCGCCTCTGGGTGCGGCCTGACACCCTGGCCGGTTTGGGCATCACCGTCAACGAGATTCTTGATGCGCTCGCGAAACAAAACAGCGTGAATCCCGCCGGTCAAATCGGCGCCGAGCCGATCCCATCCGAGCAGGAGTTCACTTATACCGTTCGCGCTCAGGGCCGTCTTCAAAGCGAAGAAGATTTCGCCAACATCGTCCTTCGGGCCAACCCGGACGGCTCCGTAGTGCGCATGAAGAATGTGGCCCGCGTCGAGCTGGGGTCGCAGTCCTATAACGTTAAAGGCCGCTTGAACGGCAAGCCGGCGGCGATCATCGCCGTTTACCAACTCCCCGGCTCTAATGCCATCGAAACGATGAAGCGGGCGACACAATTAATGGAGGAGATGAAGCAACGCTTCCCTGAAGACCTTGATTATACGGTTTCCCTCGACACCACGCTTGCGGTCAGCGAAGGCATCAGTGAGATTGTCAAGACGCTCTTTGAAGCGCTCGTCCTGGTTATTATCGTGGTGTTTGTTTTCCTGCAGGGATGGCGCGCGACCTTGATTCCACTGCTTGCGGTGCCGGTTTCCCTGGTCGGTACCTTTGCTGTCTTTCCGTTACTAGGCTTTTCCATCAACACACTGTCGCTCTTTGGTTTGGTGCTGGCCATCGGACTGGTGGTGGACGATGCCATCGTCGTGGTCGAAGCCGTGCAGCATCACATCGAAGAGGGAATGTCGCCGCGCGATGCAACTTTAAAAGCCATGGAAGAAGTATCTGCGCCGGTGGTGGCCATCGCGCTGATTCTCTTCGCAGTTTTTGTGCCCACGACATTTATCCCGGGCATCACCGGGAGGCTCTACCAACAGTTCGCCGTGACCATCGCGGTCGCGGTTGTTATCTCGGCTTTCAATGCGCTCACCTTGAGTCCGGCGCTTTCGGCCCTGCTGCTGCGCCCGCGTGGCGAAGTGCGGGGGCCCGCGGGCGCTTTCTTCCGCTGGTTCAATCGCGGCTTCAGCCGGGCCACCGCCGGATACCTGACCTGGAGTCGTCATTTGATCCACAAGGCCGGCTTTTCCATGGGGTTGCTGCTGACTATCGGGTTGCTTGGAGTTTTGCTCGGAGCGCGTTTGCCCACCGGCTTTTTGCCTGAAGAGGACGTCGGTTATTTTTTTATGAACGTGCAGTTACCCGTGGCCGCATCGTTAAAACGCACCGACAATGTTGCCAAGCGGATCGAAGAAATCTTGAGAGAAACGTCGGGGGTTCAGAGCTTCAATACCGTCGTGGGTTTCAGCCTACTCAGCTTTGTCAATACAACTTATAACGCTTTCTATTTCGTTACGTTGAAGCCCTGGGGCGAACGCAACGCAGAAGGCTTGACTGCAGAAGTCATCATGCGCCGCCTTAACCAGCGTCTCGTTGCACTTCCCGAGGGGCAGGCGTTCGCTTTCTCGCCGCCTGCCATTCCCGGCATTGGCACCACCGGAGGCGTCACTTTCATGCTCGAAGATCGCTCCGGCCAGGCAATTGAGTTTCTGACGCAGAACGTAGATCGATTCCTACAGGCCGCCCGGCAACGGCCCGAGTTCGCCTCGCTTACCACGACATTTATCCCCGCGGTGCCACAGGTTTTTGTGCATGTGGACCGAGACAAGGTGCTCAAGCAGGGCGTCGACCTGCAAGCGGTGTACAGGACCTTGCAGACGTTCATGGGCGGAACCTTTGTCAACTACTTTAACCGGTTCGGACGCGTATGGCAGGTATACGTGCAAGCTGAAGGCGAGTTTCGCACCGACGCCAAGAATGCCGGCCAATTCTTCGTGCGCAACGACAAGGGGGATATGGTGCCGCTTTCGGCGCTAATGAAAATGGAGACTATTTATGGGCCGGAGTTCACCAACCGCTTCAACGGCTATCGGGCCGCGCAGATCAACGGGATACTGGCGCCGGGTTACAGTTCGGGCCAGGCAATGGAGGCATTGCAGGAGGTGTTCGCTCAAGCCATGCCGCGGGAGATGGGTTATGATTACTCGGGGATATCCTTCCAGGAAAAAGCAGCGGCCCAGGGCGTGCCCGCCAGCGTTATCTTTGGGCTTTCTTTGCTCTTTGTTTTTCTCATTCTTGCCGCGCAGTACGAGAGCTGGTCGCTGCCGTTTAGCGTGCTCCTGAGCACGCCGGTCGCAGTCTTCGGCGCATTCCTGGCGCTCTGGCTGCGTGGTTTCGTGAACAACGTATACGCCCAGATCGGTTTAGTCATGCTGATCGGGTTGTCGGCCAAAAATGCAATTTTGATCGTGGAGTTCGCAAAGCTAGAGTACGAGCGCGGCAAGTCGATTGAAGATGCCGCGCTCGCCGCGGCCCGCCTCCGGCTCCGCCCGATCTTGATGACCGCCTTCGCTTTCATTCTCGGTGTCGTGCCGCTTGCCATTGCGTCCGGTGCGGGCGCAGCGGCAAGGCGAATCATGGGCACGGCGGTTCTGGGCGGAATGCTTGCCGCTTCGCTCATTGCCATTTTTCTTGTTCCGGTCTCCTTCTATGTAGTCGAAAAACTCGCCCAGAGAAGGGAAAAGCAGGCGCCAGTGGAAGCTTCCACGCCGCTGAAGCCCGCCTGAGGCGAAGCTCGACGGAGGACACCAAACAAAAGGAGCGCTGTAGATTATGCCGGCATTCTTGTTCGATCTCGATGGAACCTTGGTGGACAGTGTCTACCAGCACGTTCTGGCATGGCGTGAAGCGTTAGAAAAAACCGGCATCGAGTTGGCTGCGTGGCGGATTCATCGCCGCATAGGCATGAGCGGAGGATTGCTCGTAAACGGTTTATTGCGGGAAACGGGATGTAAAGTAACCCGCGAGGAGGCGGCGCATCTGCAACAAATTCATGAGCAAGCCTACGCGCGCCAAGTCTCCCAAGTTCGTCCCTTGCCAGGCGCGCGAGAGTTGCTTGATCATTTATCGAAGGCTCGCGTTCCGTTTGCAATTGCCACCAGCGGGCGGCTCGAAAGCGCTCATCCAACTTTGCAGGTCTTGGGACTTCACCCGGGCGTGCCTGTGGTCACTCGAGACCAGGTGCAGCACGCCAAGCCCGATCCGGATTTGTTTCTGGCAGCAGCGGCGCGTCTAGGCGTAGAGATCAGTGACTCCGTCGTGGTGGGCGATAGCGTCTGGGATCTCTTGGCTGCCCGCCGGGCCCGCGCGCTTGGAGTCGGCTTGCTCTCAGGCGGCTACGGGCAAGATGAGCTCGAACAAGCGGGCGCCTATCGCGTCTATCAAGATCCTGCTGACTTGCTAAGGCACTTGGATGAGGTAGGAGTGCGAACTACAGAGTAGGACAGACTGGAGTACTGGAGTGATGGAGTAATGGAGTGATGCGTCTGAAAATCAATACTCCAACGCTCCATTCTTCCAACGAAACGAGATGACTATGTCCTTTGACGAGCGGGCCCTGTCCTTCCAGCGCACCATCGATCGTCTGATTCGCCGTTTACGCCGTGGCGATCCTCCGGTGCCCACTCACCGGCGGCTTTTGATTGTGCAGATCGACGGCCTTTCGCGCGCTGTCCTCGACAAGGGACTGGCGTCGGGACACATGCCTTTCCTCAAGCGATTGCTGCGAGGTCACCGTTATCGCCTGGAGCCGATGACTGTCGGCCTGCCGACATCCACGCCGGCCTTCCAGATGGCGGCGATGTACGGTGTGCGCCCCGACATCCCCGGCTTCCACTACTTCGATCGGGAGCGACAATCCGATATCCACTTTCCGCGGCGGGGCCATGCGGCGCTGGTTGAGGCCAAGCACACGAGTGGACGAAGCGGCATCCTCACCGGCGGCAGTGTGTATGGCTGCGTCTTTACAGGCGGCGCCGACAACAATCTCTTTACCTTCTCGAGCCTCACGCGCCCAAGCGGCCGCGGCCTGCTCGCCGCACTCTCGCCGTTTGTGGTGCTTATCTGGGTGTGTCTGAAAAGCCTGGTGCGGACCATCGTCGAGCTGGCTAAACTCCTGCCGCGCTACGTGTCGCGTCGCA
>Ga0209382_10003214_pt1 | contig 22812 bp, 21 predicted proteins | sample SoiMetdeltSBSDD5_FD_187599 | JGI IMG/M metagenome (GOLD analysis project Ga0209382, IMG submission 187599) | Bulk soil microbial communities from a Populus tree surrounding site in Tennessee, USA - Soil MetaG P. deltoides SBSDD5 (SPAdes) (version 2) | ecosystem: Environmental > Terrestrial >...
GCGCCGATGCGCGGCGCAGCGAGCCCGATCACCAGGCCGCCACCCGCGACGGCGCTGACCTGGAGGAACGTGCGGCGACCGACCTTCTTGGTTGTCATGGTGTCGTGCATGGCCTACCCCCTCCCGCTACTGGCCGCCTGCTTGATGGCGGCTTTGATGCGCAAATAGGTGCCGCATCGGCAGACGTTGCCGCTCATGGCGGCGTCGATCTGCGCGTCGGTCGGCCGCGGCGTACTGGTCAGGAGCGCCGAGGCCGACATCAACTGGCCGGCCTGGCAGTAGCCACACTGTGGAACGTCGAGATCCATCCACGCCTTCTGCAGTGGATGCGAGCCGTCGCTCGGCAAGCTCTCTATCGTCGTCACCTTCTTAGTGCCGACCGCGGAGACGGGCGTGACGCATGAGCGCGTGGCCTGCCCGTCGATCAGGACCGTGCACGCGCCGCACTGGGCCACGCCACACCCGTACTTGGTCCCCTTCAGGTTGAGGGCGTCGCGAAGCACCCACAACAGGGGCATCCGGTCCGGCACGTCGACTGTTTGGGTCTTGCCGTTGACGTTCAGCGAATACTTCATCTTCCACGTCCTCCGTGTCCCGATAGAGTCAAACGAGGCGCACTGACCCTCAGGCAGCCCGCATTATCGATCGAACTCAGCAAAAGCCATAACCGCTACGCCCCGATCAGCACTTGGGGATCAGCGCTTGGGCTGTATCGCCGAACTGAAACCGCCTCGATTCGGCATTTTCACTTTTGGAAGGGAGGTCGCATCCATGACGTCATCGGCGCCGATGATGCCATTGAGGTGCAGTAGGTATGCGGTCACTGCATACGCTTCGGGATCACTGAGTGAATGCGGTGCGGGGTACGGCATGGCGCGTCGTACGTAGTCGAACACCGTCGTCGCGTACGGCCAGTAGCTTCCGATCGTCTTCACCGGTGCCGCGCTTGTGAGCGTGCCCTGTCCGCCGACGAGACGATCGTTTATGCCATTGGCGCCTTCCGGGCCGTGACAGGCGAGGCACTTCGTTGCGTACACTTCGGCGCCCTGCTTCGGCGTCCCCGAGCCGGGCGGCAGACCCGCGCCGTCGGGACCAATGCTCACGTCCATCGCGGCGATCTCGGCAGCACTAACTGCCACGCCCAGCGATGGACCTTTCGGCGTCGGAGGGGGCGTCGAGGTCCGCGGCGCCGATGCGGCTTGCGGTGATGATGACGTCTGAGCCGCGTGGGCGATACCGAGCATGACGAGAGCCGCGGTCGTGACCGCGCAGACCAGCCGCGCCCGTCGGCTAGACATAGACATTCCGCACCTCGCCGCTCGCTGCTACCGCCCAGCTCTGGATCGCATGATAGTGATATCGATACGCGGCCCCGCGTGTACCGAGCAGCGCGTCACGTGCTGGTTGAATGGCGCCGGTTTCGTCGATTGCACGGCTCATCAACACGGCCGGCCCGCCGTTCCAGCGCCACGCCATGCGAAAACGCGTCAGCGCTTTCGGCAGCACGGGCGCTGACAACGCCGCCGGTGCCCACGACTTGCCGCCATCAGCGGACACCTCTACGCGGCGAATCCGGCCCGCGCTCGACCACGCGATGCCGCTGATCTGATAGAGGCCTGCGCCCTGCATCTGAAGTCCACCGGACGGTGACGTGATGACCGACTTCACAGCCATCGGAAACGTGAACTGCAACGCCGTGCCGTTGGGCAGCAGATCGGTGTACTTCGATGTCTCGTCCTTCGCCATCAACGGGTCTGCCGTGATCTTCAGCCGTCGCAGCCACTTCACGTTCGTGTTCCCCTCCCACCCTGGGACCACGAGCCGCATCGGGTATCCGTTCTCGGGACGCAACCGCTCCCCGTTCTGGTAGATGGCGATCATTACGTCGTCGAGCGCCTTATCCATCGGGATACTGCGACTCATCGCCGCGGCGTCGGCGCCCTCGGCGAGCAGCCACTTTCCATCGCGATGGACACCTACTTCGTCCAGCAACGTGCCGAGCGGCACCCCGGTCCATTCAGCACACGACAGAAGACCGTGCAGGGCACCAGCTCCGGCTTGGGGCGGTTGTGGAGCATACAACGCGGTGCTGTTACCGGAACACTCGATGAACTGTATGCGCGAAATCAGCGGATACCGCGTCAGCGTTTCAAGGTCGAACGTCAACGGCCGGCGCACGAGACCATGAATCACCAACCGATGCTCCGCGGGTGGGATGTCTGGGACCCCACTGTGATGTCGCTCGAAGTGCAGCGAGTTCGGCGTAATCATGCCCTCGAGGAATTCCAGCGGCGTGCGTGAGGATCCGCTGCCGGTCGTACCCGGCATCGATCCAACGATGCGTTGAACGCGTGACTCGTGCGGCGATCGTTCGCCGTACGGTCGCAGTGGCGCACCGGGCGCTCGCATCCATTCGGGCACGTTCTGCTGCGCTGAGAGTGGAACGGCTCGCAACAGCGACAGCCCAGCGATGCCGCCGGTCAGGAACAGCCGGCGAGGCAGGAGCCCATTGCCGGCGACCGGAATGAGATCGTGCGCTTTGAGTTTGGACATGATCAGATCACGGTGGAGATACTACCTCAAGGACGGCACCCGTCCGGGATGCTCGATAATGGTGTCAGTCATGTCCCACGCGACGATTGCGTGTGCCGCGTTTCGGTCGATGCGGGTTGCCCCGCTGGCCGTCCAGATTATCGTGGGAACGGTCCTGCTGGTGATCGTCTGGGCGGCGGTGAACTGGACAGTGCAAGTCGTCCGCAAGCCCACCGAGGTATTCGTTGCTGCCGGGGCGGTCAGCGGCTCGCTTGCCAAGGCGCCGCCGCAGACGTGGCGGCAATACGGCTCGTTGTTCGACGAGCACTCCACGCCCGTCATTACACCGGAATTTCTGGCAGCGCTCGCCCAAGTGGAGAGTAGCGGCAACCCGGTGGCCCGGACCTACTGGCGGTGGCGGTTCAGCTGGAACCCGTTCGAGCTATACAAACCAGCTTCGAGCGCCGTCGGGATGTTTCAGATCACCGCCGGAACGTTCGCAGAGGCTCGACGCTACTGCATCCACGATCATGTCGTCGTCGAGGACGGTCCTTGGTACGACCCGCACGCGTGCTGGTTCAACGCGCTCTACACACGCGTGGTGCCGGCTCATGCTGTGGAGATGACCGCCGCGCTGCTGGATCGCTCGGTCTCGCGCATCCTCGCGCGCAATCGGGTGACGACCGCGTCGCTGCAACAGCGGCAAGACCTCGCGGCGATCATCCACTTGTGCGGAGACGGCGCTGGTGACGGATATGCGCGCCGGGGCTTCCGATTCAGAGCCGGCCAGCGATGCGGCGACCACGACCCTCGCCGCTACCTTGCACAGGTCAACGCGCTGAAGCGTCAATTCGCTCGGCTGGCTGCGGCTGACTGAACTTCGCGTTCCCCTCAGTTCCTCGTGCTGGCCGTTCCCAATCCCGTCCGGTCCGGGCGCGTGCAAGATTCCCGCTTCCATTCGTTCTGACTGTTACAAGGTGCCAGTGGCCGGAACAGCCACTGACGCGAGGGCACCGTCCTAACGGAAGCACAGGCATTAGCGAGAGGAGACCCAATGAGACTACTGGCCGTCGTTACGTCAGTGTCCGTGGTGGCTGGCGCGGCAGGCTGGGCGCAGCCCCAGAGCCCCACGGCGAAACCGAAAACTGTACCGCCGCTGTCGACCGCGGTCGACAAAGGGGCCCGGTGGCTGGCGTCCGTGCAGGGCGCCGACGGCGGGTGGGGCCAGGACGGAGGCGAAGCGTCCTCCGCGCGCCCGGGAGAGCGGCTGGAATCGAGCGGCAACGACGTCGCCAACACGGCGGTCGCGGCCCTTGCGCTCCTGCAGGCCGGCAGGCAGTACCAGCCGCAGGTGGAGCGCGCACTCGCATTCATCCTGCAGCGGATCGAGGCGAGTCCAGCCGACGGCCTCGCAATCACCGATCGCCAGGGCACTCAGATTCAACGAAAGCTGGGCCCGTACATCGACACGTTTCTCTCGTCGATGCTGTTGTCGCAGATTGACGGCCACGCATCGACGCCGGCGCTGAACGCTCGGGTCCGCAAGGCGCTGCAGAAGACGGTCGCGAAGATCGAGAAGCATCAGCAGGCTGACGGAAGCTGGAACATTGCTGGCGGCTGGGCGCCGGTGCTCGGCACGTCGATGGCCTCGCGCAGCCTCTTCGAAGCCAAGAACAAAGGCGTCGCGGTGAATGCCGCTGCCTTGGAGCGTGCCGAGGAATACACGGTGAGCGCACTTCAAACCGCGCGGTCGGGCGTGGGTCGAGGTGTGGGCGGTGGGGTGGCCGCCGGCGGAGGGGGCGGCTCACTCGCCGCGCCCGCCGAAGCTGCAGGCGTCGCGTTATATCAGAACGCGCAGGCGCTTGAGCAGTTGAGTCGCACGACCGCGGACAGAGTGCAGAACGCCAAGCAGATCGGCGCGATTCAGAGTCGGCTCACCGATGCCGCCTTCGTCGGTGGATTCGGATCGATGGGCGGCGAGGAGTTCTTCTCTTATCTCAACATCAGCGACAGCATGAAGCGCGTCGGTGGCGACGGCTGGTCGAAATGGCATACGGCCATCACGCAGAAGATTGTTGGCCTGCAGAACAGCGATGGCACATGGGCCGGTCACCACTGCATCACTGGTAGGGTAGCGATGACAAGCGCGGCGATTCTGAACCTCACGGTCGATCGTGCGCGTTGATCGCCGCGTCTTCTTGATGACGGCGGCGGCCGCCGCCGCGTGCTCGTGGACACGTGAGCGCAGCTCGCTAGCGCGGGCTGCGCAATATCTTTGGGCACAGCAGGCAGCCGACGGGGGCTTCTACAGCGTCACCTACGGCCTGCTTCGTTCCGGCCAGTCGTTGACGCCCTTCGTACTCGGTGCGTTGCTGCGCGTTCCGGATGACACACTGCCCGCCCCCGTCGGTGCCGTCGATCGTGCGATTGCGTTCATCAGAAAGCATACGAGCGTCGACGGGGTCGTGGGCGTCGCAGGCGGCGATGCGGATTATCCAAACTACGCCACGGCGCTTGCCGTCGATGCGCTGGTGGTGGCGCAGCGCCGCCTGTTGACGGCGGATATCGCGCCGATGATCGCGCAACTGCGAGCGCAGCAGTTCAGCGAGGCCAACGGCTGGACACCGGAACACACGGCCTACGGCGGTTGGGGAATGGGAGGCGCGATTCATCGTCCGCCCCACGCCGGCCATGTGGATCTGTCGATGACGCGGTTCGTGCTCGAAGCGCTGCGTGCCTCCGGTGTTGACGGCTCGGATCCGGCGATGACGCGAGCGCGTGTGTTTCTCGAGCGGTCACAGAATCACGACGGCGGATTCTTCTTCTCACCCGTGACTCCTGCCCTCAACAAGGCGGGCCAGAGCGCCGAAGGGATCGTCAGCTACGGTACGGCCACGGCCGATGGAGTGCTGGCACTCAGGGCGTGTGGAGTTCCGGATAGCGATGACCGGATTGCCAGAGGGATCGCATGGCTCGACAGAAATCACCAGTCCGACCGAGTGCCGGGCTTCGACGAGGGTAAGAGTCCGCGGGCGTTGTGGGGCGCAGGACTGCGCTTCTACTACGCCGGCGCAATCGCACGCGTGCGTCCTCAGCTGAAAGTTCGACTGCCTGACCAGGCAGACGATGGCAGTTTTCGGAACGCTATCGGCCTCGTGAAGGAGGACGATCCCCTGATTGCGACGACATTCGCCATCCAGATGATCGCGGGGCGATGAAGGTGTTGTGAGGGCCGTCGAAGCCCGACAGGATGCTGTCGTATAGTATTCCGGCATCTCCAGTGATGGCTGCTCGATGATCGGTCCGACGCTTTCGCACTACGAAATCTGCGGAAGGCTGGGCGCAGGAGGGATGGGCGAGGTCTACCTCGCCAGGGACACCAACCTGGATCGGGTGGTCGCGCTGAAGATCCTACCCCACGAACTCGCCGGCAACCGCGATCGGCTGCGCCGATTCGTGCTGGAGGCGAAGGCGGCCTCCGCGGTGAGCCATTCCAACGTGGCGCAGATCTACGAGATCGGTGAGACGGCTGGCGTCCACTTCATCGCCATGGAGTACGTCAAGGGCGAGACCCTGGCCGACAGATTGAAGAACGGCCCGCTTCCGCCCGCCGAGGTGGCGCGCGTCGGCCTTGAGATCGCTGCAGCCCTGGAGGACGCTCACGCCCAGGGCATCATCCATCGCGACCTCAAGCCGGCGAACATCATGCTCACCCCACGCGGCCAGGTGAAGCTGCTCGACTTCGGCCTAGCCAAGAGGGTCCTTCCGCACGACGAGGATTTCCGGAACCTCGCAACGGTCACCAAGAGTTTCACCCAGACCGAACTCGGAGCCATCATGGGCACTCTGCCCTACATGAGCCCCGAGCAGCTGCGCGGCGGGTCGATCGACCGCCGCACGGATTTTTTCTCGCTGGGCGTCATCCTCTATCAGATGCTGATCGGAGAGCTGCCGTTTCAGGGCGACACGCTCGGAATGGCCGGCGCCATCTTGCACCAGGAATGTCCGCCCGTGCGCGGGATCGATCGAAGCGTCCCGCCGGCTCTCGCGCAGGTGGTGGCGAAGCTCACCGCTAAGGACCCGGCAGCGCGCTATCAGAGCGCACGCGACATCGTGGTCGCGCTGCAGCCTTTTCAGGCCGGGTCAAGCCCAGGGACGTGGGTGCGCTCGCTGCGCCGCTGGCCGCTTGCGGCTACCGCCGTCGTGGCGCTCGCAGGCCTCCTGGGTTTCGCAGCCTGGTCGGCGTATCACAGCGCCAACGTCCGCTGGGCGAGGGATGAGGCGCTGCCGCAGGCGCTGGACCTGACCGATCGGACGAATTACGCGGACGCTTTTGCGCTGGCCGAGCAAGCGGAGCGATACATCCCAGGCGACCCACTCCTGGGCAGGTTGTGGCCGAAAATCTCGAGGACTCTCTCGATCCGCAGCGACCCCGCTGGCGCCGATGTGTGGATCAACTCCTACCGGGGGACCGAGACGAGTTGGCGCCACGTTGGGCGCACACCGATTGACAGTCTGCGGATCGCCAGAGACATTTTCCGCGTGAGGCTCAGCAAGCCCGGCTTCGACACCGCCTTCCGGGTGGCGCCGAACGCGTGGTTCCCCGACCGGGTCGATCTCAGCGTCCCTCTCGTGCCGGAGGCTGACGTCCCGCGCGGCATGGTTCGCGTTCAAGGCGGCACCGATGCCGCAATAGCGGCGCCGCAGCCTGTCGGCGATTTCTGGATCGACCGCTACGAGGTCACCAACCAGGAGTTCAAACGGTTCGTGGATGCGGGCGGCTACGAGAAGCGCGAATACTGGAAACATCCGCTCGTCCGCGACGGACGCGAGCTGTCATGGGCACAAGCCCTCGAAGTTTTTCGGGATACGACCGGCCGGCCCGGACCGGCGGGCTGGGAGCTGGGGCGCTATCCAGAGGGAGAAGACGATCTGCCGGTTACCGGCATCAGCTGGTACGAAGCCGCAGCGTTTGCGGAGTTCGTCGGGAAGAGGCTGCCGACGCTTCATCATTGGCGGTATGCCGCCGGACTCGGCGTCGGTTTCGAGATCGTCCCCCTCAGCAACTTCGGTGGTCGGAAACCGCATCCAATCGGAACCGATCGCTCCCTTAGCCCGTACGGCACCTTCGACATGGCGGGAAACGTGAAGGAATGGTGCTGGAACGAAACCCTGCACAAAGAACGCTACATTGCCGGTGGCGCCTACGGTGACCCGGAATACTTGTTCAGTGAAGTCGAACGCCGATCACCTTTTCAGCGCGAGCGCACGTTCGGCTTTCGCTGCGTCAAATACATCGAACCCCCTGACGCCTCTCTGCTCGAACCGTTCGATCGCAAGTGGCGGGACTTCCGGCGGGAGACTCCGATTCGGGACAATGCGTTTGCGCTCGTGAAGAGTCTCTACGCGTACGAGAAGACCGATCCGCGCGCCCAAGTCGTGTCCCAGAATCCTGCAGATCGTGACTGGAAGAAGGAGAGCGTCACCATCGATGCCGCCTACAACGACGAAAGAGTGATCCTCCACCTCTTCCTGCCCACCGCCTCCCGGCCGCCTTACCAGACAGTCGTGTTCTTCCCCGGCACGTGGGCGCGCATGAACCGGTCGAGCGAGAACATCGAAGAGAATATCGACTTCACCAACTACCTTGACTTCGTGATCAAAAGCGGACGGGCGGCCGTGTTCCCGGTCTATAAGGGCACCTTCGAACGCGGCGGACCGGTCCAAGCCGCCTTGAGCGCGGACGTCGCTCGAGACATGACCATTCTCTGCATCAAGGATCTCCGGCGCACCTTGGATTATCTAGAAACGCGGAGCGACATCGATCGAGAGAAGCTGGGCTACTACGGCTACAGCTGGGGCGCCAGGCTCGGTGCGATCGTCGGAGGGGTGGAAGACCGCTTCAAAGTTCTGGTTCTCGCGCACGGCGGATTACCTGCAGAGCCGCGCCCGCCGGAGGTGGACGAGCTCAATTTCCTGTCGCGGGTCAACGTTCCCGTCCTGATGATCAACGGCCGGTACGACCACGTCTTCCCCGTCGAACTCTCGCAGAAACCATTCTTCGAACGTGTTGGGACGAAGCCGGCCGATAAAACGCATCTCGTTCTAGGGGGAGGACACAGCAGCCCGAGGAATGAGCTGATCCAGGCGGTGCTAGGCGGGCTGGACCGCTATCTGGGACCGGTGGAACGGCGCTAGCTGGATCCCTCCGTAAAGAAAATCGTGCTGAGCAGAATATGAGTGACACTGTCTGGATCAGTAAGGCACCGCTCGACTCCCGGCTACTCCTGCCGGTGACGAGCGATCTGGAGGAGCCGAAAGGACTGATCAACTACTGGAAGGCGAACAGCGCCGCCGAATCCCTGGATCCTTCCTGCCCTACGGAAATCTGGCCCAGAGCTGACTCCGCACGCGATATCAACAAACTCCCCGACCTTAGTGTTATCAGGACGTCCTGGATTCTTTCGCAGCGGCTTGCCGACGTGTTCCGGCGCTTCGACCTCGGCAAGGGCAGCGTCGCACCGGTGAGGGCGTTCAAGAAGGATCACCAGACGCCCCTCGCCGGCCAATACTTCTGTCTCACGTTCGACAATCTGAAGAGGGCATTCCTGCCCGACGAATCCGTGAAAGTGAGCGATTTCGTCAAAGGTGTGTGGACGACTGCCGCTGATTTCTCGGACGGCAATATTGTCTGCTCGAGGGAAGCTCTGTCCGGCCCGGATATCTGGGTCGATCCGCGACTCTATGGCTCGCTCTTCCTGAGCGACCGCCTCGTGAGTGCGCTCGCTGAAGCCAAGCTCGAAAAAGTCTTTGGCGGACTCGGCGGCTTACGAAGGTGCCGGATTTCGATGAAGTAGCGAGGGTTTGTCCATCTGCGCGCGGTTTGCGACTTCCTGTCACGACCCTTGTCTGACCGCAAACAAATCCGACACCCATTCCTTCGTGCGCGTTTTGGAATCACCGCTCCTGTACGACACGGAGCCTTTGATCGTGACCGTGGGATAGAAGCTGTAGTTCTCTCCCTGTTCTTTAAGGTACGCGCGTAGAGCCTCGAGCGTCAGCGTCACCGGTGTGCTGACCTTGACGTTCCGGGACGTCTTCGGCGATATGTCGCCGATGTCAACCGCGTTCTGGTTGGTCACCATCTGCCAGCCCTTGCCGAGTTCGTAGGTCAGGGTGGCGTTGACGTCGGAGACGGTGGTGTCGCCGGTGTTCTCGATGTCGAATGAGGATTCGATACGTGCCGGCCGCGAGGCCGTGTCAGAGGTTGGAGCGTCGATGACGATTCTCGACTGTTCGTTTCGAATCGACAGATCCGGACGCTCCTGTCGAGTGGGGCCGCTGTTCGAAATCGCGAACAGTAACGCCGTGACGCCGGCGAGCCCGGCAGCAGCGCTGATGACGATCAGCAGCAAACGAGGCATGGCGCTATCGTACCCCTCGGATCGTCAAACGGTGACGTTCAGGTGTTTGCGAACGAAGACGCCAATACCGTTGATGCTTTCGCGTGCTTCAGGTAAATACGGCGCGAATAGCTGCCAGGCGTGCCACATGCCCGGCCAGATTACGAGCGTCGCCTCGACGCCAGCGCGCCTTGCACCGTCGCGACGTCGTGTCGCATCACTGAGCACGATCTCGTCTTCTCCGACATGAATGAGCAGCGGCGGTAGTCCGCGTAGGTGGCCGTAGTGCGGCGAGACCAAAGGCAAGCGTCGGTCGTGCGCGCCGGCGTAGTGTCGCACCATTGATAGAGCGAACTCGGCTTTCAGGGCCGGGTCTTTGTCTGCTATGAAGGACTCGCCCGTACCTGCTAGGTCGGTCATCGGCGAAATACAGACAGCGGCAGAGGGAAGGGGGTCGCCGGCCTCCCGCAATGTCAAGCGTTGCCAGCGTCAGATTGCCTCCCGCTGAAGTGCCGACAAGTACGATGGTGCGCGGCGAAGTCCCGCTTTTCAATAAGCAGCGATATGCGGCGACGCAGTCTTCCAATGCGGCAGGGAAGGGGTGTTCTGGAGCGAGGCGATAATGGACGGCGAAGGCCCGGACCCTCGCGGCCTGGCAGACACGGGCCAACATCCGGCGCTCGAGGTTGTGCAATCCGACCGTCCATCCGCCCCCATGCACGTACAACAGCACACCCTGAGAAGCGAATCGGCTTGGTGTGAACCACTCAGCTGCGACGTCGGTCGTGAGCGCCGGAGCGATGGCGGTGCCGCGCGGCGGCGTAACCAATCGATCGGTCCACGCCTGCATCGCGCGAAGTGACTCGACGGACATGTTCCATTCGATTGATGCCTTGCGGACGAGCAACAGACAACGAAGCATCGAGCCGCGGAAACTCGACATGGGGGTTGGTCAATGGATTTGCGGCGGCTCACAACGATGAGGAGTGCGGTTCATGCTCTGCGCGCTCCAAGCCATCGGGGAACACGACTCCTGTACGCGCGATACGATTCGCCGAACCGCGCCTCGAGTACACGTTCCTCGTACCGCGCCGCTGGAATCAGCACGGCCAACAAGATCAGGAATCCGACCAACACACCGAGGCTGCCGTAGAACACCGACCATCCGAGCCACAACGACAGCTCGCTGACGTACATTGGATTGCGCGAGTACGCGTAGGGACCACGTGTCATGAGGAACGCGGCTGAGCGCAGCTCAATCCTGGGGGGACTTTCAATTGACGCCGCGATCATGACCCATACGAGGCCAGCGATCCCAAGTGCGATTGGAACCAGTCCGAAGAGGTTCCAGGTACTGGGGCCCGTCGACTCCCATCCGGACCGTGACGAAAGCAGCGAGATCGCCCACGGCGCGACACCGTGGCCGAGCGGCACCCCAACGGCCCATACGAGGATGAACGCCGTCAGGCGTGAAACACTGCGCACGCGCGGTCGTTCCGTCGTTCCCGACATCAGGTCGCAGACCGTGTGTTTGAGACGTTCTGCAGGATCTTCTCGACCGTGCGCCGCGGAAACGGCCAGCCCAACCTGGACGAAGTGCCGATAGTCCGCCAGCCGCCCTGGTCTGGTTTCTGGAGCTCCGCCTTGAACGGTCTGTCGCCGCGGTGAAGTTCGCGAATCCGGTACATGCCGCTCAACAGGCCGTGAGCCGCCTCCCGGTACTCCTGAACGACATCTGTTCGCGTGCACGGAAACCGTTCCAGCCAAAACGCGCCGGCGGTCAGGTGCAATGCGTCCCCCTGCAGGTTGAGGTTCATGTAGAACGTCAGCCCGGGCTGCTGGGGAATCTCCAGTTCGAGATCGACATTCGGAGGATCGTGATCCAGCCGCATCGAGAGCTGCGGGAATGCATCCCGAATCTCTTCGAAGAGACGAATCATTGAGGACCGATCGACTTCTTGGCGCATGCGCGGCTCCTTGGCGCTCGACGCGCCGAGCATCGGTAGCTTACTCTTCCTCAGGCTGAGATTCTTTCCAAAGAAGTCGGGCCCGCCCTCAGCCTCCGACGTGGCATCTCGCGCACTGATTCTGAAGTTTCAAATCGTGACGGCCATGGCGACCCCACCGCCCGAGATGGTCCGAGGTCAACTCCATCGCGATGGAGCGACACAAGGCATTGAACTGGGTGTGTGGGTACGCGCCTGCCAACAAGTGGGAGGAGACGCCGACAGACACGTAGTCCTCTGTGCGCCTTCCGCACGCGCCCGACGGACAGACGGATCTAGCGAAATTATTCTGCGTCGAGGCGGAGTTACAGGTGTAGGATGCTTAGCCTTGGCGTCGCAATCGGATATGTCCGGACTAGCACGATGGGCACCGATACAGTCGAACGCTGGCGCAGTCTCACCTTACGGCCTCCCATTGCAGTCACGCCAGCGAAATGGCGTGACATCGCGGAACAGACGCGTCAGTCGTCACTCCCAATAGTCGTTCGCGACCTCTTCGTATCGCAGTCACAGTCCTGGTCACCGCAGCGGCTGGCCGACGAGTGGGCAACGCGCGATGTCACGGTTGTCGTTGACCTCCCGCCACACAGCGTGCCTTTCCGCGAGCAGTACAACGACTATCGCCGGCAGATGAAGCTGGTTGACTTCATCGCGCTATTGGCAAGCGGACGCTCATGCTATCTGCATCAAGTTGCGCTCGGCCTCTTTCCCGAGCTGCAAAAAGAAGTCGACGTGAAGGACCTGAGCCTCGGCCGGCTCTTCGGAGTGAACCTGTGGGTTGGGAGCAAGACGCGCTCCGGATTGCACTACGACAATGCGGACAACCTCTTCGGCCAGATCTACGGCAGAAAGCGTGCTCTTCTCATCAGTCCGGACTACACGAAGTGCCTGTACCCTTTTGTCGACAATCCATCGAAGAGCCGCGTGGATCTCGACGCCTTGGATCTGGTGCGCCATCCGAGATGCCGGCGCGTCGAGCTATGGCACGTCGAATTAGAGCCCGGAGATGGTCTATTCATCCCAAGGGGATGGTGGCATCACATCTCCGCCGAGGATGTGTCGATCTCCATCAATTGCTGGCACGGCAATACGTTTTCTGATCTTGACAAGGTGCACCTCTTTCTCAAGGGAGGCGCTCCTGTCGTCTGTCGCGGAATCTACGACTTTCTCTGGCATGGAGTCCTGAGGCGCCCGTACTACGTGCGCCTGTTCTGCCCTCCACCGCCTGGCGTTCAGGCCTACGACATGCTCAAGGCTCTCGTGCGGTAATCATGCTGACGAACGTCTTTAGCCTGCTGGCTATCACCGTCTTCGCCGCCTGGACGATCCTCACGGTCTTCAACCAGCATATCTGGACGAGGCGATTCATCCTCGCGTTCGTACGTCGCGACCTGTGCTGCCTGATCCCGATCTGGACGTTCTTCGCGCCGAACCCCGGGCGTACCGATCTTCACCTGCTGTATCGAGATCGCGACGGCGACGGCCATACGACAGTGTGGCGGGAGGTCCCGCTCGATCGCCGACGCTCCTGGCTGATGCTCTGGAACCCCAGGAGACGGATCTCCAAGGGTGTAACGGACGTCGCGCCGGATCTCACCAGGGACACCACGTACAAGCCGAAGGAGTTGGTAACCAAAAGGAAAGTGTTCAGCTTTCCCTACCTGCTCCTGTTGAACTACGTCTGCTGTCAGCCGGTCGACTTCAGAGCCCGGTTGCGCCAGTTTGCCGTTGCACGTACGAACGGCATCGGCGCCGAAGGCGAGGTCGAAGTCGTGTTCCTGTCGGCTTTCCACCGGATCGAAACGATCAGCTCTCAGGGGGAAGCATCATGCGTACTGAGCCTAGCCTTGCCGACAGACTCACTGACGAACTCCTGATCGATGCGGAGGTCGGTCGACGGGTCATGAAGCGCAGTCCGCTTCGGATCCTCACGCTCGATCGTGTGCAACCGTCGAAGGCGGCATTGTTCAACGCCGGAACCATCGTGACGATGATCAGTCATGGCGGCTCGGAATACCTCGATGGATTGGCTAATGCGATAGAGCACAAGAACGAATCGCGAACACGCGTGTACTGTGAAGCGATCACCCAACGAGCGTTGAGCGATACGTTCAAGAGGCGCAAGCCAACCGAACTGCAGGATGTCCCGGTTTTCGTCGACGTCCTCTACGGCAGCGCCTGGCTGGCCAAGCATCTGGCGGTGACGGCGGATGCCGAGATCGCCTTGAGCATCTCGGTGTGGAGCGGCGGGAAACTCGACAATCAACGATTCAGTGTCCTGCAGCACGTCGTCAAGGACACGAAACGCCTCGAGCTCCAGGTGATCGCCATCCTGATTCCGCCCAAGTTGAGCAAGACCGAGGTAGCGATGGTGGAGGCGGTTCCGGACGATCTGAGCGAATTGCACGTGAAGGGGCCCTCGGTTGCCTGGACGGCATCAAGCGTGTCGGTTATCTGGGACGACGCAGAAATGAAAGAAGGGCTGCAGCGCGCTCCGGGCTATCAGGTTGTTATCCCGTATTACGAGAAATACGTGGTGCACCAGCAGACGACCGTACAGGACGCAAAGCAACAGGTGCAGCAGCAGGACACGAAGCAGCAGCAACAGCAGCACCAGCTTCAGGGCAAGCAGGAACAGGCGCAGGAGCAAGTACAACAACAGGAGAATCAGCAGCAGGAACAACAGCAATTTCAGAACGCGGCAACCGAGAACCAGCAACAGCAGCAGCAACAACACCAGAATGCGGACGGGCAGAAGGACCAGCACCAGTATCAGAACCAGCATCAGGCCGAGACCAAGCAGAACGCTCAATCCGGCCTGTTCTATGAGACCGAGATTGACGGAGGCATCGCCGTCCGGCCGATCGACGAGGAGCGGTATGCGGCGCTGCTGGAACGCATTGATTTCGAATCAATGGACGCGACGCAGTCGGTCAGGGAGCTCTTACGGCTGCGCGAACGCCTGATCACGATGGGATTGGGGTAGCGATGGATCTCCCGGCGCTCGACAGGGATGCCGCCGTGGTCCTGACGGCGTGTATTGCGGCAATCGGAATCACTTTCGATGCCGCTGAGTTCTACGTGGCCCGTCGCGACGTGTTGTCGCGGTTTTACGATTGGAGCATTGTCCGTTCGCGCTACTACCTCCTGATCAATCGGCCGGTGCTGACGCTCCTGTTCGACGCCGCATGTAGCTCGCGTGTGTTCATCGCCGCGGTCATCGCCCACGGCGTTGCGGCGTTACTGTTTCCCTTTGCCTTCGTCTACAACACCACGCTGGCTGCGGCGCTTGCAGCCTTCGTGCTTGGCGTGCACTGTCTCACGAATGTTCGCATCATGGTCGGACGCGACGGCGCCGATCAAATGCAGAATGTCGTCTGGGCCGGCTTGTTTGCTTATTGCCTTCCCCTCACGGACGTGGCGCGGACTGTCGCGCTTGGTTTCATCGCCGCGCAGCTGGTGCTCTCGTACTGGACGTCGGGCATCGCCAAGCTGAGCTCGCCCGTGTGGCGGGAGGGATCAGCCATTCACTTGATCACCCGGATGGCGACGTACTGCTCGCCGCGACTGGCTCACGCGTGCGGGACGCGGCCGGTGTCACTCGTGATGTCCTGGCTGACGATGGTCTTCGAGATCGGTGCGCCGTTCCTGCTGTTCGGGGGAAGGCCCGGTGCTCTGGCGTTCATCGCCCTCGGCACGCTCTTTCACACCGGCATCGCCGTCACGATGGGTCTGACGACGTTCGTGTTTGCCTTTGTGGCATCGTTCCCCCTCCTTTATTACTTCTCCGACCGCTTCTAGCCGGACCTACTCGTGCCTCAACGCCACCCACCATGGGCTCGACACGGACGGCGCGCTTGGCAGGAACAAGACAGGCCACATGGGATTCACTGGGAATGCTGTCATTCACGGAGCGCAATCACCGGGTCCACTTTCGATGCCCGACGCGCCGGTACGTAACAGGCAAATCCCGCCACCAGAATCAAAACAGTCATGCTTCCGCCGAGCACCAGCGGATCGCTACGCGACACGCCGAACAGCGTCGTGATCAGAGGATGCGTGGCAGGATACGCGAGCAGCATCGCTAAGGTGACGCCGACGACTGCGGGCACTAGCCCCTCAACCACGACGCGCCGGCACACCACTTGAGGGCTGGCACCGAGAGCGAGTCGGATGCCAATCTCTCGTGTTCGACGCGTGATCGTCTGGGCGATCGACGCCGCCAGACCGACACTCGTCAGTACAAGCGCCACGAACCCGAGCGCGCTGGCCAGGAACGAAAGGCACCGCTCTGTTGCGAGCGACTCATCGACTTGGCGGTCGAAGGTTCGGACGTTAAACGGCGCCACGCCGGGGTCCAGCCGTGCGATTTCCCGACGGACTGTGCTGAGAATCGTACTGGCCGGCAGCGTCGATCGCACATACAGCGTTGCGTCCGAGACGGGATCCTGCATTACCGGAACGTAGACGAGCGCTGGACTCGGAGTGCGCACAGAGCGGTATTTGATGTCCGACACGAGACCGACGATCTCGAGGCCCGGATCGCTCGCCGGGGAACCCGCCCAGCGGAAACGTCGTCCGACGGCCGTGCCATCGAAGAACGTGCGGGCGAAAGTGTCGCTGACGACGGCAACCTGTGCGGTGCCCTTTCGATCGCGTGCCTCGATCGTTCGGCCCGCCTTCAGCGCAATGCCAAGTGTTTCAAAATAACGCGGACCGACGAGATTGACCTCGACGTTCTGCGTACGAGCTGGCCACCTGTCGCCTGCTGCGATCTCAATCGTCGACCGGCGGCCACGACCGCTGACGATGTCGACGAACGCGAATGTCGCTGATGTAACGCGAGGAGTGACGTCGACACTCGCGCGGAGTTGTTCGAAGAGATCCGCAGCCCGCGAGGGCGTATAGCCTTGAAGGCCAGGCGCGAGAGAGATGAGGACAACGTCCGACGTATCGTACCCGAGCGGCTGATTGCGGAGATTGACGACCGAGCGAACCACGAGGCCGGCTGAAAGGAGAAGGATGGCCGCTCCGGCGAACTGGACGCCGAGTACGAGTCGGCCGCTAAGTGTGTTCACGGAGAGCCAACCGTGCGGTGTTTGTCGGCTTCCCTGTGGTCGGAAGTCGAGGACTGAATTCCTCCGCAGGCGCCAGACGATGCACGTTCCGACGACGGTCGTCGTCATCACGGTGAGTCCCAAGGAGAGACCAACCACGCGCAGATCAATCAAGGCTCCTGCGTCGAGCGGACTGTCTTGTGGGGGCACGAAACGTAACAGTGCCATCGCGAAGCGCGATGCGAGCGCGAAGGCGATGGCCCCGCCCGTTACGGCGACGATGATCAATTCAGCGATCACTCCGAGGGCCAGCCTGAACGAGGTTGCGCCGAGAGCGGCGCGTAACGCGAGTTCACTGCGCTGAGCAGTGAAACGGCCAAGAAAGAGAGTAAGGAGGTTCAGCGCGGCCACGAGCCACAGAATGGCGGTCATGACGAGCACGACGGTCAAGGGACGGCCGTACCTCGAAGCGAGCGGAGAGAACCCATGCCCGCCCGGAGCCAGCCTCACGCGTTCGGCGAGCAACTCCCGACGAACTGTGTCAGGCAGCGATGCGCCAGCGAGGTCCTCCCTGAGGAGATTCTGGAAGTCAGCACTGACGTGGGTTTCAACCGTCGTTGTTGAAGCATCTGATGCCAGCCGACCGACAACGTTCAGCCAGCTCGTCGTGCGCCCTTCCAGCCATTCGCGCGAGGGATCGAGTTGCCTCTGCATCATCATCGGCACGACCACGGCGGGACGAAACGCGGCGCGCAGACCACGAAACCGAGGCTCCGCCACGCCGATTACGGTGAACGGATAGCCATTTAAGCGGATCGTGTGACCAAGAATACGTGCGTCGCCGCCGAACCGCTCGCGCCAGTAGCCATACGTCAGGACGGCAACCGCGTGAGCACCCGGTTGTCGATCATCTTCCGGCGAGAGTAGACGCCCGAGAAACGCCTTCGTCTGCAAACACTGAAAGTAGTTGCCGGACACAACCTCGTGAAGCACACGCTCGGTCGTGTCACCGCTCTGCAGAGCGACGACAGAAGCGTCGTACGCAACCAGATGGGAAAAGCCGGTCGCGCGATCGCGGAGGTCGCGATAGACCGGATACGAAAAACTCGTATCCGTGTCGCCGTCCATCGCGACCTTCTCGAAAACAACCAGCTGATCCGGCCGGGGTGTGGGCAGCTGTCTCAGAAGCACGATGTCAGCGAGACGGAAGACGCCCACCGTCGGGGCAATCGCGAGCGCCACCAAGAGGACTGACGCCGCGAGGAATCCAGGAGCACGACCGAGAGATCGTGCCGCGTGTCGAAGCTCCGACCCCATGAGCGCCGCCTATCGACCGAGCACGTAGTCCAACGCTTTCTTCCGGATCACGGGATCCGCTTCGCGGTCCGCGATCTCGCGGATCTTTGTCATCGATTCCGCGGTGCGAAGTCCGGAGAGGTAGCTGAGGACGTGGAGTTTGAAGGCCTGCTCACCAGTGGCCGCATAGAGCCTAATCAGTTCCTGTACAGCTGCCGGCGTTGCGCGGCCAGCGATGTAACTGACCGCCTCCTTACGCACTTCGAAGTCCGGATCACGTTCGGCTATGAGCACAAGCTTTTGCCACGCAGCCGCGCTGACATCACCAGAGAGACGGCTGATCGCGGTGACCTTGTCCGGCCGCGTGCTACTGCCGTCAAACTGACGGATCAAGGCCTGCGTCGGGTCCGAAGACGTTTCGCGCACGCGGTCCGCGGAGTCCTGTCGGACGGTTGCGCTGGACGTCGGCGGCGCAATCGCGTATGCGCCGACGGCAGCCAGCAGAAGCATGATGATGGTTACGGGAGTAACGCCCGAAACCGGATTTTCGTTCCCGGTGAGCAGCCGCCGAACGCGGCCCGCGAGGTCGCCGCCTGTAACCGCCAGCAGCGGCTCTGACTCTGCCCTGCTTATTTCGAGCGTGGTCAACGCGCGGGCGTACGCCACGACGTCCGGACACACTGCCACGGCGGCATCATCACAGCAGTGCTCACGCTCGATTCGAATCTGCCGCGAGATCCACCACATTCCCGGATGGTAGAAGAGCAGCGTCTCGCCGATGCGCTGAAGGCTGTTGACGAGGAAGTCGTGCCGCGTGATGTGCGCGAGCTCGTGGGCAAGCACCGCCTCCATCTGTTGCGGAGTGAGGCCCAGACATGCCGCTGGTGGCAGCAGGATGATCGGCCGGAGCCAGCCGGTTACGCACGGCACATCAACGAGCATGGAAAGCCGAAGGCCAACGTGACGGTCGATCCGTAAATCTTGCTGCAACTTGTGGAGAATCCCCGTCCACAGCACGTCGACCGGCTGCGTGGCAGATCGGACCAGACGACGGACAGCCAGCCATGCACTGAGAGTCCAGATGGTTCTGGCGAGGACCCCGATCAGCCAGGCGAGCACGACCCACGGTAGAACGAGCACCGCACGCTCCGACAACAACGAGCTCGAAGTTGGCGTGACAGCGCTCGCGACTGGCGCGACCGCAGGCACCGGATTCACTATGGCACCTCCAGTTGGAGCCAAGATGAGCGACGCGAATGTGAAGACTGGAATGACAACCGACACGCCGAACGCGGCGCAACAGATTGCGTATCGCGTCTGTGACTGACGTTGAACGCCATATCGGCGGAGTAGCAGCCACGTGACGACCGTTATGACTGCTACCTGCCAGATCGAATGCAGGAGCGTCCAACCCAGGGGTTCCACCCACATATGCGTGCGGAATGCGTCGATGACAATCATCGGTGCCTCTTTTCGTAGTCGTCGATCATCTTGCGGATCTCAGCGAGATCCGATCGCGTGGCCGAATGAGCGGACAGGACGCCAAGGACGAGGGCTGCCGGAGAGCCGCGGAATGCGCGTTTGAGCAGATCGGCGGCAATTCCGCGCTGCGTCTCTTCACGAGGGAATCGGGCCTCATACACGTGCGAGCGGAGCCGCGCGTTTCGGCGAACCAGGCCCTTCTCGGCCATGACTTGCAATTGCTTCAGCACCGTTGTGTAAACCGTTGGTCTCTCGGTCGCGAGGTGGTGCTGCACCTCCCGGACGGTGCTCGGCCCGTGATCCCAGAGTACATGCAGGATGTCGAGTTCAGCATCGGTAGGGAGGCGTGTGGTCGCGGACTGTTTGCGTGTGGTCATCGGTTTCGACCGTAGGTAATACCCATCGTGTGACTACGATAAGTATCGTACGATAGATATGCAAGTCAAACCATTTTCCGAGGGGCTTGCCCCGCCGGACCCCCATCGCCGTCGCTCACGGGCCCCTTCGCCCCCGCTCCGCTCCGGCGGGCTCGCTCGCTTTCGTACTTTTAGGCATTCGGTCCGGGCTTCGTGCCGTCCTGGCTTGACGCGTGTGGACGTGCGCACAGTCATGGTCGTGTTTCCGGAGGCGGTAATCCCTTCGATGTTCGTGTCGGCGAGCACATCGGGATCGTCGGCGCGCACGCGCTCGCCGGCGGTGCGGAGCGTGTTGAATACGCTGCGGAGGTCCGCACCGTACGCCACTTCCACCGGCACGACCGCGATCGTGTAGTCCTCCGAATAGTTGATGACCGGCTTGATGGCGCCGTTGCGAATCATGTGCAGACGGCCTTCGCTGTCGCGGATTTTGGTCGTTCGGAATTCGATCGCTTCCACCACGCCCTTCAGGTGCGAAAGGTGGGCAGGAGCGGATGCAGGTGGTTGTAGTAATCCAGGAACCCGTGTGTCTGCGCGGTGCGCTGGCTGAGGCCGTTGAGCGTGTCGACGATCACGGCGGTGCACCCGATGATCATTGAATCCGATCGAGATCACGAGGTAAATGCGGAGGGCGAGGAGCAGCGTGTCGCCGATACCCTGTGGCAACCCGAACCACGCGCAGGCGTACAAGGCCAGCAGTGCCCATGCGGTGGTGACGATGAGACGGTCGAGGCCCTTGAACAACCGCGCGAGGCTCTCGTTGTCGCTCGCGAGCTGATCCCATCGGTTGATGCGGCGTTCTCCGACGGCGAGCAGGCGGCGGAGCACGCGGGCGGCTACAAACAGCCCCGCCATTGCCACGGCAAGCTTCGCCACCGCAATCGCGATGGCGATCTGCGTCTCGACGGTAATTGATCTGATCAGGCCCAGCGGGTGCGACCAAGGATCGCTGCCCTTCGCGAGTAACCATCCGTTGTACGCAAGAAGGCCGACGAGATACGCGACGAACACGACGAGCAGGACGGTCCATATCTTGAGTCGTGCGGCTGCGCTCCACTTGGCAAACGACGGCCCCGTACCGCCACGACGCGCGTCAGAATCCACGTCGTCGTGCCGTACAGGACACCGCAGACCAGCGCTGCCAGGCCCACCTCGAGGGACGTGACGATCAGTCCCCAGAGGACGCGCTGGAGATTGAGAGACTCCACGAGCTGGCCGGCGTTCGGCGTGACCTATTTCTTCGTCACGAGGATGTCGACGCGCCGGTTGCGCTGACGCCCCTCGGCGGTGCCATTATCAGCGACCGGGTGGTTCTCGCCGTAGCCTTCCGCCTCAATGCGCGATCTGTCGATCTGCTGGCTGGCGATGTCGTTCATCGTCGCCGTCGCGCGTTCGGACGAAAGCTTCATGTTGTAAGCGTCGTCGCCGGCGTTGTCGGTGTAGCCGCCGATCTTCACGTGCACCTGCGGGTAGGCCCGGAGAATCGCGACGACGTTTTGCAGCTGTTCGCGCGACGAGGGCCTGAGCAGCGCCGAGTCGGTCTCGAACTCGAGGCGGTCGAAGGTGAACCAAGTCTCCTTGTCGACCCGCGTGTTCGGATCCTCGATGAAGGCGATCAGCTTGCTCTCGACGCCGCGCGAAGGCACCTTGATCATGATGTTCCGCGGCAGCCGCCTCTGGACGAACTCGCCGAGTTCTGGGACCACCGGCGCGACGCCGACCGTGCCCGTCGGCACATCGCCGCGAGGTAGCGCCTGGCTGACGGTGCGCGGCTCACGGTCGCGGAAAGCAAAGTAGAACGGGATGAGGGCGAGTAACAGCAGCGGAATCGCCCATTTCCACCACGAGGAACCAGCCCTGCTTTCAGTTTCGTAGGTACCGACCGCGCGCGCCGTGTGCGTGCCGACGCGCTCCGACTCGTGCGACCCGACGACGGCCGGACGGCTGATGTCGCCGAGACCCAGCGCGGCGGTCAGGCCGGCGGGTGCGTCCTTGAGGAACGCTTTCTGATCGGCCAGCAGGTTCTGCAGACTCGCCGCAGTCAGACCGCCGCTGCCGAGGAACTTGGTGATCTGGCCAATGACGAGCGGCAGAGCGAGCGAGAGCAAAGACGTTGATGACGACCGGTTGATGCCGGTGAACGAGGTTATCCAGTCGGTCACCGAACTGGTCCGAGCCCCAAACACCGAGTCCAGCATCGACCGGCCCGAGGTCGCTAGGTTCGTGAGGCTGTCGGGTGCACTGATCGCGCCGGAGATGTCGCCGTACTTGGGGTTATCGAACTTGTTGCGTTTGATCAAGTCGAGCAAGTCGTCGGCGCCTGCGCTCGTCGACCCCTTGCCGGCGAGTCCACCCATGAGCGCCGGCAGCACCACGCCGAGGGCGGTCTCGGTCTTAACCGGACTTTCCCCGAGCGACGTGGCGACGCGCCCGAGAGTATCGCCTCCGAACTCGTTCATCAGCCGAGAGATGAGATTTGTAGCCACTGTGTCCCTCAACCTTCTTCACGTCCGGCTCGCCGCCGATCGGCGACGGGAGCCGGACGCGAGCTTGTTCAAGGTGTCCCTTCGAATCACGATCTCTAGCGCGCTTCGCGCACTCGCTCCCAGGCGTACTTGAT
>Ga0209382_10003216_pt1 | contig 22810 bp, 18 predicted proteins | sample SoiMetdeltSBSDD5_FD_187599 | JGI IMG/M metagenome (GOLD analysis project Ga0209382, IMG submission 187599) | Bulk soil microbial communities from a Populus tree surrounding site in Tennessee, USA - Soil MetaG P. deltoides SBSDD5 (SPAdes) (version 2) | ecosystem: Environmental > Terrestrial >...
CGAGTGACGTGAAGCCACGGGTCGCCGTCTTCAGCGGGCCCGCCCTCCGCAAGAACCTCCACGGCGGCGACACGGACGGCGTGGACTACGAGTTCTTCCCGTCCGCCTCCGCCGCCGCGCGCCGCCTCGACGAGGCGCGCTTCGAAGGGGCGCTGGTGGAGATCGGGGCCGAGAGCTCGGCGGCGCCCCTCAAGGCCCTCCGCCGCACCCTGGCCCACAAGCCGGTGGGCAGCGTCTCCGTGCGCGGCGATGCCGCCGTGCTGAAGCGCTCACGCGAGCTCGGCTACGACTTCCACCTCGGCTCCTGGCGCGCCGGCGATCCGCCCGCGCGCGAGGTGCTCGCCCACTTCGAGGCCGCGCGCGCCCGCGAGGGCCAGGCGCGGCGGGCGGGGGACACCCAGGGCCGCCTGCGCACCACCACGCGCCGCCTCTCCATCCTCACCGACATCGTGAAGACGGCGAACTCCATCCTGGAGCCGCGCAAGATCATCGAGCTGATCATGGCCAAGGTCCAGGAGCTCATCCCCTCCGAGGCCTGGTCCATCCTCATGCTCGACGAGGAGAAGCAGGAGCTCACCTTCGAGCTGGCCCTGGGCGAGAAGGGCAAGGACGTGGCCGTGTTCCGGGTCAAGGTCGGGGAGGGGATCGCGGGCTGGGTGGCGCAGACGGGCGAGCCCACCATCGTCAACGACACCTCCAAGGACCCGCGCTTCGCGCGCCGCTTCGACGCCTCCACCCAGTTCCAGACCAAGTCCGTCCTCTGCGCGCCCCTCATCTCGCGCGGGCGCACCATCGGCGTGGTGCAGGTCATCAACAAGCAGGGGGGAAAGTTCACCCAGGCCGACCTGGAGCTGCTGCTGACCCTGGTCGAGCCCTGCGCCATCGCCATCGAGAACGCGATCCTGTTCCAGCGCACGGAGCAGCTCACCATCACCGACGACCTCACCCGCCTCTTCAACTCGCGCTACCTGAACCTCTACATCGGGCGCGAGATCAAGCGCTGCAAGCGCCACGGCATCCCGCTCTCCGTCATCTTCCTGGACCTCGACGGGTTCAAGAGCGTCAACGACGCGCACGGGCACCTGGCCGGCTCCCGCACCCTCACCGAGGTGGGGGTGATCCTGGTGGAGGCGGTGCGCGAGAGCGACATCCTGGCCCGCTACGGCGGGGACGAGTTCGTGGTGGTGCTGCCGGAGACGCCGCCCTCGGGCGCCCTCGTCATCGCCGAGCGCATCCGCCGCGCCATCGAGAGCCACGTGTTCCTGAGGGACGCCGGGCTGGAGGCACGCATCTCCGCCTCCTTCGGCATCGCCTCTTATCCCGACCACGCCCTCACTCCGGAGGGCCTGATACAGAAGGCCGATCAGGCCATGTATCGCGTCAAGGAGCGAGACAAGAACGGCATCGAGGTGGCAGTCTAGAGGAATTCACGAGCGCGCGACGGCGTGAATTCCTGTTTAACGACGCGACATAACCATGCATTCATGCAGTTTTCCCGACTGCGCAGAGAGACCCTTCAGGATTCGCCGAGCGAGTCCTAGCATTCGAGGCGAATCCTCTTGAACCTCCGCTCGATCACCAACCTGAGCTTCCTGTCCAACGACCTCGCCATCGACCTCGGTACCGCCAACACGCTGGTCTACGCGAAGAACAAGGGCATCGTCGTCTCCGAGCCGTCCATCGTCGCCGTCAACAAGGTGACGGGAAAGGTGGAGGCGGTGGGGAAGGACGCCAAGGAGATGCTGGGCCGCACTCCCGGCAACATCGTGGCCATCCGTCCCATGAAGGACGGCGTCATCGCCGACTTCGAGATCACGGAAAAGATGCTCTCGCACTTCATACGCAAGGCGCACAACCGCAACACCATGGTGCGGCCGCGCATCATCATCGGGATCCCGTCCGAGGTGACCCAGGTCGAGAAGCGCGCGGTGAAGGACTCCGCGCTCAAGGCCAAGGCCTCCGAGGTCTACCTGGTGGACCAGGCCATGGCCGCCGCCATCGGGGCCGGCCTGCCCATCACGGAGCCGAGCGGCAACATGGTGGTGGACATCGGCGGCGGCACCACCGACATCGCGGTGATCTCCCTGGCCGGGATCGTCTATTCGAAGTCGGTGCGCGTGGCCGGCAATGAGATGGACGAGTCCGTCATCCAGTACATCAAGAAGAAGTACAACCTCCTCATCGGCGAGCGCACGGCCGAGCAGATCAAGCTGGAGATCGGATCCGCCTTCCCCCTCGACGAGCCCATGACCATGGAGATCAAAGGGCGCGACCTCATCGAGGGCATCCCCAAGACCCTCACCATCACGGACGCGGAGATCCGCGAGGCCTTGGCCGAGCCCATCTCCATCATCGTCAACGCCGTGCGCGTGGCCCTGGAGCGCACGCCGCCCGAGCTCAGCGCGGACATCGTGGACCGCGGCATCGTGCTCACCGGGGGCGGGTCGCTGCTGAAGAACCTGGACAAGCTCCTGCGCGAGGAGACCTCGCTCCCCGTCTCCGTGGCCGAGGACCCTCTGAGCTCGGTCGTGCTGGGGACGGGAAAGATGCTCAGCGACTTCGATCTGCTGCGAAAAATCAGTCTTGACTGATGCGCGAGAGATTGGGGCAGCCGACCGCAGAGCGCGATGGCGCCGCGCAGCGGCGGCGGCGCGCGAGGGGGGTTTCAGGGGGGGTCGCGACCGCCCACCGAGATGATGCGGGAGTGCCCCCCCTGAGATCAAAGACGTAGCCATGGCCCGCGTCCTCGATACAAAGCGCAGCCGTTTCCTCCTCGGCGGGCTCGTGCTCGCCCACCTCGTGGTCATCAGCAACCAGGTGGAGCGGGGCGGCGGCGGCTCGCTTCTGGGCCAGACCGTCTTCGCCGTGCTCTCTCCGCTCCAGCGCATGGTGGGGGCGGGTCTGGGCGCGGTCCTCGCCACCTGGTCGGGTTACGTCGACCTCCGCCGCGTCTATCGCGAGAACGAGGACCTGCGCGGCCGGATGGCCGCCCTGGAGATGGAGCTGCAGCGGCAGCAGGACCGGCTGCGCGAGGCGGACCGCCTGCGCGAGATCGCGGACGTGAAGCCCTCGCTGCCTTTCGACACCCTGCTCGCCCAGGTGATCGCCACCGACGGCGTGCCCTGGTATCGCACGGTGACCCTCAACCGCGGACGCGCCGACGGCATCGCCCTCAACGCGCCCGTGATCAGCACGACGGGGGTGGTGGGGCGCGTGGTGGCGGTGGGACCGCGCGCGGCCAAGGTGCAGCTCCTGCTCGACCACGAGAGCGGCCTCGGCGTACGCATCGAGCGCAGCCGCATCACCGCCGTCGTCTCCGGACAGGCCGGGTTCGCGGACCACGTGGGCAACCTGCTGGCCATGAAGTTCGTGCCCGTGCTGGCCGACGTGGCCGTGGGCGACGTCGTGGTCACCTCCGGCCTCGACCGCATGTTCCCCAAGGGCCTCATGGTGGGACGCGTGCAGTCGGTGAAGACGACGAGCGGGCTCTTCAAGGACATCCTGGTCGCGCCCTCCGCGCATTTCGAGCGGCTCGAGGAGCTGATGGTCGTGCGCGCGCAGCCGGACACCCTGGAGCTGACGCAGGAAGTCCGGCCCCCCGATCCCAAGGTCGCGGGCCGGCCCACCGCCAAGACCAGCCCCGCCCCCCGATGAGGGTGTTCTGGACGGCCCTCGCCATCCTGGCCGCCCTGCTCGTGCAGACCGCGCTCGGCCGCGTCATGCCCATGCAGGCCCGCGTGTTCGATCCCTTCCTGCTCGTTGTGGTCTACTGTGGGCTGACCGGCGGCGAGGTCCACGGCATGCTGGCGGGGGCGGCGGCAGGATGGGTGCAGGACGTCCATTTCGGCGGGCGCATACTGGGCCTCAGCGGGCTCAGCAAGCTCCTGGTCGGGTTCGGCGTCGGCGTCGGGTCCACGCGCTTCCATCTCGGTGAGCCGGCGGCCCGCCTGCTGGTGCTGATGGTGGCGACGCTGGTGGATGCGTTGCTGTTCGGCCAGCTGGCGCAGGTCTTCGACGTGCAGGCCTACGAGCTGAGCCCGCTCGGGCTCCTGGCGCGCGCGGTCGTGAACGGGGCGGTGGGGATGGTGGTGTTCGAGACCATGGACCGGCAGATGCGCCGGTGGGCGCCGCGGGCATGAGGATCTACGAGGACCTGCGCACGGTCCAGCGGCGCGTGGGCGTCGTGCAGTTCCTGGTGGCCCTGGCCGTGGCCGGCCTGCTCGTCTACTTCTGGCACCTGCAGGTCATCCGCGGGAAGTACTTCCGCGACCTCGCCGAGAACAACCGCATCCGCGCCTTGCCCATTCCCGCTCCGCGCGGACCACTCTTCGACCGCAAGGGCCGGATCCTGGCCGAGAACCGCTCGTCCTTCAACGTGGTCGTGACCTCGGAGCGGAAGGACAGCCTGGGCGGCGCCCTGGAGCGGCTCTCCAAGCTCATCTCGTTCGATCCCCGGGAAGTGCGCGAGCGCCTCAACACGCAAGGGCCGCGCTTCCGCACGGTCGTGGTCAAGGCGGACGCGAGCGACGAGGACGTGGCCACCATCGAAGCGCGACGACTGGAGGAGCCGGAAGCCAGCGTGGACGTGGTGCCGCTCCGCTCCTATCCGCTGGGCGGGGGCCTGGCCCACTCGCTCGGGTACGTGGGGGAGATCTCGGACCGCCAGCTCGAGACGAGCGGGTTCGAGAAGCTCGAGCCGGGGACGGTCGTGGGCCAGGCCGGAGTCGAGCTGCAGTACAACAAGGAGCTCATGGGCCGCGACGGCCTGCGCCGCATCGTCGTGAACAGCCGCGGCGTCGAGGTCACGGAGGCGGAGCGCAAGGCGCCCGTGGACGGTCCGCCCGCCAACCTCACCATCGACCTCGACCTGCAGGCGGCGGTGGTGGAGGCCATGGCCGGCAAGTCGGGGAGCGTGGTGGCCCTCGACCCGCAGACGGGCGAGATCCTGGCCTACCTCTCCACGCCCGCCTTCGACCCGAACTCGTTCTCCTCGGGGATCAAGGCCTCCGAATGGGCGGACCTGCTCAAGGACCCCGAGAAGCCCCTGCTGAACCGGCCCATCCAGGGCGGCTACGCCCCCGGATCCACCTTCAAGATCGTCAACGCCCTGGCCGCGCTGCAGGAGCACGTCATCACTCCCCAGACGAGGTTCCACTGCCCCGGCTACCTCTCCGTCTACAACACGCTGTTCCGCTGCCACAAGGAGGGCGGGCACGGCACGGTGGACATGACCCAGGCCATCGCGCTCAGCTGCAACGTCTACTTCTACAACGTGGGCATCCGCCTGGAGATCGAGCGGCTCAGCAAATACGCGCACATGATGGGCTTCGGGCAGCCCACGGGCGTGGACCTGCCACACGAGCTGCCCGGCCTCTTCCAGGACCCGGCGTGGAAGATGCGGACGCAGCAGACGCGCTGGTTCCCGGCGGAGACGGTTTCGGTGGCCATCGGCCAGGCCATGTCCGTCACCCCGATGCAGCTGGTGCGCGTGGCGGCGGTGGTGGCCAACGGCGGCAAGCTCGTCACGCCGCACCTCATGAAGGCGGTGGGTGGGCGCGCCCTCGACTATCCCGCGCCCCGGGACCTCGGGCTGAGGCCGGAGGTGATTGCCGCGGTGCGGGACGCGATGGTGAGCGTGGTCAGCGAGGGCACCGGGATCCGCGCCAAGCTCGAGGGCATCCAGGTGGCGGGGAAGACGGGTTCGGCGCAGGTGGTGACCCACGCCCGCCTGGAGACCAACAAGAAGGCGCGCGAGTACCAGCCGCACGGCTGGTTCATCTGCTTCGCTCCCGTGGACAACCCGAAGGTCGCGATGGCGGTGATGGTCGAGCACGGGACGGGCGGGAGCACGTCGGCCGCGCCCGTGGCCGGGCAGATCCTGTCGCGCTACTTCGGGGTGCGGGCCATCGGACCGGGTATGACGCCGCCGCCGGACGATCCGCCCGTCGAGCCTTCACCGCAGCCGCTGCGCGCGCAGGCGGCGCCTCCTTCACCCGCCCTGGCCCAGGCGAGGCCGAACTAACGACCGATGGCCATCGACCGGCGGCTGCTCTTCAACATCGACTGGGGCTTCCTGGGGGCGGCCCTCATCCTGATGGGCATCGGCGTGGCCACCATCCTCTCCGCCACCTTCGCCGGCCGGAACACCGGGCTCGAGGTCAAGCAGCTCTACGCCATCGCCCTCGGCCTGGTCGGCATGCTGGTGGTGGTGTCGCTCGACTACCGGCGCCTGGTGGACCGCGCCCCCGTGCTGTACCTGGCCGCGGTGGGTGTGCTCGTGTACGTCCTCGCCTTCGGGCCGCGCATCGCGGGCACGCGGCGCTGGTTCATGGGGCCGGGTGGATTCCAGGTCCAGCCCAGCGAGTTCGCCAAGCTGGTGGCGGCCCTGCTCGTGGCCAAGCTGTTCGCGGAAGCGAAGAAGGAGACGCTCGGCCTCTTCGATCTCCTGGTGCCCGGGGCGGCCGTCGGCCTCATGGTGGTGCTCATCGCGGCCGAGCCCGACCTCGGCACCGCCTTCACGCTGGTCCCGCTCTTCCTGACCGTCGCCTTCCTGGCCGGCCTGCGCGTGCGCGCGATCCTGGGGGTCGTGCTCGTCATGATGGTCGTGGGAAGCCTGGGCTGGATGTTCGCGCTCAAGGAGTATCAGAAATCGCGGATCTACACCTTCCTGGACCCGAACCTCGACCCGCGCGGCGCGGGCTACCAGAAGATCCAGTCCGAGATCGCGGTGGGATCGGGCGGCGTGGCCGGCAAGGGCTACAAGCAGGGCACGCAGAGCCAGCTCGGGTACCTGCCCGCGCGGCACACCGACTTCATCTTCTCGGTGCTCGCGGAGGAAAACGGGTTCGTGGGCGTGGTCGCGGTGCTCGGGCTGTACATGTTCATCCTGTGGCGCGCGTTCGAGACCGCGCAGATGGCCCGTGACCGCGTGGGCGCGTTCCTGGCCGCCGGCATCGCCGCGATCCTGTCTTTCCAGGTCATATACAATGTCGCGATGGTGGCCGGCCTCGTCCCCGTCAAGGGGCTGCCGCTGCCCCTCATGAGCTATGGAGGGTCCTCCGTGCTCTCCTCCCTTTTCGCGGTCGGGCTGATCCTCAACGTGCGCATGCGCCGATTCGCCAATTGATAACGCCGCCCCTTGCCTGATACCCGCTTCCTGCTCATCGCTCGTCGCCGCGCTACGCGCGTGGCCGAGAACTTTCCAAGTCAGGGGGGGCACTCACGCCTCGCCGGATGGGCGTTCGCGACCCCCCCTGAAACCCCCCTCGCTCGTCGCCGCGCTACGCGCGCCGCCAAGCTCTACGTTTTGCTGTCAGAGCCTTTCCTCCACGACCCCGCCCCCTTCGGAGCGGCCGGGCGCAAGGGACGGCTCATGGAAGGGACCTTCCATGACCAAGGACCTCATCGTGAGCAGCACCCCCCAGGAGACCAAGGTGGCGCTCCTGGACGACGGCGTCGTTTCCGAGATCTTCATCGAGCGGGAATCGCACCGCGGGATCGTCGGGAACCTCTATAAGGGCAGGGTGACCCGGGTCCTTCCCGGGATGCAGTCCGCCTTCGTCGACATCGGCCAGGAGCGCGACGCGTTCCTCTACGTCGCGGACGTGATCGAGGAGCTGGACGAGAACCTCCTCACGCCCGAGGAGGCGGGACACGCGCCGCCGACTACGGCTCCTCGTCCGGAGGCGGAGGCGCCGGCGGAAGCAGCGGACGCGACGGGAAACGGGACGTCCACCGCGGCCGCGCCGCCCCCGCCCGCCGGCAACAACAACCACCGCAGCACCACCATCGAGGAGATGCTCGAGCCGGGCCAGGAGGTGCTCGTACAGGTGGTCAAGGAGCCGCTCGGCCAGAAGGGCGCGCGGATCACGTCCCACGTCTCCCTGCCCGGGCGCTACCTCGTCTTCATGCCCACGGTCGAGCACGTGGGCGTCTCGCGCAAGATCACGGACGACGACGAGCGCCGCCGGCTGAAGACGATCCTCAAGGAGCTGCGGCAGCAACGGGGCGGAGGCGGCCTCATCGCGCGCACGGTGGGGGCCGGCCGCAGCCGCGAGGACTTCGAGCGCGACATGCAGTACCTGTCCCGCACCTGGGACGAGGTGCGCGCGCAGTCCTCGCGCCAGGGCGCGCCCGCCTTGCTGCACCGCGAGCTCTCCCTCGTGCAGCGGCTGCTCCGCGACATCCTCTCCGACGACATCGCGAACATCCGGCTCGACGGCGAGAAGGAGTTCCAGCGCACCCTGGACATGGTCAACGTGCTCCAGCCCGAGCTGGCCCCGCGCGTCCGCCTCTACAACGGCTCCCCGGCCATCCTGGAGGAGTTCGGGGTGGCGGGCGAGCTCGAGCGGGCCCTGCGCTCCAAGGTGTGGCTCGAATCCGGCGGCTACATCGTGATCAACCAGACGGAGGCCCTGGTCGCCATCGACATCAACACCGGCCGCTTCACGGGCAAGAAGAGGCTGGAGGAGACGATCCTCAAGACCAACGTGGAGGCGGTCAAGGAGATCGTGCGCCAGATCCGTCTGCGCGACCTGGGCGGCATCATCGTGGTGGACTTCATCGACATGGAGGAGAAGAAGAGCCGGCAGAAGGTCATGGCCGCCCTGGAGCAGGAGCTGAAGAAGGACCGCTCGCCCTCGAAGGTCATTTCCGTGAACGAATTCGGCCTCGTCATCCTGACCCGCAAGCGCGTGCGCCAGTCCCTGGAGCGCACGCTCTGCGAGCCCTGCCCCTACTGCTCGGGCAGCGGGATGGTCAAGAGCGTGGCCACCGTGTGCTCCGAGATCTACGACGAGGTGCGCAAGCTGGCCCCGCATTTCTCCGGCAACGCCGTCTCCCTGCGCGTCAACCCCGACGTGGCGCGCGCCCTGCGCGGGGACGAGTCCACCGTGCTCAAGGAGCTGTGCGCGCTGCTCGGGCACGACGTCACCGTCCAGGGCGACCCGCTCCTGCACCAGGAGCAGTTCGACGTCGTGCCGCAATGAAAGACCCGGCCATCGAAGACTACGTGTCCGCCATCGAGACCCACCTGCGCGCGCGACGCGGGGTCGAGCACATCCTCTCCCCGCGCGACTTCGCCCTGGCCCGCGCCTGGTTCGAGGCGGGAGTGCCCCTGGCCACCGTGCTCGTGGGCATGGACCGCGCCTTCGAGCAGGGCGCGAACGTGACCTCCCTCGCCTATTGCCGGCGACGGGTGGAGGAGCTGGCCGCGGCCGGTCCCCGCCCGGAGATCCGCCCCGCCCCGCCCGTGGAGACGATCCCGCTCTCGGAAGTGGAGTCGCTGCTGGCCTCCCTCCTCGAGCAGCTGGAGAAGGTGCGACCCGCCCGCGGGCTCTCCTTCGAGCCGCCCCTGCGCAAGATCCGCGAGGTGCAGGACCTGCTCGCGGTGGCGGCGCGCCCGAACTGGGAGTACGTGCGCTCCAAGCTGCGCGAGATCGACGACGACGTCTCGGCGGCGGTGCTGAGCGCGTTCTCCGTGGAGCAGATCGAGGACTTCCGGGGCGAGGCCGCCCGCGCCATCGAGCGGCACCGAGGGCGGGTCGCCGACGAGGCGCTCGAGGACGCCAAGGTGCGGTTCACGCTGCAGCGGGCGCGCGAGAAGCTGGGTCTGCCGAGAGTGAGCCTCGTCTAGGGGCCGGATCGGCTCGACGGACGGGAACGGAGACGGGCGCGGGGACGGGAACGGACGTCGCTCTTATACTCGGATGATGCCGAGTCTCGCCGCGAGCCACCCCATCGTCGTCCACTTCGCGATCGCGCTCCTCATCGCGGGCGCCGTGTTCCGCTGGCTCTCGCTGACCCGCCGGGTGTCCTTCGCCTCGCCCGCGGCGGCGTCGCTCCTGCTCGTCGGCACCGTGGCCGCGGTGCTGGCCGTGAAGTCGGGGACGGACGCCCACGGCCCGGTGGAGCGGATCCCCGGCGTCGTGGACGCCGTCATCCAGCATGAGCACTGGGGCGAGCGGGCGCGAAACGTCTTCATCGCGGTCGCCCTCGTGGAGCTGGCCATCCTCGTTCTGGCGCGCCGCGGACGGGAGCGCGTGGCCGTCATCGCCTCCGCCGTCCTCTGCCTGCCCGCCGTCTTCTGTCTCTACGAGGCGGCCGAGCACGGGGGCGAGCTGGTCTACGAATACGCGGGCGGACCGGGACTGCGCACCGGGAATCCGGCGGACGTCGGCCGGGTCCTCGTGGCCGGCGTGCACCTCCAGGCCCAGGCCGACCGCAAGGCGGGCCGCCCCGGAGACGCGGCCGCCCTCGTGTCCGCGATTGCGCCGCGCTTCGCTTCCGACCCCCACGTGCAGGTCATGGCCGCGGAGTCGGCCTTGATCGACCGCAAGGACGCCGCGGCCGCCCTGGACATCCTGGGACGCACCGCGGTGCCCCAGGACGACGCGCGCCTGCGCGTGCGGCACGGAATGCTGATGGCGGACGCGCTGGAAGCGGCGGGACGGCCAGATGCGGCGCGCGCCACCCTGCAGCAGCTCGCGTCCGCGTTCCCGGCCAACGGGCGGATCAAGCAGCGGCTGGCCGGCTCGCCCCCGCCCGCGCCCCCGGCGCCTTAGGTCGAGGGGGCGCCGCTCGGCTTTTCCGCCCGCTGGAGCTGGCGCTCCTTGAGGGCCATGAGCCCGTCGTTGATGATGGCCGCCTTGCGCTCGCCCAGCAGCTCACGCGCCAGCCCCGCCTCGATGGCGAGCAGGCGGTCGAGGCCGGCCAGGTAGCGGGCGATCTCGCCGCTCACGATGTTGCGCCGCAGCGCGAAGGAGTCCAGCTCGCCCGCCGCGTCCACGGACACTCCCTCGAAGAGGGTGGGCTCCTCGCGCAGGGCGCGCGAGAACGCGCGCTCGAAGAAGTCCGGGGCCTTCTCGCGCAGCTCGTAGCTCACGAGCTCGAAGAGGAACCGGTGCAGCTCGTTGAAGCCCTCGATCTCCTTGCCCACGGCCGCCCCCCGCATGCGCTCGGCGTGAGGCTCGGTCTTGTCGCTGCGTCCGGGGGCGGAGTCCTGGGGCACCCGGTCGAGCACGCCCGCCGCCCACAGGCCCCAGACCGTGCGGCACACCTTGAAGTCGGACTGGCGCGCCGCCGCGCAGATCTCCTCCAGGCTGGTCACGCCGTCCAGGGTGGCGATGAGGTCCATCTCCTCCTTGTGGAGGCTCATGCCCCCCAGCGTGCTGGCGGTGTCCGCGGCCAGCCGGTACTGCTGGCCCAATCCGCCCACCGCGCGCCGGATGCGCGTCCAGCGCTCGACGCGCCGCACGCCTTCCATGATGAGGTCCGCCGTCGACATGCGCAGCACGATCACTTCGCGCGAGGGCAGGTCGCCCTCCTGGAAATCGAAGGCCCCGTCCTCCCACTGGAAGACGCTGTAGATGATCTCCTGCACCTGCTCCGTCACGCCGTCCACGAGGTCCTTGGAGCGGATGGCGCCGCTCTCGACGAGGAGCGTGCCCTGGCGCTTGCCCGCCTTGATCGCGCGCACCGAATCCTCGAGGGAGCGGTAGGAGATGAGACCCTTGCGCAGCAGCATCTCCCCCAGACGATCGTCGGGATCGGTCGAGGTCGCGAAGATGAGACGTCCTTCGCTGAGATAGAGGGTCTTGGTGACCTTGCCGCGCGTGTTGCGCAGCGGGCCCGTCTTCTTTTCCAGCAGGAGCGGACGGAGGACGGCGGGGAGGGCGTACTCGTCGAGGGTGCCGCGGGGACCGGGATGGCTCACGAGAGCAGCCCGTGGCGGCCGAGGTCCACGCGCCCGGATCGGAAGCCCACGCCTTCCGACTGCAGGCGCCGGCGCTGGAGGACCGGTCCCGCCCCCGCCCTCGGCGAGATCCGTCCGCCCGACCCCACGACGCGGTGCCAGGGCACCGCCCGCTCCCGCCGCGGGTCCAGCGCGCGCAGCGCCCATCCCACCGCCCGCGCCCCGCGCGGTACTCCGACGAGCCGCGCGACCTGCCCATAGGTGGCGACCCGGCCGCGGGGGATCGCGCGCACGGCCTCGTACACGCGCTCGAAAAACGGCATCGGAGGACCCGATCCTAGCACGCGGCCGCGCGGCCCTCCGGGACCGCTTCGAGGGGTGCGGCGGACGGCGGTCTTCAGGCCCCCGGACTGGGGGACGGCGAGGGCGACGGTGTGGCCGCGGGTGCCTCGTGACCGGGAACGGGCGGAGGGGCGACGCGCTCCGGACGGGCCTGGGGCGTCGTGCTGATCTCGGAGGCATCGATGCCGGGCACGGCCGGGACGCTGGGCGCCGCGGGGGGGGCCGCGTCCGGCGCGCCCGGGGCCGGACCCAGACCGGGGCCGGTCAGCGTCGACGAGGGCAGGTTCGGCACCTGCAGCGAGACCTCGCCCACCATCGTCCTCGTCGTCTTCTCGGAGGCCTTGCGCAGGCCCTCGACGTACTCCTCGTACACGCTGGCCATGCGCTGCTGCGAGAGACGCTTCACGAGCTCGTCGCGCAGGTCCTCGAAGGGCGTGACCGTCGCCTCCTCCTTGGCCACCACCCGGACGATGCGAAATCCGTTCTCGAGCGCGATGGGCTCGGAGACCCCGCCCGCGGGCAGCGCCCCCACGATCCTCGCCAGCTCCGGATTCATGTCGCCCGGCGCCACCTGGCCGAGGTCCCCTCCCGCGCCCCGGCTGCCCGCGGTCGAGAGCGCGCGGGCCAGCGACGAGAAGTCCTCGCCGCCGCGCGCCCGGCGCACGACGTCCTGGGCCTGGGCGGCGTCCGCCACCACGATCTCCTGCAGGTGCACGGACGCGCTCTTGCCGTACTGCTCCTTGTTCTTCTCGTACTCCGCCCGCGCCTCCGCCTCCGTCACCGTCGTCTTCTGCTCCAGCTCGCGCGAGAGGACCTGCCGCCGCAGCACCGAGCGCTCGATGTTGCGCTTGAGGTCGTCCAGGCTCATCCCTTCCCGGCGGAGCTGGCGCTTGAGCTCCGCGTCGTCCGGGATGTTGTTCTCCTTCTTGATGCCCTCGATCACGTCCTGCACGTACTCCGGGCGGAGCTTGATGCCGAGGTCGGCCGCGCGCTGAGTGATGAGCAGGTCGTCCACCGCCTCCTGCAGGATGCGCGCGTTGTTCTGGCGGAGGTAGGTCTCGACCTGGTCGGGGGCGATGCGGGCCGCCTGCACCGCCGCGAGCTGGCGCGCCTCGAACTCCGACTGGGTGACGATGTCGCCGTTCACCTTGGCCACCACGCGCTCGATGATCTCGGCGCGGGAGGAGACGGAGAGGACGACGAGGCCCGCGCCCAGGAGGGCGGCGGCGCTAAGACGGACGAGAACCGGTGACGGCTTCATGATTCACCTTGGCCCGGGCCATCAGGCCCTGGACGAACTCGCGGACGCTCGTGTCGGACTTCCGGCGCAGCAGCTCGGCCCGCGCCGCCTCCCGGCATTGGGGGAGGCCGGTCTGGCTCGCGGCCACGCGCTCGTCCACCCTCAGCACGTGATAGCCGAGCGGGCTGTGCACGACGTCGCTCGTCTCGCCCGCGGCGAGGCCGAAGGCGGGGGCCTCCAGCTCCGCGGGCAGCTCTCCGCGGCCGAACGTGCCCATCGCTCCCCCCGTGCTCGCCTCCGGGCCGCGTGACCGCGTCTGGGCCAGGGTGGCGAAGCTCTTCGGGTCCTTCTTGAGACGGCGCACGACGTCGCGCGCTTCATTCGACGTCGGCACCAGTATTTGACGCAGCCGGATGCGTTCCGGCCGGTCGAAATCGCGGGCGTGGTCGCGGCAATAGGCGTCGACCTCGGCGTCGGTCAGGCTGACCCGCGACAGGACGGCCTCGGACAGGAGGCGGCGCACGGACTCGCTCTCCTTCTCCTCGGCGTCCCCTCTCGCGGACAGGCCGCGGGCCCGCGCTTCCAGGACGAGGATCCGCTCCTCGAGGTAGGGCTCGAGCAGGGCCCGCCGGACCTCGGGGGCCAGGCTCGCTCCGCCCCCCCGCGCCTGGACGGCGGCCACGTGCCGCTCGAAATCGCTGCGCCGGATCGTCTCGTCACCCAGCTCGAGCAGGACCGGGTCATTGTCCGGCGCCAGGGATTGGGACCGGCAGGCGAGGGTCAGCAGCGACGCGATCACGGCGACTAGGTTGTGGGGGAGAAGTGCAGTCACGGGCTTCAGCGGTTCAGGGACGAGACACGGCCACAGGCGATTATACGGCAGTTCGGCGGGACCCCTCCCGGATGCCCTCGAGCGCCTCCAGGACCTCGCCGAGTGCGACCGCGGCCGGCCGGCCCGCGGGCAGCGGGGCCCGAAGGACTCCCTCCGGGGACAACGTGGCTCCGGGCCAGGCCCGCACCGCCGCCGGCAGCGTGGCCCCTCCGAGCGGCGTCTCCGGCGCGAGGCGGAGATGGAGCGCGGCCGAGCCGAGGTCCACCTGCACGATACCGAGAGCCTCCGCGCGCAGGCGCAGGGCCGCATAGCCGAGCAGGCCCTCCACCTCCGGAGGGAAGGGGCCGTAGCGGTCGCGCAGCTCCTCGGCGAGCGTCGCGACCTCGGCCGCGTCGCGCACCTGGCTCACGCGCTTGTACAGCGACATGCGCTGGTGGACCTCGGGGACGTATTCCTCGGGGATGCGGAGGTCCACGCGGAGGTTCAGGACGGTGCGCGGGGATTCGCGGGGGGCCTGACCCTTGAGCTCGAGGATGGTCTGCTCCAGGAGCTTCACGTAGAGGTCGAGGCCGACCGCCTCGATGTGGCCACTCTGCTCGCCCCCCAGGAGGTTGCCCGCCCCCCGCAGCTCGAGATCGAGGGCGGCCACCCGGAACCCCGCCCCCAGCTCGGAGAACTCGCGCATCGCGGCCAGGCGCTTGCGCGCGATCTCGCTGAGCACGGTGTCCGGCGGCACCATCAGGAAGGCGGACGCGCGCCGCTCCGACCGGCCCACGCGGCCGCGGAGCTGGTAGAGCTGGGCCAGGCCGTAGCGATCGGCGCGGTTGATGATCATGGTGTTCGCGCGCGGGATGTCGAGGCCGTTCTCGATGATGGTGGTGGCCACGAGCACGTCCGCCCGGCCCTCCACGAAGGCGAGCATCGCCTTCTCCAGCTCCGACTCCGGCATCTGCCCGTGGGCCACGGCCACGCGCGCCTCCGGCACCAGCTTCTGCACCATGTGGGCGAGCGAGTAGATCGATTCCACCCGGTTGTGCACGAAGTAGACCTGGCCGTCCCGGGCCAGCTCCTGGCGGATGGCGGTGGCGATCACGTCCGTCGAGAACTTCACGATCGAGGTCTGGATGGCCAGCCGGTCCTTGGGCGGCGTCTCGATCACGGACATGTCGCGGATGCCGGCCAGGCCCATCTGCAGGGTGCGCGGGATGGGGGTGGCGGAGAGGGTGAGGCAGTCCACGGTCGAGCGCATGTGCTTGAGCTTTTCCTTGGCCGCCACCCCGAAGCGCTGCTCCTCGTCGATCACGAGGAGGCCGAGGTCGCGGAAGCCCACGTCCTTGCTCAGCAGGCGATGGGTACCAATGAGGACGTCGACCTTCCCGTCCGCGGTGTCCTTGATGACGGCCTTGATCTCCTTCGGCGAGCGGAAGCGGGAGACCATCTCCACGCGCACGGGGAAGGGCGCGAAGCGCTTCCGGAAGGTCTTCCAATGCTGGAAGGCGAGGATGGTGGTGGGGGCGAGCACGGCCACCTGCTTGGCGTCGAGCACCGCGCGCATGGCGGCCCGCATGGCCACTTCCGTCTTGCCGTAGCCCACGTCGCCGCAGATGAGGCGGTCCATGGGGGCGTCGTCCGACATGTCCTGCATGACGTCGGCGATGGCGGCGGCCTGATCGGGGGTCTCGTCGTACTCGAAGCTCTCCTCGAACTCCCGCTGCCACGGGCTCTCGCCCGTGAAGGCGTGACCGGGGCGCGCCTTGCGCTCGGCGTAGAGCTTGAGCAGCTCCGCCGCCATGTCGCGCATGGCCTTCTTGACGCGCCGCTTGGTCTTCTCCCAGGTGCCGCTGCCGAGCTTGTCGACGATGGGGCGCGCCCCTTCCGCGCTCGCGTACTTCTGGACGCGGTCGAAGCTCTCGACCGGCACCTTGAGCTTGTCCCCGCCCTGGTAGACGAGGACCATGAACTCGCGGCGGAGGGGGGCCTGCGACCAGGACCCGCCCACCTCCATCGTCTCCAGGCCCTCGAAGCGGCCGATCCCGTGCTCCTCGTGCACCACGAGGTCGCCCACCTTGAGGTCGCGGAAGTCGGACAGGAAGCTGCGCGCCCCGCGCCCGCGGCGGCGATGGAGGTGGACCTCTTCCGGAAAGACGTCGCCGTCCGCGAGCACGCGCAAAGGCACGTCGGGCAGCTCGAACCCCGTCCCCAGCGCGCCCAGGCGGACCTCGATGGGCGTGCCTTCGCCGACGGAAAGCCCGTCGTCGCGCAGCACGTCCTTGAGCCGCTCGGCCCGGCCCGCCGTGCCCAGGAAGAGCACGGCCGAGCCTTCCGCCGATCGGAGGTCTCCGGCCAGGGCGCGCAGGTCGCCCGCGTAACGCCGCGGCGGGCGGGAAGGGAAGTGAAGTCCGCGCGCGTCGAGGTCCACCTCTCTCACATGGATGGCGGGCGCGCGCTGGATCCTCTCTTCCAGGGCGGCGGCGGGCAGGAGAACCTCCTCGACGGCGAGGGCCAGGGGATCCTCGCGCCGCGCGCGTTCCTCGTGCGCGCGCTCGTGGAACGCCTCCGCCTCGAGCGCGATGGCCTCGGGGTCCAGAGCCGCGATCGTCCAGCCGGGCAGGACCTCCCAGGGAGGGACGGTGGCGCCGGGCACGAGGGGAAGGAGGTCCGGGACCTCCTCGACGGCCAGGCCGCGCTCGATCCTCTCCAGCAGAGCGGGCAGCTCGCGCACGCCCGCGAACCGTTCCGGCAGCAGGCGACGCAGGGCGTCCAGCACGGAACGCGGAGCGAACGCGTCGGTGAGGGGCAGGACCTCGAGGCGATCGAGAGTGCCGGTGGTGCGCTGCGTCTCCGGATCGAAGGTGCGCAGGCTCTCGACGGTGTCGCCGAGGAACTCGATGCGCACCGGCGTCTCCCGGTCCGGGGGGAACACGTCGAGGATGCCCCCGCGGCGGGCGACCTGACCGGGGGCGGAGACCGGATCCTCGCGGCGATACCCGCCCTCGTCGAGCGCTTCCAGGAGGATCTCGGGGGTGAGGTCTTCGCCGCTCTCGATGGCGACGATCCGGGTCTCGAAGAGGCGCGGCGCCAGGATCGGCCGCAACAGGCCGGCCGGAGAGGCCACCAGCCCGCTCAGCCGCCCGCGCAGGGCGGCATGCACGGCGGCGGCCCGGCGCAGCGCGGCCTCGGGATGGCGGGGCAGGCCGCGGAACGGGGCCGGGCCGGGCGCGGGAAGGGCAAGGACCGCCCCCGGAGCCCCCGCCTCCTGGGCCAGCGTGCGCAGGTCTTCCGTCACGCGCTCGACCAGGCGCTCCGTGCTCACCACGACCAGCAGGGGCGGGCCGGAGACGAGCAGCGGCACGAGCAGGCGGGCGGGGCCGGCCAGGCCGTGGAGGGCGATCAGGCCTTCGCCGGCCAGGAGGCGTCGCGCCTCCGCGATCTGCGGATGGGCGGCGACGGTTCCGACCCAGGACGCGGCGGCGCCGCGGGTGGGCGCGCTCACGGCCGGCGGATGCGCGCGACCATGGACGTCGTCGAGCGGCCCGGCGTGAGCTCGACGCGCACGACCCGGCCCCCTCCCGCCTCCACTTCCTCGCGTCCCACGATCGCGTCGGCCGCCCAGTCCGCCCCCTTGACCAGCACGTCCGGCCCCAGGGCCGCGATCACCGCCCGCGGCGTGTCGTCGTCGTACACCACCACGCGGTCGACGGCTTCGAGGGCGGCGATCGTCTCCGCGCGCTCGTCTTCGGGCACCAGGGGCCGGCCCTCTCCCTTGAGGGCGCGGACGGAGCGGTCGCTGTTGAGTCCGACGACGAGCACGTCGCCCTGCGCCCGCGCCGCCTCGAACAGCGCGACGTGGCCGGGATGGAGGAGGTCGAAGCAGCCGTTGGTGAACACCACGGACTTCCCGGCGGCCTTCCACGCCGCGCGCTCGCCCAGGATCGCCGCCAGCGTGCTCGCCATGCTCCTCCCATTGTGCCCCGGAACCGCGCCCCGCCCCTGGACCCGGCGCGCCACTGATGAGACCCTGGCTGAAGAGCCGCTCGCCCCGCGGCCTCGGAGGTCTGCATGCGCGTGCGCGTCCTGGCCGTGGCCGTCCTCGTCCTCGCGGTGGCTTCGTCCCTCGAGGCCGCGCCCCGTCACCGCGGCGGACGCCGCGGGGGCTCTCCGTACGTCGACCGCGACGGGTTCCTCATTGGCTTCTCCATCGGGGCAGGCGTCATCGGCCCGGATCCCTGCACCGATTGCGGGGTGGCCGCCGCGGGCGAGATCCACCTCGGGGCCATGGCCAGCTATTACGGCGACGTCGCGGTCATGCTCGAAGCCGGGGGGCTGGGCCGCGAGGATCTCCACCACGCCTTCCTGGCCGCGGCCGCCCAGTGGTGGCCGGACCCCTGGGAGCGCTTCTGGCTGCGGGGCGGGATCGGAATCGGCTCCGAGGGCGCCGACACCGAGGAGAATCGCGACGCCGCCTATCCCACGGTGCTCGCCGCCACCGGCTTCGAAGTGGTCCGGTCCGATCGCTTCACCGTCGATCTGCAGGCGCAAGGCGTCGCCACCTTCGGACCGCATCGGACGGGCCGGAGCTTCACCGTGAGCGTCGGATTCAACTGGTACTGACCTCGCCATGAGATCGACGATCGCGTTGTCCGCCACCCTCTTCGCCATCGTGGCCGGCGCTCCGGCCGCCCGCGCCGCCGACCAGGGCGGGGTCGCGCAGGAGGTCTCTCGTGAAGGGTTCCTCATCGGCTTCTCCCTCGGGGCCGGCGACCTCGGGCCCGACCCCTGTCGCGGCTGCGGCCTGGGCGTGGGCGGCGACTTCCACATCGGGGCCATGGCCAGCCGGGAGGTCGCGGTCATGCTCGAGGGAAGCTTCGTCACGCGCGACGATCTGACCCATGGCCTCTTCGGCGTGGCCGCGCAGTTCTGGCCCGATCCCGCCGGCCGCTTCTGGCTCAAGGGCGGAATCGGCGTCGGATCCCTCGACGAGGATGACTCGTTCTCCGGGGACCCCTTCGACGGGGACCCCTTCGACGGGGACCCCTTCGACGGGGACCCCTTCGACGGCGGCGGCAACAACCACGTCTATCCGACCCTGTTCGGGGGCGTGGGCGTGGAGGTCGTGCGCTCCGGCCGCTTCACGATCGACCTCCAGGCCCGAGGCGCGGCCACGTTCCAGAGCGGGGAGACCGGGCACAGCGTCTCCCTGAACGTCGGGCTGAACTGGTACTGACGCCGGCTAGGTGTCCGTTTCGTGGAGGTCGAGCTCCGGCCGCGGCTCGGGCGCGGTCAGCGCGATCCCGCCCGCGAACGACCAGCGGTGCGCCGGGCGGTACACCCCGACGTCCTTGATCCGGCTCTTCATGCGGAAGGTGTAGAGGCCGCGGTGATAGTCGTACGGCGTGCCGTCGCGCCGGTGGGCGGCCACGTCGAGGAGGTACGTCCCTTCGACCAGCCGCAGGTCCTGCAGGACCAGCGCGACCTCGCCCGCGCCCTCGACGCGCCGGGGCGTGAACTCCTCGATGTGGGTGTTGGTGCCGTAGACGGCGACGCCGTCCGCGTTGAACACCCCAACGCCGAACACGAAGTCGTCCACCGGTGAGGGTGCGTTCACGGACAGGGAGACGGTAAGGCTCTCTCCGGGTACGTAGACATGGCGCTCGTGCCCGCGGTCGTCGAGGAGGCGGACGGACGTGATCTCGACCTCGCGGCTCCCCCAGCGCCCCTCGCGGTAGCCCTCGGCCGCCGACGGCTCGCCGGGTGCGGAGGCGGGGGCGCTCGCTCCCTCCGCCGCGGTCTGGCCGTGCTCGCGCGCCAGGAGCGCCTCTTCGCCCCCCGCCACATACGTGAGGTAGGCGTCGATCACGCGCTTGGGGTCGCCCTGGTCCGCCAGCTTTCCCTGCCGCAGCCAGAGGACCTCGTCACACATCTTCTCGGCCAGGCCCAGGCTGTGCGTCACGAGCAGGATCGTCTTGCCGCGCCGGCGGAACTCGCCGATCTTGTCCAGGCATTTGCGCGTGAAGGCCTCGTCCCCCACGGCCAGGACCTCGTCGATGAGGAGGACCTCGGGGTCGACGTGGATGGCCACCGCGAAACCCAGCCGCGCGTACATGCCCGAGGAATACGTCTTCACGGGCGCGTCGATGAAGCGCTCCAGCTCCGCGAAGGCCACGATGTCCGAGAAGCGCTCCTGGACCTCGCGCCGGCTCAGGCCCAGCATGATCCCGTTGATGGCGACGTTCTCGCGACCGGAGATCTCGGGGTGGAAGCCGGCGCCCAGCTCGATGAGGGCGGAGACGCGCCCGTCCACGTGCAGGGAGCCACGCGTCGGCTTGGTGATGCCGGCCAGCAGCTTCAGCATCGTGGACTTGCCGGAGCCGTTCTCGCCGATCACCCCGAAGGTCGTGCCCTTGGGCACCTCGAAGGAGACGCCGTCGAGCGCGGTGAAGGTCTGATCCGGAGTGAGATCGCGGATCACGCTGCCCGTGAGGAGCGCGCTCTTCAGGGTCTTGAACTGGTTCCGGTGCATGAACCGGCGATAGACCTTGGCCACGTCGCGGGCCACGACCGCCGGCGTGGTCACACCTCCTCCGCCAGCGTGTCGCGCAGCCGGTCGAAGAGGAACGCCCCCAGGGCGAAGGCCAGCGCCGCCACCACCGCGGTCGCGAAAAGGCCCCGCCAGTGGTCGAAGTGTCCCTCGAAGAGCATCTGCTGGTAGGACACGAGCAGGTGCGACATCGGATTGAGGCGGAGCAGCGTCCGCGCCCTTCCGGTCACCACGCCGTAGTAGTACAGCACGGGCGACGCGAAGAACCACAGGTGCAGGAGATGGCCCAGGATGTTCTGCAGGTCCCGGAAGTGCACGGTGAGGGCGGAGATCACGAGGGCCAGCCCCACCGTCAGCACGAGCTGCACCACGATGGGCAGGGGCAGCAGGAGCGCGCTGGGGGCGAGCCGGCCGTAGAGGATCAGGCAGAGGATGAGGATCGGCAGGCCGAGCAAAAAATGCGCGAGGTTCGTCAGCACCGTGACCACGGGCAGGACCTCGGCCGGGAACATCACCTTCTTGATCAGGGAGCCGCCCGCGATGAGCACGCCCGAGGCCTCGAGGAGCGAGGCGTTGAACCAGGTCCAGGGCAGGATGCCGCAGAAGAAGAAGAGCAGGTACGGCTCCATCTCCGCCGGATGCTTGACGGGCAGGATGACGGTGAAGACGAGCCCGTAGGTGAGGAGCTGGAGCAGCGGGTTCACGAAGCTCCAGAAGAAGCCGAGGATGGAGCCGCGGTAGCGCGCCTTGAGCTCCCGGCCGACGAGGCTCTGGATGAGCAGCCGGAAACGGAAGAGGGTGGCGAGCTGGGCGAGAGGCTGCGCCGCCTACCCTCTGGGTCGCGCCGCGACGGCCAGGCGCGTCACCGCCTTGATGTACTCCGCTTGCGCGTCCGCATAGCCCGCCTCGTCGCGGATGGACTTCATGCGCTCCAGGGCCTGGTCGCGGTCGGCCTGAGCGCGCCCGAGATCGATGTCCTCCGCCCGCTCCCCGATCTCGGCCAGCACGTTCACGCGGTCGGGCAGGACCTCGCAGAACCCCCAGAAGCAGGTCAGGTGCCGCCAGGCCCCGCCCATCTTGTAGGTGATCTCGCCCAGGCCCAGCGTGGACAGGAACGGCGTGTGTCCGGGCCGCACGCCGAAGTAGCCGTCCTCGCCGGGCGCGATCACCTCGTCCACTTCTTCGCGGAGGAGGAGGCCCATCGGCGTCACCACCTCCAGGACGATCTTGGTGGGCAGGGGCATGGCTACTGCTTCAGGGCCTTGGCCTGCTCGTAGACGTCTTCGATGGGTCCCACGAGGTAGAAGGCCTGCTCGGGCAGGTCGTCGAGCTCGCCGTTCACGATCATCTTGAAGCTGCGGATGTTGTCGGCGAGGCTCACGTACTTGCCGGGGATGCCCGTGAACTGCTCGGCCACGTGGAAGGGCTGGGAGAGGAACTTCTGGATCTTGCGGGCGCGCGCCACCACGATCTTGTCCTCTTCGCTCAGCTCGTCGATGCCGAGGATGGCGATGATGTCCTGCAGGTCCTTGTAGCGCTGCAGGATCTGCTTCACGTCGCGCGCGACCTTGTAGTGCTCCTCGCCGATGACGCGGGGATCGAGGATGCGGCTCGAAGAGGCGAGCGGATCGACCGCGGGGTAGATGCCGAGCTGCGCGATCTGGCGGCTGAGGTTCGTGGTGGCATCGAGGTGCGCGAACGTGGTCGCGGGGGCGGGATCGGTGTAGTCGTCGGCGGGCACGTAGATGGCCTGCACGGAAGTGATCGATCCCTTGTTCGTGGAGGTGATGCGCTCCTGCATCTCGCCCATCTCCGTCTGCAGCGTGGGCTGGTAGCCGACGGCGGAGGGCATGCGGCCGAGCAGGGCCGAAACCTCCGAGCCCGCCTGGGTGAAGCGGAAGATGTTGTCGATGAAGAGGAGCACGTCCTTGCCCTCGTCGTCGCGGAAGTATTCGGCGACGGTGAGGCCGGTGAGGGCGACGCGCAGGCGGGCCCCGGGCGGCTCCGTCATCTGCCCGTAGACGAGGGCGGCCTTCGACTTCTTGGGGTCCTTGATGTCGATGACGCCCGATTCCTGGAACTCCAGCCAGAGGTCGTTGCCCTCGCGCGTGCGCTCGCCGACGCCCGCGAACACGGACACGCCGCCGTGCTTCTTGGCCAGGTTGT
>Ga0209382_10003218_pt1 | contig 22804 bp, 27 predicted proteins | sample SoiMetdeltSBSDD5_FD_187599 | JGI IMG/M metagenome (GOLD analysis project Ga0209382, IMG submission 187599) | Bulk soil microbial communities from a Populus tree surrounding site in Tennessee, USA - Soil MetaG P. deltoides SBSDD5 (SPAdes) (version 2) | ecosystem: Environmental > Terrestrial >...
GGTGCTCATATGGGAGTCTTGGCAAAGGATGAAGTCTGTGTCAGTACTACCAACAGGAATTTTCCAGGAAGGATGGGACATATTGAATCAAAGACATACCTTGCCTCTCCTCTAGTAGTTGCTGCTTCGGCAATCAAAGGCAAAATAACGGATCCTAGGGATGTATCGAAATGAATTTGAAAGGAATTGTTCATAAATATGACAAGGATAATATAGACACAGATGTAATACTGCCCGGTCCGTATCTAAAGATTCACGATCATGATGAGTTATCAAAACATGCCATGGAGGGGATCGATAACGATTTTTCAAATAAAGTATCCAAGGGTGATTTCGTTCTGGCGGGGAATAACTTTGGATGTGGATCAAGCAGAGAACATGCTCCAATAGCTCTTTCTCATTCTGGAATCAGTGCAGTACTGGCACCATCATTTGCACGAATCTTTTATCGTAACTGTGTTGATGGTGGATATTTACTACCCCTTGAAATCGAAACGTCGACATTGGAACAAATTTCTGATAATGATATGCTAGAAATAGATATTGAAAGAAATCAAATTCACGATCTAACTAATGGAAAAAAATTCTCCATCTCTCCATTTCCCCCATTAATAAAAAAAATTATTGATAGTGGCGGTTTAATGTATTATAAGGAATGAGGAAAAAGAAAGGCAAACTTGAAGAAGTATTAAGTAAAGCAAGATTCTACGATGATATAGAACTTTACCAAGTTTCATATCGTGATTTTGATAATATTGTCACCATTCCGCTGAAAGAATTCATTTTACTATCTTCAAAGTTTGAATTGATTCCAGTCAGTAGAATAGTTGAAATAAAAAAGGGAACCACAGTAATGTATTCAAAATCAAGAATTAATTCATAATGCGTCAGTCATAATAATAATAGTGCTGATGATTATCGTTTGTCTTGTAAATACCATCCTCTCGGCAGTAAAAGTTTCATGAAGGGCTCGTCTCCAACATGCGTTGCATAGCGCCATATTACTTGTTCGGCGAACCTCTCAAAATTATTGCTTATTCGTGTTAACGCACTCAATTCATTATCAAGCAAGTTCTTACCTACTTGATTAGAGTGTTGACATGAGTATCTACAATTGCTATCAAGTTCTACTTCCATTTTATTCTCTTTTATTGCCGGATATGCACGGCAAGATAGGGGCCTTCTATTATATATCATGCAATTAAAACCCCCATGTGGGGAACGATTACTACTGTTGATATCCAAAAATGGACAATAATCACCATTGATATTCGTACCCATAAGTTGATATGCAATTACGTTACTAGGGCCATTTGACTCTTTATTAATGCCAATTCCCAATCTTGGTAATATAGTTAAATTAATTCTGTAGGCTTCAGCCAGATTTTCTATTTCCTTTTTTTCTTCGGGCAAAAGAAGAACCCCTATTTTTCCATAATCAACCGAAGGATAATACTGCCGGTAAATACAACAATCAGAGCAATCCTGTGTGCAACGAAATTCTCTAAGCATATTGGGTGTCTACATTTTTTATCAAAGAATATTCAAAACTATTATCATCAAGTTCGGTAATTTTTAGAAATTTTACATCATAAATACTCTTCATTCTTTTAAATATATTAAGTTCGTAATTAGTATTCTTGCCAGAATCACTTTCAGCATCTTCACTATTTTGACCCTTGTCTGCGATTTTCTTTTCCAAGGACTTGTATAGTGCAAATCGAAGAATGGTTTTTTCATCATAATTCTTCTTGAATCGAAGATAGTTTTGGGTCAACTGATTCTTTTTAAGAAATCCAATGTTTTCTTTTGAAAAGAGGTCCTTTCCTTGTAGATAAAGGATGAACCAGTAATAATCTTCGTCCTCAATAAACCTTAAAATTATTTGGTTATCTGGCCACCAATGGATGTTCTCATTCCACGTTTTAATTGCAACTTTTCTGTCGGTAAACAGTATTAAAATATTCATGTAGATATCAGTATATCGATATCCAACGCCCAGAAAATCAGAAATCCATTTTTTCTCCATTTTATTTATTTTAACAAAACCATAAAGTAAACTTATCTGACAATCGCCTGCTTTACACGGCTCATCTCTGATTCTTATTCCAAATCAGAAATTATTTGTCATGGATTAATATTACAGTTAACTGGCATGTTAACTGAGATTAGACTTGCCTCTGAGGGATAACAAAAATAGTCATCATTGGCAAGTATTGTAATTGGTGAACTGATAAATAAATTAAAGTTTGACTCGCTGATTTCATGATTATGGCTAAGTTTTTTCTACTGCTTCAATGTGACATTCATGACCTCTATGGGCCTTATCCAGCTCCGAAGCTTCATCCTCTGTAATTGGGAATTTTTCATAACTCAAATTTTCCTGGCCTTCTTTTTCCAAAATAATTTGGTTACACTCGTCACATATTAATTGGAGGAATATTTTGGCCATGTATAGAGTAAAAACTTGACGTTATTTAGACCATTGCCAGACGATTAAATCATCATCATTGTCTTTTCAAATCTTCTAATTAACAGCAATCTACCCATTACCGAGTCATAAGAGATTATATATTCATTTCAAGGATTTGGAGACCATTTTATTTTCGTATCGTAGATATAGAAAGTATGTAAGCAAAATAAAAACAATAGAAGTTGAAACATAGGCAATATCGATAAGAAAGTCTTTCTCATTGACTATTAGACAAGGAAATTCCCCGTTTGTACATCCAGCTGCAAAAAAAATTAAATTCCATATTGAATGCGCAATTATTGCAAACCAACCTTTTCCACTTATCCAGGTCCTAAGACTTGCGAAAATAGATGGTGTTACAAATAGCCAAGTTAAATATGCAAGACTACTAACTTGGACAGTCGGAGTATTTAGAATGTGCAACGATGCCCAAATAACACCTCCTGCAAGGGTTACAAGATTGTTACCAGTTAGGTAGAATGGGATGCCGAAAAATATCGTTTCTTCAAAGGGACCAGCAAAGATAACTGAAAACACCGTCAATGGTATTGTCGGTTCATTATATTTATTCACTACCAAATCCACTATGACAGATCCTATAACCATCATGACGAATCCAATTAAATGATAAAATAGCACCATAATTGTTAGGTAGTATATAGAATTTCGTCTGTACTTTGATATCCAGGTAAGGGGATTAAAGTCATTTTTCAAGTCAGAATATACCGTATTGGATTTTGACAATTATTGTGATAATGATGTGAAATAGTTGATGATATTTACACGTTGTGTCAGTTAAATTTGCTTAACTGGCTACACACTTTCATGAAATATTTTTTTCTAGTTCATTTATCGTACTAATAGGAAGAGAACAGCTAAAATTCTTACAGACAAATGCATACTCCTTTTCGTTATTGTTAATTGATTTTTCCTTAAAATATGGATAGGCTTCGAGTTCTGAAAGCTCTGGTTTATTCACTATCGCTGTAATTGCATTCGGTAGAAATTTTCCGTTTAAATAACTGCCAAGTTCTGAATGGGTTCCGTGCTTTATTATAGAAATTTCCAATGGTGTCTTTAGTCTCAAATAAATTGACGAGAGTAACTGACCAAATCCAAAGGGATTTCCAGATGCTGGCCTTGACATCCTTCTTATCATCTGGTCTGCTTTTGCAAGAAAGTCTTCATTTTGGGTGTAATAATATAACTTGATTAAATTGGAAGTGGCCACGGAATTTCCACTGGGAATTGCAAGGTCGTAGTGATTTTTTGTTCTTACAATGAGTTTTTCATTGTCGCCGGGAGTAAAGAAAAAATCATTTGTTTCATCATCCCAGAAATGTTCAATCATTGAATTAGTATATTCTATAGCTCTCTGAAGATAGTAAGATTTTGAGTCTACACTAAAAAGATTAATTAAACCTTCTATATAGAAAGCATAATCATCAAGATATCCAGATATTTTTGAAACTTTATTAAAAACCCTATTTAGTCTATCTCCTCTATTTCTTAAATTATTTTCAATAAATCTAACAGCCTTTTGTGCAGTTTCAAGGTAACTTAAATTGCCAGTTACTTTGTATCCGCTAATAAAGCCTGAAATCATGAGCCCATTCCACGAGGTCAGTATTTTTCTGTCAGTACCTGGCCTGATTCTGTCGAGTCTAATTTGGTAAAGCTCCTCTAATGAAGACTCAATCTTATCGGATATCCACTCTTCAGTTTTGGAATATCTCTCTGATAATTTCTGTAGCGATGACTGCTTGTTTAAAATATTCTTGCCCTCAAAGTTACCTCCTTGAGTAACTCCAAATCGATTTGCAAATATCTCAAAGACTTCCCGATCTATGTTTTTTTCTAGTTCCTTGTACGACCATAAATAATATTTTCCTTCTTCTCCTTCAGAATCTGCATCCTGTGAGGAGTAAAAAGCTCCATCATTTGATGTCATCTCTCTTTGAACGTATCTAAGAATTTTTTGAAGCACATTCAAATAATTCGGATTTAAGGTGATTGCATAAATTTCAGAATATAGGATTGAAAGAAGGGCATTATCATATAGCATTTTTTCAAAATGTGGTACTAGCCATCTCTGATCGGTTGAATAACGTGCAAAACCTCCACCCACATGATCATGTATCCCTCCTGAGTCCATTTTGTCTGCTGTAAAAAGCACGAAGTCTCTGTATTTGGTAATTCTAGAATAATCAAATGCTCTCAATAGGAACAGCAAATTTGATGCATTTGGAAATTTTGGCGCATTACCGAACCCTCCATATAAGTTATCAGCCAATTGAAGTAATGTCACAGCTGCTTCATTTAGGATCGTTATTTCTAATTCTGATTCGTTATCCGATACTATATCAGTAGAAGATTCTCGTAATGCGGTAAGGAATTCTTGGCTAGAAGAATTAACCTCATTCCGTCTATTTTTGTATCCATCAGCTAATCTTAGTAATATAGTTCCAAACCCTGGTAAACCATGTCTATTTTCTTTTGGGAAATAAGTACCGATGTAGAAAGGTCTTTGATCAGGAGTTAGAAAAACAGATAACGGCCAACCTCCAGTACCGGTATAAATTTGACACGCTTTTTGATAGATATCATCAATATCGGGTCTTTCTTCCCTGTCAACTTTAATATTTACATAATTTTCATTCATTATTTTTGCAATATCATTATCTTCAAATGATTCATGAGCCATTACATGACACCAATGACATGAACTGTACCCGATACTCAAGAAAATTGGCTTATCTTCCTTCTTTGACCTCTCAAGCGCGTCTTTAGTCCAACCATACCATTCAACAGGATTATACGCGTGCTGGAGAAGATAAGGGCTGCTTTCATTAATCAGACTGTTGGGTCTTTTTTGTCCCTTGTTTTGATAATCTTCCACATAAGCATAATTGCGAATATGATATTTAGACCCTTTCTTTATTAATTATAAACGCAGTACAGTGATTTTGAAAAATGAATTATTGCACTGAAATAAGGATTTAATTATAATTTGCTGCCAATACTATTTTAGTTGGTGCGAATTCATTACAGTAAAAAAGGGATAAGAGTTCTTGCAATTGCAGAAAGTTTTGAAAGATTTGACAAGAAATCTATTTTAGCAGGTATAGTTATGCGGCGCGATTTAGTAGTAGATGGTATTATATACACAGATACAATTGTAGGTGGAAACGATAGCACTGACAAAGTACTCTCTATGGTTGATCGTCTTGGAAGAAATGATATTAATTGTGTTCTTTTAGGAGGATTAATAATCAGCCTATTTAATATTATAAATGGTAAATATATTAATGAAATAACAGGGTTACCAGTAATAGCCATTTCATCTAAAAGATCACTTGGATTGAAAAACTCAATTTGTGGAATCAATAAAAAACAAAAAATTAAAGATTATTTGAAACTTGAAGAGCGAAAACCATTAAAGTTGTGGACTGGAAAAACAATATTTGTACGTCACTGGGGACTAACCTTTAATGATACTTCAAATTTGCTAAACTCGCTAGTTGTACAAGGTGGTAAGCCCGAACCATTGCGACTTGCTGCTTTGGCCGCAAGGGCATATCGAAATTATATTAAATAAATGAGCATCAAATTAGGGGATTGTAACGAGTCCTATTATTGATAGCAGGCAATTCAAATCCTGATTACTTTTAATAATTCACATCCTTAGACTTTGACATTGATTTTGGTGTATACCGTACATATGCGTCATAAAAAATTTCGTTTCCGTGTCCTGTGACTGTATGTAAAAAAGAGATATCCATTACAGCCTTTGTTTCATTCTCTAAAAAATTATTGATATCCTGTTCAAGGCCATGGGGTTCATATGACCTGAAAAATTTAATCCTTTCCTTTGGCATAATTTGTTATAATGGAAATAGAAGAGGAATATATCAATATTATCAAACACCTAGGCTTTCTGCCTTGTTCACCTAATTTAGAGACCCTTTTAATAAGAATATCAAGATTTGAAGAATATTCGGTATGGACTACGCTCTATTCAACAATTCCTTTTCTTTTTCTTTAACTATTGGCTTTACTTTGTTCATAATTATGTGGTGAAAATTCTTCGTAGTTACATCAAGGGTAAAAATGATGACAAAGCACAAATGATTTCTAGAATCGGTTATGGGTATGGTTATCCTTAATAATTTTTCATAACTAGAGCATGTATAATCGATTTTTCCAAGTATTGACTGCCATCTGATTCTCGTATATTGCCTTGTCACAGCGGCAAGTGCATATTGGGCAGTTTGCTCTTCATTCAACAATGGCTTAATTCCTTTTCTTTCGGAAGAAGCCAGTATTGTTCCGTGATGATCCACAATAGCTGCAAACCTAATGTTTTTGTCAGACTTCGTTATCGTATCGCAAAATGATTTAAAGAAATTTGTCACAGGTAGAAACTAAAATTTCGGTGTAATAAAAGTTTAAGGCATCCATAAATCGTTATAACTAGATTGGTCTTTATCTAGACTTTATTCTGTAGCATATCCAGTTCTTAAACTAGTAATTACTTTGTCAGACTCCACAAGATGTGCCAGATGTTGATATGAAAATTAACTGTCAGGTCTCTAAAGGGTGTATCATACCAACAAAAAATCCATCAACCGATTCTATTTTTCCAATCCAGTATGTAGTTCCACTGGAAGGGATAACTTGTGCCCCGTTGTAAATTTTTGTATTTCTCATAAATATATGATTAAATTCGTACTCACCTTCTACTAGTTCCTTCGAATTTGGTGGCTCTTCTATCTTATCAAAGACCATCTTAAACTCTTCTTTAGCAACAGAGGCATGTTTTCGAGATGAGCTTGTTATTGCTTCAACGAATATTTTTCGTATTTGTTCGTAATAAGGTCTCATGCCAATCATCAGTCCTGAGACAATCGTTCCATGCACATTGAGGGTTAACGGTATTTCACCCTTTTCACTGGCATTTATGATACCTGCAAATATTTTTAATAGTCCTATTCGTCCATCAAATTTACTTTTATGTCTAGATTCAGAAGACATAACTGTAAAGCTTTTGCTGTTCCTGCTTTAAGAAGATTATCTTATTCTAAGGCTTAATTTTCAAACTGTAATATATGATTTGATTCGTATTTTTGATTTGCATACATTAGTATAAATCAAAAAATAAATAGCATTTTTCGCAATTAATTATCAAATACGATGCATGACTTGGCTTCTAAAAGAAAACTTGCAATTGACTTGGATTCTGTACTTGCAGACACTATGGTCATTTGGGCAGAGGAATTCAATAAACGAAAGAATTCCAATATAACCAAACAAAATATTATTTCATGGGATATTTCAAAAATTCTTAATATTTCAATTACGGAGGTTTCGGATATTTTTACGTACATATGGGATAAGCGATGGGTAGATATTCCGTCGACAGAACCTTCGATTGGTAATATAGTATCTAATCTTCACAATAGAGGATTCAGAATATCCATCTTGACAAAAAGATATAGATCATCAGTAAGCAATGTTATAAAATGGTTAGATTTACACAAGATTCATTGTGACGATCTATTATTTGTGTACGATGATGCACCTAAGACAGATTATCCATTTGATATCCTAGTTGATGACGCACCAATAAATTTCAGTGATCTAGTGCAGCCTAGAATCGGAGTACTATTTAACCAACCGTGGAACAAGAAGTTTTCATGGCCAATTAGAATTAATGCTTTGAGTGAAATCATTAATATCATCTAATTTAATAACTGAACCATGCAAAACTAGGAGTTTAAAATTACTGTTTTGAAGAAAGAATTCATTCTCTGATATTTTGAGCAAATAATCTTCAAGGTCAATATTAACTTGTTATTCTTCCTAGCTCCGTTATTTGTAATTCATTTTACTAATTCTACTAAACAATCATAAAGTATATTCAATTTAGATGCTAATAAAAATGGGTCAACATATTATTTTGGGTAGCAGGAAACTTTACTCAGGACGTATTACAGTCAGATCGGACAAGTATTATTTGGGAGATAAGGTCGTGCAGAAAGAAATAGTTGAACATCCAGATTCCGTGGGAATCATTGCATTAGATAATAAGGGAAATATAGTACTCGTAGAACAATTTCGAATCGCTACAAAAAATAGTTTGATAGAAATTCCTGCTGGTAAAATTGAGAAAGGCGAAACTCCTGAGGATGCAGCACGGCGTGAAATGAATGAAGAAATAGGATACTCTGGAAAATTAACTCCGCTATTTCAGTGTTATCTTGCTCCTGGTTATGATACTGAAAAAATGTACTTCTTCTTAGCGTCAAACCTAAAAATATCCAAAAAAAGACTGACACAGGATGAAGATGAAGACATTAAGGTTAAACGAATTAAATTAAGTTCTGCTCTAGAAAAATGTATTTCTGGAAAAATAATAGATTGTAAAACAATAGCTGCAATTACAATGATTTCAAATTCAAAAATAAATTGGTGAAGGGAATTTGGTCAACAAAGGATTAATATCCTAAATGAAAAGGCTATAAATAAAACAATGATGATAATAACTGTTATGTCTCAAATGAAGTACAAGAAATTATCTGGAAATGAATTAGAAGAGCTTGTTAAGGGGATGAATGGATGGGAGTTAAAAGAAGGAAAATTGGAAAAGTCTTTTAGATTTTCAGATTTCATTGAAGCATTTGGGTTCATGACAAGAATTGCCTTGGAAGCCGAAAAAATTAATCATCATCCAGAATGGTCAAATGTGTATAATACTGTCACAATTAAACTAAGCACTCATGATGCAGGTGGAATTACGGATTACGATGTCAAGCTAGCAAATATCATAGACAAGATTAATCACAAGTAGATTAAAAAGAAATCATTTATTGAATGTAAAAACAATTTTTCTAATATTTAATAGAGAATTTCATGTACATACCTCTTTAGGTATTTTACAGATTTTCGCGACTTGTAAGTTTCTACTTTAAAATGGATGTCAATCCAAATACGTGAATTTACAGGAAAATTAGAATTATGTATGTTCTCTTATATACAGATTTTATTATCTGAGTACCATATGTTACCCAATTGAAAATCGGGATGAAAGTCAGTTCTGCTCCGCACAGTTTACGTTGACGAATTAGAAAATATTTTCTGTTTTCAAAATTTAATCATTATTAATTATAAAAACGACTGAACCTTTAAGTTAAACGTTTAAAAATGATTGAAAGTAACAATTGATCAAATATATCAAACACTAATTAGATAGCGTACTATTAGTTAGAAACACTTCTTGCATTAACCAATCACAAAATTTTTTTAAATTTTCATCAATTCTACACCAAAGGTGTATTGAGCCAGGTAAAATTTCTATTCTCCCGTGATCGATTAAAATCTTCAGTCCCTCCTTACCCTCATACATGTACGCATCCTGAGGTGTAACGTCACCTAGTAATTCTATAGCTTTTTGTTTGATAACTTCTCTAGGAATAGGAAACCTTTTTCGGAACTTATCTACTACCAGGCCCAAATTTTCTGTACCATAGTTTTCTACATCGTAAATTTTATTTGGATCTGGAAAATTTAAGTTTAAAATTACATGATATCTTGATCCAGTGAATTGTGACAATTGATTGACTATCTGATACGCAACATTGGGACTCTTTTTTAACGATTCTTGAATTTCTTTGTTATGATATCTAATATTAAATAGCAGCTCTGAATACAAGTTAGAAAAACTCATCTGTTAAGCAGAATGGATGAATTTCTTATATTATTGTACTGTATTAATTATGCAGGAAAAGTGAAAAAAACCTAATTGAATATGACATAAATTTTATTCAATATGGTGCATTGATAATTACCTCATATTAATGACACTTAAATCTTGCATGGCATATGCAGTTTAAGTGATTTTAAGTTCATTAGTGTAAATCCGCATTAAAAAAATTGGGCAGGACTTGTAGAATGTTACGAACTGTCTCCTTGTTTAATTGGTTACACCTTTCTGGCAAGTGGCACTTACACCACTCGGTATGCCTTTTGTACATTCTTCTTTATTGTCGAAGCACATGCCTGCTCCGCCTACTTTCCAACACCATTCGCGGGGTGGACTTGCTTGAACTGGATTTGGAATAACTATTGAAACCATCGCTGCTAAGAGGAGGGACGCTATTATCAAATGAATTATCGATTCGATCATATAGAAGATTCTTATAGTAGAATATTTAAGTTTTGCAATATAGGATCCGATAGATGCCTCAGAAGTAACCCCTCTAGATAGTTTTCGTGTTTATGACAAACAAATGCTTTCTCAATTACATATGATTATCGGTCTTGGACGTAAAGTACGATAGGCGATTTCTCAGATTTAATTTTACTTGTTTTCTACAGACATGTCAGCACCTTTCCATTCCCACATTTTAATAGCCGTTCCCCCCGGAGAGGCTTTAATTTGATATATCGCTATCATTTTATCAAGGAAGGCGAGTTTGCCAGTTGAGTTAGTGCTAAAAAATGCAACCCCAGTTGAAATTCTTGGATCGCCAGGTCTCAAGCCATTTAGGTCAACTAGCATCGCTGTTGCATTTTCTTGTTGTCCTGTGGAACTAATATTATCACCAACTCCGCCTTTAGTCACAAGAATGCTTTGCCCTTCAACAAGAATAATACCATTAGATTGGGGTTTTAGTTTTAGTTTTCCTATCTCTGTTGCATTTATAGGTGAAGTAGTAACACCCTGTGTAGGCATTATCGTTCTGTTACCTACGTACGAGATCTCAGTATAGGTTTCATTGATTCGGTTATAACTTGCTAGTCTATCTTCTCCAATTAGGAACAGACTGCCCAAAACAGCATTTGAATTATTGTTGTTGATGGTAGTGTTGGTGCTTAAAGTTGAATTCACTAAGGGTTGATCATTAGTTGATTCTAATGCTCCGACAGTTACTACATAATGGTCATTGGACAATCTGGGAACATTGGTATTAACTTTAAAGGGTGATTCTTCGTTAGGTCTTAGTGTGCTAAAAATAGGATAACCTTGATCTACTCCCACTAGATGATTAGTAGAATTGTATGTTTCTACGATTAGGTTAATTCCCTTCATTGTTTGATTACTTATATTCTTGATCTTACCTAAGACATCATATGAATCTCCGTTTCCGACTGCACTTAAATTACTTGCACTCAACACTTTACTCTCAAATACTCCAGTTGGAAGTGTTGTTTTAAGCAAAGGCAGTTTCTTTTCTGTATCATTTGTATCTTTTTTAGTTACGTTAACCATCTGCCCAAAGCATCCCTTGTTGTGCACACTCGCGGTCCCGCAATCAAAGGCCTGAACTTGAAGATATACATGATCAAGATTTATTGTAGTCTGACGGGTAGGATCCTTTACCACAAAGTGGATTTTCTGAAGCGGTTTAAGTATCTCTGTTGGATGGCTTGGAATAACGGCTAGAAGTTCTTTTGTTTTATCATACATATGTAAGTTTAAGGTAACAGCCATTTTTGACGCATCCGGATCTTTATTCTCGATAAATCCTGATACAGTTACACCAGAATCTTTCGACGAATCTTTCGAGATATTAACGTCGGTAACCGCAATTCCAGTGAGACCGCTATCGTATATCCATGATACTGATCTAGAATTAGAACTGGAATTAGTATTATTGGTAGTCGAATCACCTAGTGCTCCTGTTAATAGTAAACTGGTTGCTAAAATTAATACTACTACTGGAAAAATGCACAATATTATCTTTTTAGACTTCATTTACTTTCTACAGGTGCTAGCAGGATCTTATTATCCATTTCTCGTGAACCTCTCTCCCTCTAAAGCACCGTTACATCTAACTACAGATTTGGAGAGTCGATTTAAACTACTTATTACAAAATTCATGTATAAATTCTGCTATAAAACAATGAGCCACGAGTTAAATATTTAATTAGTAAAGAAAGCATAACTATGAATACAAGGAAGAAACTAGTGTTAATTGTTCTCTTGATGGCTTCAATAACTACCGTCATTATATGCTCTACCGGTCTTGTAACTCCGGCAGAGAATGGATATGTTCATGCTTGGCCCAGTGGTGGTAACATCGATGATAAAGGCCAAATTGAGAATGTAGATGCAGGTGTAGGTTATTCCGATAGCATTAAGCACAGTATTGAAAATCCGTACGAGGACGGCTGGGACTAGATAAATGACCAGAAATGAATTGAATTGATAAATCTGTTGTAATATTCGACTTCCTGCACATCAATAGAAAAAACTTGTCAGATAATAAATATGGTATATGCCAAGTGACACTTAAATCTTAATTACTGATGTTGTGATGTTATCCTATGTTCGCAACCGATTCTAGTTCTGAACGAGCAACAAGTATTGAAGATTACCAAAATACTTGTATGGAGTTTATAAGCGACATAAGTAGGGACTATAAAGATTGGGTGGATAGATATCAATTAAGCAATGAAGAATCCTCCAAAAGAAAAGATTCTATCGACAATGTAGTTAAAACCACTAATAGTTGGATAAGAAATTTCTGTAATACTATAAAGAAGGTTGACATAGTTATGAATGACGGTATAAATAAGATGGCAGAAAATACTGCCAGCTATCCATTTCATATTGAAGTTTCTATTAACTCCATGAAAAGATATGCAAAACACGGAAGCGGGTCAATACCTCTCAGAGTAAACGCGTTGCCTCAAGAAGGGCGAATGGTTAGGCTAGGAAAGTATAGCAAAAATGAGCTGTTTCTCCTCTCATCAAGTTGTACGGTATCATATACCGTAAGTGACGAGAGTATGAATGCTGTTGATATCTTGGATGATTACATTACAATTGATGCCTCAAAATGTGAAAGGGGCAGCATTATATCCATCACAATAATTGTGGAAGAAGTTAAAGATGACTACGTCTCTGAAAGTAGAGGCTATTCAACTGTTATCATGATCATTTGAGTTACCAATTAAAGAGAGAAAAATTTTGCTAGCATTAAAAATATGAATTTCACGATTAAAACAATCAAGTTTAAGTCAGTTATCAGTGACTAAATAAATAAATGAAATTTTCAATCTTATCTTGTAATCTTTCTGAAAAATATTGCATATGAAATAAAGAAACAGTTAAAATAAGCAATATTTTTTTCATGAATAGAGATGCGACGGTCGTCCAGTTTGGTCTAGGACATCAGATTGCCAATCTGGTAACCCGGGTTCAAATCCCGGCCGTCGCAAATAGTTTTTACCTACACTTTGTCATTATGCTTTTTTTATTATTTCCATCATCTGATTGTATGCATTCTCTGCACTATCTTTCCTTGGAAGCTGAATTACCAGCAGGTTTTCCTGAGAAATGTTTTCATTGCTCCACGGCGCGATTGCAATCAAACCAGTTTTTGCTAAAGCTTCGAAGAATTGGGGCATTTGGTTGGCATAAAAAAGATAGTTTTCATCAAAACCGTAATCAAGGTAAGTCATTAGTATATCTACAAAAACATGCTTTGAATCATGAAATAAATCCAATAGTACATCAACTGCCAGCTTTTTACCAGCGACTTTTCTTATTATATCGTCATATCTTTTGGAATTGATGTAGATACATGGTATTGCATTCCCATTATAATCAATTAACGTCGCATCATATCTATGCAAATTCTTTTTAAAGTCATCAAGGCTATAAAAAAATCTCTTGGGCATATTGTAGAATATGGTTAATATTTATGAAAGTTATTTATTCATTCAGTCATTCGCTCACTTATTGATTTATCCGCTGCTGGTTTTTCTGTGACGACAGGTTTCATAATCAAGGAGTTGATTAGAAAAATTTGGTCAGTTACCCTAGTACTTTCATCATCTAAATAATCAGATATGAGTAATCTTCATCCCAATTTCAATATATAACAAAAATTAATAACATTATCCTTGATCTAAATTTCTTGATAATGGGTAATCAGTTCTATTACACCATAATTTAAATAAAAAAATTTTGATGGTTTATCATGTCATCAGAGGAATTAGTTTTAGAGAAGGTACTCTCTACTGGTTCAAACGGAATAAAAAAATCTGATTTGAAAAAACAATTTACTTCATTTGACCTCGACCAGACCTTGGAGAATTTAATTAATGATGGTAAAATATGTGTTGATAAAAAGGGTTCGGCATACTATTGTTGGACACCAGAGGTATATCTCAAGCATCTCAACAATGTAGATCCAAAATTCAGAATTTTGATAGAACGTATCAAAGTCATTGAAAGAAAAATGGATAGTCATTCAAATAGTCTCAAAGATGCAATAAACAGTTTGATCGAGATTCTAAAAATGGAAAATCCAGATTCTCAAAAAGCACTAGTCAATCTTGATAATTTCAAAATTGAGTTTGATACCATTCTGTCCCGATCAAATAATTCAATAGGTTGGATTGAGCTTGGTCACGTCAGAAATGAATTAAGCCAAAAATTTGATTTGGGCAAGAATGAGTTTTATGAACTTGTTGAGCAACTGGTTAATACCTATCATAATGAATACGAGCTATCCACTGGAGGGAGTGAAGGCGTAGTTGTCAGAGGTTTACTCCATGGATACGTGAGAGGCATATGAGATTGTATCCATATGGCCTAAAATTAAACCCATTTCCAAGCAGCCCTACACCTTCTTTTTCTGACAGTCAAATTCTTGGGGGAAAGACACACAAGGATGCAAGACAGGCTATAGTCACATGCTTTTCTGATCTCTATTCAAAACTCCATGAAACAAGACCAACAGATAGAGACTTTAGATTAATAACGATGATTCAAGACGTGGGCTCAGGCAAGACCCACCTCGCATTTCACATTAAAGGACTACCGGACCTCGTTGATAATGCCGTAACATCTTACATTGATCTATCTCAAGTTTCTCCGAGAGATATTCATAACATTTATGATTCAATACTTGGAGGATTTAACCATGATGATGTTGAAAGTTTAAGAAGAAATATACTTTACTTAATATGTGATAAAGTAAAAGATAACGGTAAATGTGTGAGAAAGGCATTTAACTATGGATTTTTAGACAGTTTAAGTGGTAACAACAATCTCAGAAATAGAGTGGAGGAAATCCTGAAAGGGAAACGTAAATTAAATTTTCAATATGTACCAGAAATACTTAGCTCTGACTTCTCTGAAATACAGATCCAGATTATTAGGTCCCTGATAGAAGATAGATTAAGAAATGACGTCACAAAAGTCAGATCACTTGAAGGCGTGATAAATAGTTTAAGCTCAATCGCCGATATGAATCTAAAACTATTAAATAAATTAACGATATTTCAATTTGATGAATTTGATTCAAAAAAAGAATCGTTAGATTTTATTAAAGCAATAATTAATGCTCACATACCGTCATCTATACTAATTTTGATACTCACTCCTTCTTCATATGATGAAATTAAAAAAGAGAATTCGTCAGTCTTTGATCGACTCGAGAAAGCAAATTATAAAATTGACCTAGCAGGTTCAAATACGTTAAGTGAATTAAATGACATAATCTTTGAATATATAAGACATTACGATGAGAATAACCTTTTTACTTCTGACTATGAGAATAACCTTGCAACTATAATTAAATTAGTATATGATGAGTTTGCAGACTTTAGAAATGTCAGATCTATGTTAAACATCTTTTATCATGCTACGGAGAAAGCGTCAAAACGAGGATCGTATATATTAGATGAATCAATAATTGATGATACTATAAAAAGTATCTATCCTGGATCTAAAATAAGAGGAAGTTTAATGAATATGCCCTTATCAGATTTTATCAAGCTCAAGATGAGTGTTAATAATAAGGAAACAATTGAAAATGACATACGTGAGGCCGTACGTAATCTTTTGACATTGACAAACTATGAAGGATATGTAAATGAGTTGAATTTTGACAATTCAATAGGAGAGGGAGTGGATATCACCTACAATGATAGTTACGGCTCAAAGATTGCAGTGTCAGTTGTTATTAAGAAAGAAGCCTCAAAAACTCAAGCTAAAATCTCAAATGCGTCAAAATCACTCAATATCGTAGACAGACTTGTAGTACTAACAGGAGATACCAATCGCATGTTTGGTGGTAGCTCCAGAAATGGAAATAATGTTACAACCATCGTTAATATGGACAATGCAAAAATTGTCGACCTGATATACTTTAATAATAAATATAAAAATCAGGAAATTTTGAATGATGATCTCGAAAGAGCGATCACTCTTGCCCGCTCAATAAAATTGTGTTAAGCTTCTTGCATCTAGCCATCGACATGAAGCATTAATTTCATTACAATACTTTAATAGTACCATGTATTGGAAAATGATCACTGAACCCTGTATTTGGTTTTCGATGCTTTGGAATACGCCCATTATTTCTTAAATACTCAAATGTCATGGGAATTCCTCTTTGGGCCGGATGATATTTTTCGGGATCTTTTGGAACAAAATAATCATTAGAAAGATTTTCTCCAATTGTTAATCCTTCATTGAACACTCTTACGTTTTCTAGATTCATCTTCAATTTCTGCACACCTAATAAGAGCCCCCTTGATATTATAAATTGGTCAAAGAGGTTTGTTGAATTATTTCTCCAATGGTAATAAGAAAAACCAGAAAGATTCCACATGCAATTATAGAGAGGTGTTGAATATTCCAAGTAGTGTTGTTTATCAGTTCTGTCTCTGTCGGTATTCCTAAGAATTTCTAGAGTTTCTTTCAATTCTATAAATATCTCTCTATCGTTTTTGGCACGTAGATATTTCGAGATACTCTTGTCAAATGGATCATCGTTAAAATCACCCATCAAAAGAACATTCTTGTTCCACCGAGCATTAATCGTGTCAACATAGCTTCTATCAGAAAGAATATCATGGGATAAATACTTGATCTCTTCAAAGGGAATTTTTAATAGGTCGTCCACAATTCTTCCACAATTTTCTGCAACCATGCATCTTGAAAATTCTGTATCATATTGATCAAAGCCGCCTCTCTTCCCTCTTCTGGACGGCCAATGATTAACTAAAACCGATAACTCAGCATTATTCTCTTTAACCCGCAATCTTGCCAGAAATATATCCCTTGTTGGATATCTAAAATTTATTCTGAATGATCTTGTTTCAATACATTCAAAAATATCTTTTGAATAAACAAGACAGGTATCAATCCCTCTGATATCAGAACCATCAATATACTTTGCCACTTCATAATATCCAGATCGCACATTCTCACACAAGTCTCTTGCAAGTTTTTCCGACTCAATTTCACAGAAACCAATCAAATCTGGAGGTGTGCCATTATTCATAGTCCTTAGGGGTTTACTCATATTCTCTATTTTTTTATTGAGAACCTCCCTCGTCCACCCTTTTTCTGGAATAAACTCAAGGTCAGTTGCTATGTCACTTGAATTAGTATCAAAAAAATTTTGTAAATTCCAAAAGGCAACACTAAATTCCAATTACCGTTACTAACGCCGCTACTTTAGTAATAAGTTTTGTATTTGTTTTATTATTCTGTCATAAATTATTGATTGGACTTTAGTTGTCCATGTTTTCGTCCCTCTAGTGTATTCTTGAGTTATAGCCTGTCCATAATTAGCATTTGAATTCCTTTGTGGTATTTGGGATATTTATCAACAAATTAGATTTCAGCCTTAATTTAAAGTTCGAACTTCAATCTTCAGATGGCATCTTTGAACCACAATGGCTGCAAAATGCGGCTTGACTCGGGTTTGTGTGACCACAATTATTACATGACAGGAGAGGCCGAGACTTGCGGGCAAGATATGAGAATACAAATCCTGCAATTACCGATGGAATAGCCCAATAGTAAGAACTGAAACCTTCTATCACGATAGGTGGTGGTTTTCCATATCCGAAGACAGGGTATGTTGATGGAGGCTGACTACCAACTATGGCTCCAAAGAGAATAAACCCAATTGCAAGTCCAAAGCCTTGAACAGCGAGAATGGCGTAAAGTGTTGTCTTCCAACTCCTGTGATAAGTTGTCACTTTCGCTTGGCCTCCTTGATCCTCCTTTTCGTAATTTTTACTGGTTATTGGAGAGGTTGTCACTACCGCCTCAACTCTTTCCTTCTTTTTGTAGAAAGATGCAAAGATTTTTGGGGCCAGCCATAATCCAGCGGCAAATGCCAGATGTGACGAATACGCAACAAGCCACCAAATAAAAGGTGGGAGTGCATCAGTTAGAACAAATATTGGAAAGACAACCCAATAGAAGATTGTCATAAACATGGCAAATGTAAAGGCAGAGAATGCTGTTACCCTTCTCACTAACAGAAAGTAGGCCATCGCAAATCCCCAACCTCGGATTATGTGACCTAAGAGTCCTGTTGTAAGATTTCCATAAGTAAATATCGTAGTTCCTTGGCTTCCTAAAGTACTGGCGCCCCAGTCAAACCAGTGATCCCAGAAAGGGACACCCACCGATAAATTAAATGGAACTCTTACCCAATCATACAAAGCATATGCTAAGACACTCCATAGAGCAAAAATTAAGAAGGTTTTGGGAGTTATACCACTTTTGCCAGGAAGAAACCCAGTGAATAAAATTCCAAATATTAAAGGTATAAGGGTCAGATAAAACCAGGCTGCACTGAGCGTTACACCAGTGTACGTTACCCAATAAGCGAAAAGTGCAAACTGACCACTCGCAAAGATTAATGCAAATAAGCCACGATATCCTAACCATCCTCCACCGTCTTTGTCATAGATATATTTCAAAGGATTATTTCCGGACATCTGCTATCTCCACAATTTTGTTGTCACTCCACGTTCTAATTTTATCATTTCTATCGCCAATTAATTTTCCTGACATGGTCCAGTTTAGCAACACTGCTTTTGGGATACCATCTTTGATTAGTGATGCATCACCATAACACGGAACGTTCATAGTTGTATTATCATATTTGTCTACAAGAGACTGATAAATATACCAAGGTTGACTGGGACCGGGCTTTGGAAAATCAGCTTCCAGGAAATTGCAATTAAATATTACTTTCCCCTGATAAACTCCTGATGCCTTGAGGGTGTAATTGCTGACATCCAATACCAAAGGGAAGCCTATCCAGTCAAGAAACTTCCTGTTATCTAATCCCGTGTTTAATGAGTAGTTTGCCCCATTACCGTCGGCCACTGCATATACTTTTGTGAGGTTAGCCACAGGGCTAATGTGAGGTTCAATTTCATCAAAGGCCTTATTGTCACGTTCATCTATCCTTGGGAATGTCCAAGTCGCCGTTCTACCATAAACGAAGATATAGGGACCTAGGTATACTAGGATTAAAATTACTAGGAGTAATGCTCGGTTCAATAGTCCTTATTATTATTATTTGGAATATATCAATTTTTTATAACCTGATTCTGTAACATTATGCGTACTCTAAAAGGTAACGTTGCTTTCATAAAAATGTATATTAATACAACTCACAGTTAAGATTCTGGACGTCAGCAACTAAGTTTGAAACCAAAATCTTACACCGTCATAAATCTGTAAACAGGACGGACCAATAAAATAGATTTTTGATTTCTGTTGATCTGAGTCTCGGTGTTGATTATTACTCTATCAGTAGCTGTAACCTATTTGTAAGTATGGGTATTAATTATCATATCTGGGATTTCTCTGAGATTTTGAAATTCACGCATTTAAGAATCTGGGATAGAGAGGAAGGAAATATGAGAAAGCACAATTGAGGAATACTACAAAATAGCTAAATTCGACTGTGTAATGAACGATTTAATGCTAAATTGGAAAAATTGTAAAATGTATTCCCTCAGAATAGTAATCAGATCATTTTGCTATCATCCAACTTCGTAAATTTGTATTTGTGCTTCTTGACCTTGATGTTCTGGAACTGCAAGATAGAGTTGATTTAATTCTGGAACAAACAATGATGTTCGCGCACCTTGAGCACTTTGGATCCTATTTACAAGATCATAATGATCCGCATCTCTCTGTTTGAAAATATCAACAGCGCCTTCCCCACCAGAAATATAAATCTGATTGTTAGCAGCATCATAAAATATATCGTCAACATCTTTGGCTGTATTAAAAGTGGAAACTTCCCTTCCAGAATCTGTATCATACACAATAACTTTTGCCGGATCTCTGAATCCTACAAATAAGCGGTGATTTCCTTCGTCTAATGCCATGGGAAAGTTCTCTTTAGCGCTTGTAAGGGTCCAATTCGAAGTAACTTTTAAGTTCTTTTTGTCAGCAACGATTATTGAATCATCATCAGGTACATTTACAAATACTTTATTTCCGAATTTTTCAAGCTGGAATGATTCTGGATGTCCGGGCAACTGAATGTTCCCCAACTTCTCTCCTGAAGAGGCATTTATTACGGCTAACCCACCATTTCCATACCCTATGTAAGCCAATCCATTGTTACTGTCGTATCTGATGTTATCAGCATCGCCATTAAGCTTTATTGTTTGCAAAAGAGCAAAAGTTTTGCCATCAAAAATGTTGACTGAACCATCGCCTCTATTTGCAACGAACAGCCTGTTAAGCTCTGGAACAAAAGCGATTCCTTGAGGTTCATTAAGCCCAGTAGTAATGCTGCTAATGCGTTTACCGCCTCTTAAATCAATTATATCAACAGAATTATTTCCCAATTCAGCGACGAACAGGCGTTCCCCCTTTTTATCGACACCCAAATGATCTATGCGACCAGTAACGTTTGGAAGGGGGATAGATTGTACTAGTGATAGTGAACTATTGACAGTAGAGGAGTTTGCACCCGTTGATGACAACGCGGCGGAAAGAGGGTAAGGATTTGGAACTCCGAAAATAACTCTCTCAGTGGTTGTACTATAACCTGTCTTATTAAGAATTATATCCTTAATACTTAATTCATCTGTATGTCTATCTGAAGCATATGCGTATTGAATGATAATACTTCTTATGTTAATTTTGGTCGTAAAGATTCCATTACTAATGAGACTGGATAATATCAATAATGTTACTAACACTCCTGTTACGTATGTTACAACCATTATGTTCAATGTAATAAATTCTATACTTGCGTAGATATTAAAGGTATAACTCCGGCAGAGAATAATGAAGCTTATGCATGAACTTCCGTAGTTACGCGCTCAAAATTATTAGACTATTTAGAGCAAATAATCATTAAAATGTAATAGCTAAAAAATATTTGTAACTAGACTAGCCTAGTTATCTTCATTGTCATTATTTTTGTCAGTTGAGTTGCCAGAAGCGCTTGTTCCGTTAGAAGATTCACCGGATGTTTGATTCTCCCTTTGCGCTTTCACTATTTCTTCTAATGACTGACACATTTCTTTTTCTTTGCTCAAGGAGGCACAAAATTCTAGATCCTGTGTTTTGGTATCATTGGGTACTTTTGCGGTTAGAGGTACCTGCGCTGGGCCTCCACCCTGACCATTTTGGACACTCAAGGTCACAGTAACGTCCTTTCCTCCTTCTGTTGATGAAGTATTCTTGTCGCCGCCGCCTTTAACTTTTAGGGAGAAATTCAGTGGTACATCAAACTGTTCTTGAGATTGATTTCCTGTGGATGGTTCATCCTGAGCTAAACTCATCATTGGAAATAAGACAACCAATGAAAGGGGAATGGTCCCTAATAGAATTAATGCTGGTAAATTCATTAAATTCATCTACGACTTTAAACTTTATAATATTTGCTTACTTATCTATTTACTCTCACTAACTATCACTGTTTCAATTTCAACACTTGTATTTATACCACATACTGCCACAAAATAGCATTTGCAACTATTGAAAAGTTACCATTTTACTGCCTTTTACTCTTATTAACATCTTTAGCAAATCAGCGTGTTTAAAAAGGACAGGCTTATTTAAACGTAAATTTAGAAACCTTACGTATTTTGATAGAAATTGTTGTTAATTTAATAGTTCTATCAGTGCACCTTAGATCCTTTATTATCTTGAATATTATTGCTGCCCAAAGAGGATCTTAAACGCATCCATGATTGGATTCACCATTGTCTCAGTAACATTAGATCCTGTGGTTGAGACTGGTCTTAGTGGTACTTCTGTAAAATTCATCATTGTCTCAGTAACATTAGATCCTGTGGTTGAGACTGGTCTTAGCGGTACCTCCGTAAAATTCATCATTGCCCCAGTTGAGACTGGTCTTAGCGGTACCTCCGTAAAATTCATCATTGCCTCAGTTGAGACTGGTCTTAGCGGTACCTCCGTAAAATTCATCATTGCCTCAGTTGAGACTGGTCTTAGCGGTACCTCCGTAAAATTCATCATTGCCTCAGTTGAGACTGGTCTTAGTGGTACTTCTGTAAAATTCA
>Ga0209382_10003221_pt1 | contig 22796 bp, 21 predicted proteins | sample SoiMetdeltSBSDD5_FD_187599 | JGI IMG/M metagenome (GOLD analysis project Ga0209382, IMG submission 187599) | Bulk soil microbial communities from a Populus tree surrounding site in Tennessee, USA - Soil MetaG P. deltoides SBSDD5 (SPAdes) (version 2) | ecosystem: Environmental > Terrestrial >...
GCGACCAGGTGGAGCTTCCGGCAGTTGCGGAACTCCTCCTGGGTGATCTCCATCTCGTCCAGGAAGATCTGTCCCGTGTCCTGCGAGACGCGGCCCAGCAGCGTGTCGCGGATGGCGCGTGGCTGCTCGTAGATCTCCTTCAGCATGAAATGCTTGAAGCCGGCCTTCTCGGCCATGATCGGGTCCCAGGTGATCCGCTGCACCTTTTTGTTGATCTGCCGGCCGGCCGGATCGGTGACCACGATCCCCTGTTCGGTGATCACCGCGATCTCGCGGTCGTCGAGGAAGAAGACATCGCGTGTGTGGTTCAGGATCGCCGGGACGTCGGAGGCGACGAAGTATTCGTCCTTGCCCAGACCCAGGACCAGGGGCGGGCCGTTGCGCGCCGCCACGATCTTCATCGGGTCCTTGGCCGACACTACGCAGAAGGCGTAGCTGCCCCCCAGGCGCGCGACGGCGCGCCGCACCCCGTCCTCCAGCGACACGCCGCCCCCCTTGCGGTACTCCTCGATCAGGTGGGCGATGACTTCGGTGTCGGTCTCGGTCTTGAGCTGGTGCCCCTGGGCGGCGAGCTCGCGCTTCAGGTCCTTGTAGTTCTCGATGATGCCGTTGTGCACCACCACGATGTTGCCCGAGCAGTCGCGATGCGGGTGGGCGTTCTCCTCGGTCGGCCGGCCGTGGGTGGCCCAGCGCGTGTGGCCGATTCCGAAGGACCCCTCGAGGTTGACCAGGCGCAGGTTCTCCTCGAGGTCGCGCAGCTTCCCCGCGCTGCGCACGACCTGGATGGCGCCCTTGTTGATGACGGCGATGCCGGCGGAGTCGTAGCCGCGGTATTCGAGCCGCCGCAGGCCGTCCAGGATGACGGTGCTGACCTTCTTCTGTCCGACGTACCCGACGATGCCGCACATGGTGCGCTCGAATATACGGCATCCCGGGCCGGGATGCCAAACGGGGGTGACGGAGCGGGCGGAACCAGCCGGTTGGGACGCCCGGCCGAATACTCGGACAGGCTCCTAGTCGGAGTGCCCGCCCTTGCCCTTGTCACCCTTCTGCCGCGCCTTGGGGCCGAACCTCTTGACCCAGTCTTCCTTTACGACCTGCTCGGCGCGCGAGATGGCCAGGGCATGCGCGGGGACGTCCTTCGTGATGGTCGAGCCGGCGCCGATGAAGGCTCCCTTGCGGATGCGCACCGGGGCGACGAGCTGGGTATCGCTGCCGACGAACACGTCGTCCTCGATGATGGTGCGCATCTTCGACACGCCGTCGTAATTGCAGGTGATGGTGCCGGCTCCGATGTTCGCCTTGCGGCCGATCTCGGCGTCCCCCAGGTAGGTCAGGTGGTTGGCCTTGCTCCCGGCCGCCATGCGGGTCTTCTTGGTCTCCACGAAGTTGCCGACGCGCACGTCCTCGTCGAGATGCGTCTCCGGGCGCAGGTGCGCGAACGGCCCGATCCGGCAGCCGCGGCCGATCTTCGACTGGGCGATCACGCAGTACGGGAGGACCGAGGTGCCGTCGCCGACGATCGAATCGACGATGCGCGTGCCCGTGCCGATCACGACGCCGCGCCCGATCTCCGTGGCCCCCAGAAGCATGACGCCGGGCTCGAGGATCGTGTCCGGGCCGATCTTCACGTCCACGTCGATGTAGGCGGTCTCGGGGTCCAGGATGGTGACGCCGTCCTGCATCAGCGCCGCCGCCTTGCGACGGTGCAGGGCCCTCACGGCGGCCGCCAGCTCGCGCCGGTCGTTGACCCCCAGGACCTCTTCCGCGTCGGGATGGCGGTAGGCGGCCACCTTGTGGCCGTCGCGCCGCAGGATCTCGACCAGGTCGGTCAGGTAGATCTCCTTCTGCGCATTGTCCGCGCGGGCGCGCTTCAACGGGTCCCACAGCCACTGGGCGTCGGAGCAATAGATGCCGCAGTTGATCTCCCGCGTGGCCCTCTCTTCCGCCGTGGCGTCCGCTTCCTCCACGATGCGCGACACGTCGCCGCTGTAGGTGCGCATGACCCGGCCGTACCCCTTCGGGTCGGGGACCACGGCGGTCAGCAGGCTGAGCGGCGCGCCGGAGGCGCGGTGGAACTCGACGAACCCCTTCAGCGTGTCGGGGCGGAGGGCCGGCAGGTCGCCGTTCAGGATCAGGATGTCTCCCTCGTAGCCGACCAGCTGCGTTTCGGCCGAGAGGACGGCGTGGCCGGTGCCGAGCTGCGCGTTCTGGTAGGCGAAGCCGATCCTCTTGTCCCCCTCGCCCACCGCGCGCCGCACGTCGTCCGCCTGGTTCCCCACCACGACCACGGTGCGCGCCATGCCCGCCGCCTTCGCCGCGTCGACCACGTGCCTCACCATGGGGCGGCCGGCGACGGCGTGGACCAGCTTGGACGACTCCGACAGCATCCGCTTCCCGAGCCCCGCGGCGAGGACCATGGCGCAGACGTCACGCCGGCGCGCGGCGACGGCCGGCCGGCGCATGGGACGCCCGGCCAGGGATGCGGCGCCGCCGGCGCCCGGGGCGGCGCGCAGCGAGCCCGGACCCTGGAGCGTCTTCCCCGGCAGACCGCCGGGCGCATGGGACGGCCGGGACGCGTTCAGGCCGGTCCGGATGGTCGGTGCGGGGCCGTTCCCCTGCATCCCGGGGTGCAGTGGGCGCACCCCGGCCGGCAACCCTCGTGCCGCCAGCGAAGCGGGGAGAATGACGGCGCCGGGCTTCGGCGCTGCGGGCCGCAGTGAGGTGACCACGACCGCGGCGGGGCGGGGTGCCGTACGCCTTCGAATGCGGGCCGGTTTCCGGGCTGGGCGCGCAGCCCGGGTCCGCCGGCGTGCCGGCGGCCGGGCCTTCTTCCGACGGGGACGTGCTTTCCTGCGCTTCATGCCCATCCCTGGCCTGCCCCCTCCGGGGACCCTGCCTACATCTCTTCCGGATGGATCAGGTTCTGGAAATTCTCATCGTCGCGCAACTGCTCGAAATCCGGATCGTTGCGCGCGTGGATGCGGTTCGTGGTGTTCAGCTCGATCGCCTCTTTCAAATGCTCCAGGGCCTGTCGCCGCTCCCCCTTCTGGGCGAGCGTGGAGGCCATGACGTAGTGCACCTTCTCGTCCTTGGGGCTCGTCTGCAGGGCGCGCTCCAGGAGCTTCACCGCCTCCTCGAAGTTCGCCTCGTTCGCCTTCATGACGCCGTAATAAAAGAAGTCCTCCGGCTTGCGGGGCTGCGGCTCGCGCTTGTCGGCCATGGTGGTGCAGATCCGGACGTACACCTGGGCACGGTCGGTGAGCTCCTTCTCCTGCGGGAAGCCGGTGACCACCGCCTGGAAGTGCCCCAGCGCGTCGGCATAGCTCTGCTTCTGCAGAAGGGAGATGCCGCGCTCGAACTCCTTGAGGCCCTTCTCGTGGATCATCCACGTGTTCGTGGGGGTCGTCCCCGCCGCCTTGCTGCTTTTCTTGGGTGCCGCCTTCTTCATCGTGTTGTCCCGCCCCTCCCGGGATCGTCCCGGATGGAAGGCCGCAGGTGGTTCGCGGCCGGTGGAAAAATGTCCTCGAATGAGGGAAAAATGATTGGCGAAATAGCGATGCTAGCAAATGCTATCTTTATGTGTCAACGCACGTTCGGAGCCCGGGCATGGCCACGAGGCGCGTTTTCATCGGGTTGGGGTCGAATATCGGCGATCGCAGGGCCCACCTGGAGCGTGCCAGGAAGGGGCTGGGGGAGGCCGGCCTGAGGATCGTGGAGCAGTCGGCGCTCTACCTCTCCGAACCCATAGAAGTGATTGACCAGGAAGAGTTTATCAACCAGGTCGTGGGCTGCGAAACGGGGCTCGATCCGGAGGCCATCCTGGGGGTCTGCCTGGCGGTCGAACAATCCATGGGGCGGGTCCGGACACGGGACAAGGGGCCCCGGGTCATCGACCTTGATCTTCTCCTGGCGGGGGACGATATCAGGTCCGGGGAGAGCCTCCAGGTGCCCCACCCGCGGATGCACCTGAGGCGCTTCGTCCTCGTGCCGCTGGCGGAGATCTCCCCCGGGGCCCGTCACCCGATCCTCAACCTGACGGCGGCGGACATGCTCTCGAGGTGTCCCGATCGGTCGCGGGTGGAACGGGTGCTGCTATAATGCGCGGCTCTCATCGGAAGACCACGGATGAATTTCAAGTTCATCGCTGTCGAAGGCCCCATCGGCGTCGGCAAGACCAGTCTCGTCGACCTGCTCGTCGAGCGCTTCGAGGCGGCCCGCATCCTCGAGAAGGTCGAGAACCCGTTCCTCAACGACTTCTACCAGGACCGCCCCGGCGCCGCCTTCCAGTGCCAGCTCTTCTTCCTGCTGAGCCGCTTTCGCCAGCAGCAGGAGCTGGCCCAGGGGAGCCTGTTCCAGAAGACGCTGATCTGCGACTACATCTTCGCCAAGGACAAGATCTTCGCCTACCTCAACCTGGACGACTCGGAACTGATGCTGTACGAGAAGCTGTACGGCGTCCTCGAGCCGCAGGTGCCGCACCCCGACCTGGTGATCTACCTGCAGGCGAGGGACAGCGTGCTGATGGAGCGCATCCGCTCCCGGCACAGGAACTACGAACGGGAGATCTCGGAGACGTATGTCGCCGAGCTGAACCGCGCGTACAATTACTTCTTCTTTCACTACAACCGGACGCCGCTCCTGGTCATCGACACCTCGGAGATCGATTTCGTCAAGAGTCGCGAGGACCTGGAGGAGCTGTTCCGGCAGATCGACACGATGCAGAAGGGCGTGCAGTACTACATCCCGCTCGGATCCGCGAAAGGACCGGGACTGGCACGAGCGTAGGACCGCACGTCCTTCTGAACGCAGGCGTCTAACCCGTTCCCTCTACCGGCCGCACCGCGCCGGAGGGGAGAAGGAGGTCCGATGAACCGCCCGCCCACGGCCCCGGCCACTCCGGGGTCTTCCGCACCGTCCGAAAAGAAAGTGACCGTGCCCGATCTGCGCGCCGCGAGGAGCGCCGGCCGCCGCATCGTCATGCTGACCGCCTACGACTATCCGACCGCCCGCATCCTGGAGGCGGCCGGCGTCGACATCCTTCTGGTCGGAGACAGCCTCGGGAACAACGTCCTGGGGTACGAGACCACGCTGCCGGTCACCATGGAGGAGATGCTGCATCACACGCGCGCCGTGACGCGGGCGGCGCGGCGCTCCCTGGTCGTGTCTGACATGCCGTACATGTCGTACCAGACCGGCCGGCGCGACGCCATCAGGAACGCCGGCCGGTTCCTGAAGGAGGGTGCAGCGGCGGCGGTGAAGATCGAAGGGGGACGCAGGCGCGCGGCGCTGGTGAAGGCCCTGCTCAACGCCGAGATTCCCGTCATGGGGCACATCGGCCTGACCCCGCAGTCGGTCCACCTGATGGGGGGCTACCGGGTGCAGGGGAAGAGGATCGACCAGGCCCGCGCTCTCGTCGAGGACGCCGTGGCGCTCGAGGAGGCGGGAGCCTTCTCGCTGGTCCTGGAAGGGATGCCGGAATCGGTCGGCCGCGCGATCACCGAGGCCGTAGGCATCCCGACGATCGGGATCGGCGCGGGGCGGTTCTGCGACGGCCAGGTCCTGGTGCTTCATGATCTGCTCGGGCTGGGGGAGGCGCCCCCGCCAAAGTTCGCCCGCCGCTACGCGGAGATCGGTCGGGAGATTGAAGGGGCGGCACGCCGATTCATCGCCGACGTCCGGGAGGGGTCGTTCCCGTCGGAGGCGGAGGTCTACACCTCTCCGGAGTCCCTGGCGCCGGCGCGCGAGGCGGGGCCCGGCACACGGCGTGGCTAGGACCCGGCCCAATGCTCGGACAGGCTCCTGGGACGTGACCGTGCGGCGGCTGCTCGTTCTCCGGGGATCTCTCCCATGCAGGTGATCGCCACGTCGCACGCGATGCGGGACTGGTCGCGCGCCGGGCGCGATGCGGGGAAGCGGATCGGTCTGGTCCCGACCATGGGGGCGCTGCATCGCGGGCATCTGTCGCTCATCCAGGCGGCCCGCGCCGCGTGCGGCGCCGTCGTCGTGTCGGTCTACGTCAATCCGCTGCAGTTCGGTCCCACGGAGGATTTCCGGGCCTACCCGCGCGATCGGGAGAAGGACGCCGCCCTGGCGGATTCCGCGGGGTGCGATCTCCTGTTCGTCCCGTCGGACGGCGAGATGCATCCTGCCGGTCACCGGACCTTCGTGGAGGTGCAGGGAATGCAGGACGTCCTCTGCGGCCGCAGCCGCCCCGGGCACTTCCGCGGCGTGGCGACGGTCGTCGCCAAGCTGTTCGCCATCGTGCGGCCGGACGTCGCCTTCTTCGGCGAGAAGGACGCGCAGCAGGTGCGCATCATCCGTCGGATGGAGCGCGATCTTCACCTCGGGGTCGAAATCGTCTCCTGTCCCACCGTTCGAGAGGCCGACGGCCTGGCCCTGTCGTCACGCAACGCCTACCTGACGGACGCCGAGCGCCGGGCCGCGCCGGTGCTCCATCGGGCGCTCCGGGCCGCCGCCGATCGGGCCCGCTCCGGAGAGACCGACGCGGCGCGCCTCGTCGCCCTGGTGCGCGACACCATCTCCTCCGAGCCGCTGGCGCGCCTCGACTACGCCGAGGCCGTGGACGGCGAGACACTGGACCCGGTGACGGCAGCCGGCCCGGGCACCCTCCTGGCCGTCGCGGCCTGGTTCGGCCGCGCCCGATTGATCGACAACATCACGCTCGGTGGTTGACGGGCCTCCGGGATCGCGGTAGGTTCAGAACAGTCGCCGCCATCCACCGCCATCCGCAGTCCGAAAGGGGGTCCACATGACCGCTCGCCTCACTTCCATCCGCTTCGTCCGTCGGGTGTTTCTGATCATTGCTGTGATCGTTGCCGGCCTGACAGCCGGCCCCTTGCAGGCCCAGACCTGCACGCCGCAGAACACCTGCACCGATCCGCGCGGCTGCCCCGACTTCCGCGTCGACCCCGGAGCGTTGTTGTACGTCCTCACCCTGGGGAAAACTGCCATCGAGACGCGCACCTACGCGCCCACCGACTGCTCGGTCATCGAAGGGGAGGTTCCGGCCGGCACCAACGACTTCCTCTTGTTCGGCACCGCGATCACCAACTTCGGCCCGGGTGCGTTGACACTGGGAAACCCAGCCGACCATCCGGAGTGGTTCGACCTGGTCACCTGTCACGGGCATCCGCACATCAAGGAGTACGCCGACTACCGGCTCTGGACCTCCACCGGCTACAACCAGTGGGTTGCCCTGCGCGCAGCCAATCCTGGGGTGTGTGCCCAGATCCTGCTCGACGCCAATCCGGCGATCGCGGCCCAGATGATCAAGGGGGGGAAGCGCGGGTTCTGTCTGTACGACGTCGTGCCGCACAACAACCTGTCCACGGTGACGAGAACCTGCACCGCCCCGCTCGACCCGGCGACCTATCCCGACTGCAATAACGCGGGCCTGGGTGTCTGCTGGCTGGACATCTACGATCCGATACCCGGCATCGACGGCCAGTCGCTGCCGATCACCGGACTACCGAACGGAGATTATGTCCTCGAGAACGAGGCGAATGCGCGCCACTTCTTCACGGAGACCGACTATTCCAACAACTCCGCGGCGGTGAAGTTTCGGCTGTTCAAGGGCCGGATCTCCAACCACCCGAAGCCGACGATCCTGACGCCCTAGGGCTTGAATGACGAGACCGTGGGGGCGACCGCGCCGCCGAAGCGATAGGAGTAGCCGGCCACCACGACGTAATCCGGGAAGGTCGCGTCGCCGGCGTTGCCGCTGTAGGGGTTCGGCAGGCGGTTGCGCAGGAGTCCGATCGGCACGTTCACGGAATAGCTCGAGCGGCCGTGCGTATACACGATGCCCGGCTCGACGTACGTCTCGTAGCCGGGGCGCCTCCAGCCGTGGCTGGCGCCGACCAGGTCGTAGCGCGGCACCCCCTCGATCCGGAAGCCGATCGACACCGACAGGGTTTCCTTGATGACCGGGAAGGAGGCCCCGATCCGCGCCAGGTACTGGTCGGGAACGGAGTTGTCGAGCAGGTCGGCGAAGGCCGGGTTGGCGCCAAAACCGAGCCCGACGATGATCGACGGCGTGCCGTTGGTGTCCCGCGGGTTCGCCAGGTAGAAGCCCGAGCCGTAGAACGACATGTGCTTCAGCGTCTTGTACGCCTGCGTCTCGAAGAGGACTCCCCAGCCTCCGTCCCCGGGCTGAATCGACTGGTCGACGGCCTTGAGTGTGTCGTTCGTGGCGTTGATGTCGGGATACTCGTCCTTGGCGTCGTGCTCTCCGGTGGGGGCCTTGACTCCGAGCGAGACGGACCAGTTGCCGCGCGGGTGCTTCACGGGATCGAGCAGCCAGAACCGCGCCTGCGCGCTGACGTCGCCGATGCCGCTGGCGTTCTGCTCGCGGCGCGGGCCGAGGGTCCCCGAGGTCGGCGTCGGCAGCGACCACGTCGCATTGACCACCGGGATCAGGCCGGAAACGCTGAAGCGCTGCGTGACGTTGTACGAGGCCCCCAGGTCGTAGAGCTGCTGCGTGTTGGACACGTAGTTGTTGGCCGACTGGCGCTGATACTGGAACCTGGTCCCGTTGTAGTGGTCGGTCGACTTCGCGTCGCGGAAATTGAAGAACACCTGCCATTCTCCCGGCGCGAACACCACCCGCTCCGAGGCGCCGAACAACGGCTCGTTGTTCCTGATGGCAATGCACCCCTGCGCGCCGGCTGTCCGCGCCGTGAGCGGCAGCGCCGCGAATGCCAGCACCAGAACGACCGCGAATCGGATCTTCGTCATGAACGGCTCCTGTGGAACGTCACCCCTTTGTCCCTCGACCACCCGGATGGCAATCGATTGGCGTGACGTCCCGGACTGCAAGGCGCGGGCCAGCCCCGCTCCGGCCGGTGTGTCGAGCCCGGCCGCCACGGGGGATCACGCGCAACCCCTTGATGGACAGGGATGTCCAGCGACAGGGTGGACTCCGGCGCCGGCGGCCGTTCGCGGGGGATGGGCTGCGCCGCGCATCATTTCTATGAAGAGCGCCGCGCCGGATCGTAGCGGCTAGGGTTCTGAGAGGGCCTGCAGGTCCTGCTGGAGGTGGCGGAATACGGCCCGCGCGCGCCCCTCGGTGGAGGCCATGCCCGGGGTGGTGTCGATGGTGTAGTGCGCCACCTTCAGCTTCTCCCGGGTGTCCATCTGGGCGCCGATGCGCGCCCGGGCCTCCTCCTCGGACAGTCCGTCCCGCCGGACGACGCGGTCGAGCTGGACCTCGGGGGCGCAGTGGACCACGATGACCCGGTGGTAGTCGCGGTAGATGCCGGTCTCGATCAGGAGGGCGGCGTTCGAGACGGCGATCCGTCCCTGGCCGGTATCGGCGAGCAGCTCGACCAGGTTCGCCTCCTCCCTGCGGATCATCGGGTGCAGGATCGCCTCGAGAGCGGCGCGCCTGTGCGGGTCGGAGAAGATGAGGCGCGCCAGTTGCGGGCGGCTGATCGAGCGGTCCGGGTTCAGAATCTCCTCGCCGAACGCCTTGACGACGGGCTGGTAGGCGGGGGCCTCTCTCTCCACCAGGCGGTGGGCGATTTCGTCCGCGTCGAGGATGCTCGCTCCCAGCGAGGCGAAGATGCGGGCCACGGTCGTCTTGCCCGTGGCGATCCCTCCCGTCAGTCCGACCCGCAGGACGAACGGCTTGCCGCGACCGTCGGGAGGCGCGCCGCCGGGGATGCCGAACGGCAGCGTCGCGCCGGCGGCCCGGTCGCGCCCCTGGGTCATTGCGCCACCAGGCGGCGGCGCAGGCGCGCGGCGCGCAGCGTGTTGCGGAGCAGGCAGGCGATGGTCAGCGGGCCGACGCCTCCGGGGACCGGCGTGAGATGGGCGGCCCTTAAGGCCGCTTCGACCGGGTGGACGTCACCGACCAGGGTGTACCCCCGCTCGCGCACCGAGCGCACCCGCGGCGAGTCGCTCCCGAAGATCGCCGCCGCGGCGGCGGCGTCGTCCAGGCGGTTGATCCCCACGTCGATGACCGTCGCCCCGTCGCGGATGTGGTCGCGCCCCAGGAAGGCGGGGCGCCCCAGAGCGGCGATCAGGATGTCCGCCTGGCGGGTGATGGACGGCAGGTCGCGGGTCTTCGAGTGGCACACGGTGACCGTCGCATCGCGCTGCAGCAGGAGGATCGACAGCGGCCGGCCGACGATGTCGCTTCGGCCGACGATGACCGCGTGCCGGCCGGCGATCGGCAGCCGGTAGCGATCGAGCAGCTCCACGATCCCGGCCGGCGTGCACGGGACCGGGGCGTCGAGCTTCATCTGGAGGCGCCCCGCGTTCAGCGGGTGGAGCCCGTCCACGTCCTTGGCCGGATCGAGCGCCAGGACGACCGCCGATCGATCGATGGCGGGAGGGAGCGGCAGCTGGACCAGAATGCCGTCGATATCGGCGTCCTCGTTGAGCTGCAGGACGCGGGACAGGATCCGCTCCTGGGGCGTGTCGGCGGGGAGCCGGACCTCGTCCGAACGCATGCCGGCCTCGCGACAGGCCGCGATCTTGTTCCTTACGTAGACCTGGGAGGCAGGGTCGTCCCCGACGAGGACCGCCGCGAGCCGCGGAGCGGCGCCGGTCCTCTTCACTATCCCCGCGACGTCACGGGCGACCTCGTTCCTTATCGCCCGGGCCACCGCGGCACCGTCGAGCAGCTCGGCAGCCACTCCTAGCCTCCCACCGGCTGCCGGTGGAACATGAACGACACCGAGTGCGTCTCGGCGCCGATCTGCAGGAACGAGAAATTGACCCGCAGCTCCTTCCATTTCGGAGGGAAGGGGCCAAACACCACGAGCCGCTCGATCGTCCGGCCCTTGGGGATCTCGGTGCTGCTGTCGAAGATCGCCGGGGACAGGCGATCGAACACCTGGTCCGGATCGCTGTCCGCGTGAGCGGCCGCGCGGTAGAGGTCGGTCAGGTCCATGGCGTACTGCGGCGCCTTCCGGTCGGTGAGCAGCATGACGTTGCCCGGCTGGAACACCACGTCGCCCGTCGATCGATTCTCGAAGACGACCCGGACCGCGTGGTAGATCTCCGGCCGGCCCGGCGGCACCGCGAAGGGATCGGACGCGCCGGAGGCCGCCTTGCGCAGGAAGGACGCCCGGGCGTCGGGCTCGAGGAATTCCACCGTGATGGCCAGCCCCTTGATGCTGAAATGGCTGGTGGTGCCCCCCCCGCGGGACTCGATCGCCTTCTTGGAGTAAGGTCCCGGCAGGACGCGGAACGGCGCAGGCTCCTTGGCGCCGGCCCACGCACCGGAGGCCAGGGCGAGACCGACGAGACTACTGGTGAGGATTAGACGCGGAGCGCGGCGCATCGGGGCTACGTTAGCACAGGCGCGGCCCGAAGCCGACTTCCCGCCGCGCCGCTCAGTGATTGGTTTCGATGATCTTCGGCGAGGCCTTGATGATGAAGACCTCTTCGCTTCCGTCGGGATTGATCTTCACGACGCGGTGCAGAAGGATGCGCTTGTTGTCCTTCACGGCCACGATGCTGTTGACGAAGATGTCCTCTGCGAGAGGCTCATCCTTGGACGTGGGGGAAACCCGGGGCTTCAGGGGCTTGACGTTCCATCCATGCAGTTTCATCGAAGCGCCTCTCCCGGCGGCAGCCGCCGCCACCTGACTCCTGCACTGTCGGACACTGTCTATATACTGGAATCCTTCCGGCCAGTCAAGCACGCAATTCGTAAACAAATCCTTACACTTCTGTCGCTTGAACCATGTCAAGGCGGAGGAGGCCCGCCGCGGCGAAGGGCCCGCGGCCGCCGCTTTGTTGATATACTTTGCAATCGTTCCGCGCGGAGGTTTCCCATGAAGAAGGCGGTCATCGTCAGCGCCTGCAGAACGCCGGTCGGCAAGTTCCTCGGATCTCTCAAGGGCCTCCAGGGGACCGACCTGGGGGCAATCGCCGTCAAGGAAGCGGTGCGCCGCGCCGATCTCCGTCCCGAGCAGGTGGACGAGGTGATCATGGGGAACGTGCTGACGGCAGGCGTGGGCCAGAACCCGGCCCGCCAGGCGGCCCTCAAGGGGGGCCTGCCCGTGACCGTCCCCGCCCTGACGGTGAACAAGGTCTGCGGGTCCGGGCTGAAGGCGGTGGCCCTGGCGGCGCAGGCGATCCGGGCGAACGACCACGAGGTCCTCGTGGCGGGGGGCATGGAGTCGATGAGCAACGCCCCGTTCCTGGTGCGCGGCGCCCGCGAGGGCCTGCGGCTCGGGCACGGCGAGCTGGTCGATTCGATGGTCTACGACGGGCTCTGGGACGTCTACGAGAACTTCCACATGGGTTGCTGCGGCGAGGCGGTGGCCGAGAAGTACGAGATTTCCAGGCAGGCCCAGGACGAGTACGCCCTCGGAAGCCACCGGAAAGCGATCGCGGCCATCGACGCCGGCAAGTTCAAGGCGGAGATCGTCCCGGTCCCGGTTCCGCAGAGGAAGGGGCCGGCGGTCCTGTTCGACACGGACGAGTCGCCGCGGCGCGACTCGTCGATCGAAGCCCTGGCCCGCCTGAAGCCGGCCTTCAAGGAGGGCGGCTCCGTCACCGCCGGCAATGCCCCCGGCGTGAACGACGGAGCGTCGGCCCTGGTCGTCATGTCCGAGGAGCGGGCCGCGGGGGCCGGGAAGAAGCCTCTGGCGGAGATCGTGGCCTACGCCAGCAGCGGCATCGAGCCGAAGATGGTGATGATGGCCCCCGTGCTGGCTGTGACCCGCGTGCTCGAGAAGGCGGGATGGCGGACCGACGAGGTCGACCTGTTCGAGCTGAACGAGGCGTTCTCGGTGCAGGCCGTGGCGCTGCTCCGCGAGCTGAAGCTGAAGCCCGAGAGGGTCAACGTGCACGGGGGGGCCGTCGCCCTGGGGCACCCGATCGGGTGCAGCGGGGCCCGCGTGCTGACCACGCTCCTGTACGCCCTCGCCGATCGGAAGGCGAAGCGCGGGGTGGCCGCGCTCTGCCTGGGCGGCGGCAACGCCGTCGCGATGGCGATCCGCGCCCTCTGACAGTCCACATCGATCGCGTGAAGCCGGTCCGCCGCGCGGACAGGCCCCGGGAGGGAGTCGCGTGAGCCCAGCCCTGCGGACCATCGGCGTCGTGGGGGTCGGCCAGATGGGCCGCGGCATCGCCCAGGTGGCGGCCCAGTCCGGGTTCGGCGTTCTCCTGCACGACGAGAACCGGGGCGCCCTCGACGCCGCCCTCGCGCACATCGGCGACCAGCTGGAGCGCCAGGTGCAGAAGGGGAAGCTGGTGCCCGCCGCGCGGAGCGAGATCCTGGCGCGCCTCAGCCCGGCGGCGGATGCCGGGGCGTTCGCCTCGGCCGATTTCGTCATCGAGGCCGTGAGCGAGAGCCAGCCGCTCAAGGCCCGCCTCTTCGAGTCCCTCGACGCGACGTGCCGCCCGGGCGTGATCCTGGCGAGCAACACCTCCTCCATCTCGATCACCCGCCTGGCGTCCGCCACGCGCCGCCCGTCCCTGGTGATCGGCATGCACTTCATGAACCCGGTGCCGGTCATGGAGCTGGTGGAGATCGTCGCCGGCCAGTCCACTTCCGCGGAGACCATCGAGACGACCCGCGGGCTCGCTAAGTCGCTGGGCAAGACGTCGGTCCTGGCGCAGGACTACCCCGGCTTCATCTCGAACCGCGTGCTGATGCCGATGATCAACGAGGCGATCTTCGCGCTGTACGAGGGGGTGGGCGGCCGCGACGACATCGACACCGTGATGCGCCTGGGGATGCGGCATCCGATGGGGCCCCTCGCCCTCGCAGATTTCATCGGCCTGGACACCTGCCTGGCGATCCTGGAGATCCTGCACGCGGGGTTCGGCGACCCGAAGTACCGCCCCTGTCCGCTGCTCCGCCGCATGGTCGACGCCGGCCTGCTCGGGCGCAAGTCCGGTCGCGGGTTCTACGACTACGACGCGGGCGGGGCGCCGGCATGAAGCCGGAGGCGCCGGCCGCCGCCCCCACCGCGCGCGGTGTGTCCGATCTTCCGCCCGCACCGTACCGGGTGCCCTCCGCCCCGATCCGCGCCTTCATCGAGCGCCTCCTCAAGTCCGAGAAGTTCGGCGACGACGTGGTGCATGTCGCGACGCTCGACGCGCAGGAGGCGGCCTATGCCCCCCTGTCGGCCCCGCTCCCCGCGCCGCTCCGCCGGGCACTCCTCGATCTCGGCATCACCCGGCTCTTCAGCCACCAGGCGGAGTCGATCGACGGCGCGCGCCAGGGGAAGGACGTGCTCACCGTCACCCCGACGGCGAGCGGCAAGAGCCTGGTCTACCTGCTGCCCACGATCGAGGCCGCGCTCACCCGGCCGGGGTCGCGGTCGCTCTACCTGTTCCCCTACAAGGCCCTGGCCCAGGACCAGTACCAGGGGATCATGGAGCTGGCGGGGGCCACCGCGCGGCACGGCGGCGTCGTGCCCGGACCCGACGGGCTGCCGGGCACCGGCCGCCCGGTCAGCGCCGCCATCTACGACGGCGACACGCCCGACTCGCGGCGCCGGAAGATCAAGGCCGAGCCTCCGGACATCCTGATCACCAATCCCGACATGCTGCACCTGGGGATCCTGGCGCACCACCGGGACTGGAAGTCGCTGTTCGAAAACCTGGACATCGTGGTGGTGGACGAGCTCCACGTGTACCGGGGGATCTTCGGATCGCACCTGTACCACATCCTGAAGCGCCTGTTGCGCGTCGCCGCCCACTACGGAAGCAGGCCGCGCTTCATCGCCTCCTCCGCCACCGTGGCCAACCCCGGGGGCCTCGCCGAGGCGCTGTTCGGACGCCCCTTCGTCGTCGTGGACAGGACCGGCGCGCCGCGCGCCGCGCGTCACCTGATGTTCCTCAATCCTCTCGGCGGCAGCCCGTACACCGCCGCCACGCAGCTCTTCGCCTGGGCGCTCGAGGCCGGCTTCCGGACCATCGCCTTCACCAAGGCCAGGAAGATCACCGAGCTGCTGCACTCGTGGGTCCTGCAGTCGGCGCCGCGCCTGGCCCCCCGGGTGAGCGCCTACCGCTCGGGCTACCTGCCGGAGGAGAGGCGCGACATCGAGAGGCGCCTGCACGACGGATCGCTGCAGGGGGTGATCTCGACGAGCGCCCTGGAGCTGGGTGTCGACATCGGCGGTCTCGACGTCTGCATCCTGGTCGGGTACCCCGGGAGCGTCGTGTCCACGTGGCAGCGGATCGGCCGCGTCGGCCGGGAGGACCGCCCCTCGCTGACCGTGCTCGTCGGCATGCCCGACGCGCTCGATCAGTACTTCATGGCCAACCCGGAGCAGCTCCTGAACCGCGGGTTCGAGGAGGTCGTGTTCGACCCGTCCAACCGGATCATCGCCCGCGCCCACCTTCTCTGCGCCGGGGCGGAGCTCGGCCTGGAAGAGCCGCGCGACCGCGATCTCTACGGAGTGAGCTTCGGCCTGGTGGAGGAGCTCGAGCGCGAAGGGGCGCTGGCGCGGGACGCCGGCGGCGAGCGCTGGTACACGCTGAGGCGCCGCCCCCAGCGCGACGTGTCGCTGCGATCGATCGGCGCGACCTACACGATCGTCGACGTCGAGGCCGACCGCGTCATCGGGACGCTCGACGCGGTGCGCGCCTTCCACGAGACGCACACCGGTGCGATCTACCTGCACCACGCCCAGCAGTACCTCGTGCGCAACCTGGACGTCGAGAACCGGCGGGTGAGCGTCGTCCCCGTCGACGCGGACTACTACACCGAGGTGCGCGGCGAGAAGGAGACGGAGATCATGGAGGTCCTGGACCGCAGGCAGGAAGGGGCCCTCGCCGCGAGCCTGGGCCGGCTCAAGGTGACCGAGGAGCTGACGGGGTTCGAGAAGCGCCGCCTGTCCGGCCGCGACCGTCTCGGGCTGTTCGACCTGACGCTGCCCCCCCTGACGTTCGAGACCGTCGGACTGTGGTTCATCGTGCCCGACGCCGTGCGCGACGCCGTGGTCGGAAGCGAAGGGCATTTCATGGGGGGCATCCATGCGCTGGAGCACGCCCTCATCTCGCTCTTTCCGCTGCTGGCAATCTGCGACCGCGGCGACATCGGCGGCATCTCGTACCCGCTGCACCCCCAGCTCGGCCGGTCGGCCATCTTCGTCTATGACGGCTACCCCGGCGGTTGCGGCCTGGCGGCCAAGGGGTTCGAGGGGCTCGGCGATCTCCTGAGGAAGACCGCCGCCCTGCTGCGGGCCTGCCCGTGCGCCGCGGGCTGCCCGTCCTGCATCCAGTCGCCGAAGTGCGGCAACGGCAATCATCCGCTCGACAAGCAGGCCGCGCTCCGGATCGCCGAGGCCCTGGGCGATCGGGCGGCGGCGGAGGGGCCGCCCGCGGCGGGACCGGTCCTCGCGGCGCACCGGGGTCCGGAGCCCGTCCCGTCCCGGCCGCCGATGCGCCTCATGGGCGGCGGCTACGACCACGAGCCGGTGCCGACGCCGGTGCGGCGCGGCTCGTCGGGCGGTTCGCCCGCCGGCGAGCTGACCCTGTTCCTCGACATCGAGACGCAGAAGAGCGCCGAGGAGGTCGGCGGCTGGCAGAACATCCCCGACATGAAGCTGGCGCTGGCGGTGACCTACAACCAGGTCACGTCGGAGTTCAAGACGCACTTCGAGAAGGACGTGGACCGCCTGCTGCTCGACCTCGCCATGGCCGACAAGGTGATCGGGTACAACATCGATCGCTTCGACCTGCTGGTCCTGAAGGGATACACGCCGTGGAACCTGACGCGCATCCGCACCTTCGACATGCTGGCGGACATCTACCGCAAGCTCGGCTTCCGCGTGAAGCTGGGGGACCTGGCCGAAGCCACGCTCGGGATCGGCAAGAGCGGCGACGGCCTGCAATCGCTCCAGTGGTGGAAGGAAGGCAAGGTCGATCTCATCGAGCAGTACTGCCGCCGCGACGTCGAGGTGACGCGCGACGTCTACCTGTTCGGCCAGCGGAACGGCTACGTCCTGTATCGCGACCGCGACGGCCGGTCGCTCCGGCTACCGGTGGAATGGAAATAGCCGCGCAACGATTTCTTGATTAGCCCAGGCGAACGTGATAGAAAACCCGGGCTTCCGGACATCTCGTCCCCTCGAGAGCCGATTCAGTTCACCGACCCAAAGGGAGACCAAGGGATGACGCGCACCGATTTGATCGAAGCGATCGCGCAGGCAACCGGCAGCGACCGGCAGCAGGCGAAGGCATTCCTCGAAGGCTTCACCAGCATCATCGAGCGGGAGATGAAGAACGAAGGGGAGGTGCCGCTCGCCGGGCTCGGCAAGTTCAAGGTCGTGAAGCGGCAGGCGCGGACCGGCCGCAATCCGATGACCGGGGAGTCGATCCAGATCCCCGCCAAGACGGTCGTGAAGTTCACCGTCGCCAAGGTCCTCAAGGACTCGATCAAGAAATAACGATGCCGGCCGGCCCGGGAGCCGCGGTCCGCCTCCTACTCCAGGACATCTACCTGCAGGAGATGGTCCTCTCCCTGTATCGCGTCTATGCCCGGAGGCTGCGCGATGCCGGGGGCAAGGGGCTGATCGAGAGCTACCTGGCGGCCGAGGCCGACAGGCGGAGGCGGGTCCTGGCGTACCTCGCCGGCCAGGGAGCGTCGGCGTCCCCCGCCGTCCGCTCCGTGTTCTCCGTCGTGGGAACGGCCTACGGGCGCCTCACGTCCTGCCTCGGGACCCGGGTCATGCTGCGCATCGCCCTGTCCGCCAGCCGCGGCGCGTCGAGGCAGGCGTGCGCCCGCCTCGGCGACGCGGGCGGTCCGGACGTCGTCTTCCTGTCGACGCTTCGCGCGCGCAACGAAGGGGAGCTCCTCGACGGGCTGACCCAGCACATGATCGACACGGCGCCGCGGCGGGGCTGAGACCGCGGCGCGTTCCGGCGCCGCGCGTCCCCTGGGACTCGGACACACTCCTAGTCCACGATGCGGCCCCGGGCGCCGGCCTCGTCGGCCGCGTCGATCCGCACGCGCACCAGCCGGTTCATCCACAGAGCGGGGTCCCGTCCTTCGAGATCGCATCCGAGATCGATGAAGTTGTCGGTCAGCGCCCGCAGCCGGCCGTCCGGCCGGACCCCGTTGAGGGTCAGGGCCTCCCGCGTGCGCCCCAGGAACGAGCGCCGGAACCGGAGCGAGAGATCCGCCGCCAGCCGCCGCAGCCGGGCGCTCCGCTCGCGGATCGCGTCCGGCGGGACGGGGGCCGGCAACTCCGCGGCCGGCGTCCCCGGGCGCGCCGAGTACGAGAAGACGTGCAGGTAGTTGAGGGGGGACGACTCGATGAACCGGCAGGTGCTCTCGAACTCCTCCACGGTCTCGCCGGGAAAGCCCACGATGACGTCGGCGCCGATCGCCATGTCGGGGACCCTCAGGCGCAGGGACTCGACGACACGCGCGTAGTCGGCGACGCGGTACGGGCGGCGCATGCGGAGCAGGACCGGGTCGGAGCCGCTCTGCAGCGGCACCTGGAGGTGCGGGGCGAGGCGCCCGCCGCCCCCGGCGAACAGGCCCGCCAGGTCCGCCGTCACCGTCTTCGGCTCGAGCGAGTTGAGGCGCAGCCGGCCCAGCCCCTCGACCCCGATCGCCCGCTCCAGAAGCCGATCGAGCCGTGTAGGCGGCTCGAGGTCCCTGCCGTAGTCGCCGGTGTTCACGCCGGTGAACACGATCTCGCGGTAGCCGGCCCGGGTCAGGCGCGCGATGCGATCGAGGACGTCGGCCGGCCGGAGGCTCCGGCTGCCGCCGCGGACCGAGGGAATGATGCAGTACGAGCAACGCAGGTTGCAGCCGTCCTGCACCTTGAGCAGCGCGCGCGCCCGGTCGCCGGGCCCGGGGTCGCAGCCGGCGGTGGCGCCGAACGGGCCGAGATCGAGCGGGGGCGGAGAGTGGTCCGCGAGCCCGAACGCCCGGGCGGCCAGGGCCGGGACCGTCTCGACCTGCTCGCGCAGGGGGACCACGTGGTCGACCCCCGCGACGGACCGCAGGCCGCCGGGGTCGCGCTCGGCGTAGCAGCCCGTGGCGATCAGGACCGCGCCAGGGTGGTCGCCGCGCAGGCGCCGGACGACCTGGCGCGCCTCGCGGTCGGCGCGGGCCGTCACGGTGCAGGTGTTCAGGATGACGAGGTCGGCGCCGCCCGCCGCGTGAAGGTCCGGCCCGCCCGGGGCCCGGTCGAAACCCAGGGTGCGCAGGCGGGCCTCGAGCGCCGACGAGTCGGCCTGGTTCAGCTTGCAGCCGAGCGTGACGATGCGGTAGGTCGGCACGCCGGGACGCTCAGTCCTTCCGGTCGGCCTTGAGGGCGCGGTTCTTCTCCACCACCTTGGCGGCCATGCGCTCCTTGAAGCTGTGCAGGCGGCGGCGCAGGCCCGGGTCGCGGGTCGCCAGGATCTGGGCCGCGAAGATGCCGGCGTTGAGGGCGCCGGACTTGCCGATGGCCATCGACGCCACCGGCACGCCGCCCGGCATCTGCACGGTCGAAAGCAGGGAATCGAGGCCCTGGAGGGACGACGAGGCCAGGGGCACGCCGATCACCGGCAGCGTCGTGTGCGCCGCCACCACCCCGGCCAGATGGGCGGCATGGCCGGCCCCGAGGATGATCGCCCCGATGCCTCGCTCCTCGGCGCGCCTCGCGAGATCGGCGGTCACGTCCGGGGTCCGGTGCGCCGAGGTGACGTCCACCTCGTAGGGGATGCCGAAGTCCTTCAGGACCTTGATCGCCTCTTCCATCACCGGGTAGTCGCTGTCGCTCCCCATGGCGACCCAGACTTTAAGCTGCGACGCGGCGCCGGATTCGGAAGCCTTGCCCTTGCGTGCTCTGCCCACGGAGTCCCCCCTGGAAAGGCGGGATTCTAGCAGAGTGGGGCCGGGGCCGGCCCAATACTCGGACCATAGTGGCGCTCAGAGTGTGGAAGCGAATTAGGAAGACCGCGACCCCGCCAGGGGCGGAGTGAAGTCAGAAGGCGCGTAACAGCGCGTGACGCTTCTCGTTCGGCAGGGATGGGATGACCAGTTCCCTGCGATAGAGCCCCATCACCTCCTGACCGGCCCGGACCCGGGTCGGGTGGAGCCGTTCCGCCAGAACTTGGGACCATTCCCATGGGCTGGTCGTGAGCCGCAGGCGCATCGCCGTGGTGCCGTCTCTCGGATGGCGCTCCGAGCGGGCCTGCACCAGGTTGCGCCACACCACGAACAGGGCGAGCCGCTCGACGAGGCCGTTGTAGCTGCGCCCGAAGGCGATGGTCTCGCGCCGGTGGGCGGCCTCGCTGTGACGCAGGAAGCGGTGCAGCTGGTCGTTCGCAAACATCGCCCGGTCCCGTTCTCGGGCCTCGAGGGTGCGCGGGCTGCCCTTCGGGCCGCGCACCGGGTTGGGATAGATGCTCAGCTGCACGTGCGGGAGGGCATCCGCGGCACGCCGGATCGCCGGGTCGTCATCGGCGACGAGGCGCAGTCTGGTCCGGGCAGGCGGCAGCGCGCCGATCAGCGCGCGGAAGGCGGCCGTGACCGCGCCGCGCGGGGGCCTGCCGTAGAGTCGCTCGAGACGGGTGCGGCGCTTCTGCTGGACGGGGCTCATGGAGCCGCGGCGTCTCTCCCGGGCAAAGGCGAAGCCATAGAGAAACCAGGAGTCCGAGCCGGTGGCGGTGGGCAGCGTGCAGGGGAAATACTGCGACCCCGCGAAGCTGTCGAAGTCGTCGACGATGACCGGCTCGGCGACGGCGAGCTCCTGAAGGGCAGTGTGATGCAACAGCAGGGCGTGCCGGCCCAGCCGGCGGGAGCGGCGGGTGACCGTGCTGTGGTGGCAGCCGAGGCTGCGGGCGATCTGCCGATGGGCCGAGCCGGCCACCAGGCCGGCGGCGATGGGCCGGCTCAGCTCCGGACGCTTGAGGTAATAGGAGAACGCGAAGCTCTGCTGGGAAAAGGTGCGGCGGCAGCTGAGACACCGGAACCGGGGCACGAAGCGGCCATCACAGCGACGGCGGTAGGAGCCGTGCGGGATACAGCGCAAGCTTCCGGTGCGGCGCTGGTGCTCAGGGCACTCCGCCCACGGGCAGAAGGTGGGGACGAAGGACTCCGGGCGCACCAGCTCGACGATGACAGCGCGGTCCACGCCCGGCATCTATCAAGTTGCGGGCCAGAATCGATCTCACACAGGAAGCGAGGGTTGCCCCTGAAGAATAGCACTCGGCGCGTTCGCGGATGGACGCTCATCCTATGGACAGATCCCGGGGGTGAACGATCCCCCACACCACACTCTGGGCGCCACTATGTGCCGGATTCGTCATTTGACCATGCGGGGGGCCGACCTTATAATCCGAGCGCCCGAGGGTTTCCTGATCCGCGGGATCCGACATGGAGACGATCTGAAGCCACGCACGCCCTTGCCGGTCCAATGCCTTGTGGCAGCCATGGCGTTCGCCGGCGGCATCTGGCTGGCGGCGGCGCAGCAGAACCCCCCGCCCGCTCCACCCGCGGGCACCGCGGCCCCTGGCGGAGCGCCCCTGCCGACCGTCGCCCCGCCTCCGCTTCCCGCGGGACCGGCCCCCGACCTGGCCATCGTCTTCACCGATCAGGTCGTCGGGTACATCGAGCCCTGCGGCTGACCGCACAACCCTCGAGGAGGGCTGGCCCGGCGGGCCGGTTACAAGAAGGCGTTCAGCAAGACGTTCCCCGCGTCGCCGCTCCTGTTCGTGGACGCCGGCGACTGGACCGGCGATCCGACCCCCCAGGGAAATCTGCAGAGCGACGGCCTCGTCGAGGGGATGAACGCCCTGGGATACAAGGTGGCGAACCTCTCGCTGCGCGAGCTGGCGCAAGGCTACGAGCTCTTCCAGGCGCGCCGCAAGAAGGCCCAGTTCGAATTCGTGTCCGCAAACCTCGTCTGGCAGGACAGCGGCGAGCCCGTGGTCTCGCCGACCACGGTCGTCAAGACGGCGCTGCGCGACGGGGCCCGATCGAAGGATGTCCGGATCGGCTTCGTCGGGCTGACCCGTCACGACCCGGCCTTCCAGAAGGAAGGACCCGGAGGCCGGCGCATCGTGACGGTCGATCCCCTGGCGGCCGCCGCGAAGTGGGTGCCGCTCCTCAAGCCCAAGGCCGACGTGATCGTGGTCCTGGTCGCGATGGATCTCGACCTGGCGCGCCAGGTGCCGAAGAAGGTCAAGGAGATCGACCTGGTCCTGGGGGGCGACGGTGCGCCCGGACGCACCGGCATGCAGACCCGGGCGGACGATTTCCCCGAGGACACGCAGTTCGGCCGCACCCGCCTGATGTACGCCGGGGACCAAGGGAAGATGCTGGGAGAGGTGCGCCTGTTCTTCGACGGCGAGCGCAAGATCGCCTCGACGCAGCGGGCCGTGATCGGCCTGACGCGCGAGTGGCCCGACGAGGAGAAGCTGGCCGCCCTGATGGAGTCGGTGAAGGTGGCCATCAACGAGTACAACAGGGCCCAGACGATGGCCCAGAGCCCCTTCGCTTCTCCCGCCCCGGCCGTCGCGCCCGCCGCAGCGGCTCCCGCCGAGCCGACGTACGTCGGGTCGGAGCGCTGCGCCGGATGCCACGATCAGGCCTTCGCCGTCTGGGCCAAATCGGGGCACGCGCGCGCCATGCAGACCCTGGTCTCGAACCAGCAGGACTTCAATCCCAAGTGCCTGCCATGCCACACCATCGGGTACCAGAAGAAGAGCGGCTACGTCGACCCGAAGTCCACGCCGACCCTCGTCAACGTCGGGTGCGAGTCGTGCCACGGTCCTGGGAGCCGCCACCTCGAGCAGATGGACAAGGGGTTCGGCCGCACCGACACCGGCGCCTGCGTCTCTTGCCACACCCGGGA
>Ga0209382_10003222_pt1 | contig 22794 bp, 19 predicted proteins | sample SoiMetdeltSBSDD5_FD_187599 | JGI IMG/M metagenome (GOLD analysis project Ga0209382, IMG submission 187599) | Bulk soil microbial communities from a Populus tree surrounding site in Tennessee, USA - Soil MetaG P. deltoides SBSDD5 (SPAdes) (version 2) | ecosystem: Environmental > Terrestrial >...
GGCCGGCGCCGCTCAGCGCCGGAAGGAGATCTGCAGCACGGGTTTTGCCGACTCGGCGAAGAAGTCGTTGCCCTTGTCGTCGACCACCACGAACGCGGGGAAGTCCTCGACCTCGATCCGCCAGATCGCCTCCATACCCAGCTCCGGGTATTCGAGCACCTCGACTTTGCGGATGCAGTCCTTGGCCAGCCGCGCAGCGGGGCCGCCGATCGAGCCGAGGTAGAAGCCGCCGTGCCTGGCGCAGGACTCGGTGACCTGCCGTGACCGGTTGCCCTTGGCGAGCATGACCAGCGAGCCGCCGGCGGCCTGGAACCGCGCCACATAGCTGTCCATCCGGCCGGCCGTGGTCGGCCCGAACGAGCCGGACGCGTAACCGGCCGGGGTCTTCGCCGGACCCGCGTAGTACACCGGGTGCTCGCGCAGGTAGCCGGGCATCGGCTCGCCGGTGTCGAGCCGTTCGGCGATCTTGGCGTGCGCGATGTCCCGCGCCACCACCAGCGGCCCGGACAGCGAGACGCGGCTGCGCACCGGCAGCGCGCTCAGCTCGGCCCGCACAGCGTCCATCGGCCGGTTGAGGTCGATCCGCGCCACGTCGCCGGACAGCGCGCCGGCCGGCACCTCGGGCAGGAAACGCGCGGGGTCGCGTTCCAGCTGCTCAAGGAACACCCCGTCGGCGGTGATCTTCGCCTTGGCCTGGCGGTCGGCCGAGCAGGACACCGCGATGCCGACCGGGCAGGACGCCCCGTGCCGCGGCAGCCTGATCACCCGGACGTCGTGGCAGAAGTACTTGCCGCCGAACTGCGCGCCGATGCCGAACTGCCGGGTCATCGCGAGCACCTGCGCCTCGAGGTCCGGATCGCGGAATCCACGCCCCAGCGACGAACCCGTGGTCGGCAGGGAGTCGAGGTAGCGCGCGGACGCCAGCTTGGCGACCTTCAGGGTGTACTCGGCCGACATGCCGCCGACCACGATGGCCAGGTGGTAGGGCGGGCAGGCCGCGGTGCCCAGCGAGCGCAGCTTCTCCTCGAGGAAGCCGGCCAGCCGCGTGGGGTTCAGCACCGCCTTCGTCTCCTGGTACAGGAACGTCTTGTTGGCGCTGCCGCCCCCCTTAGCCAGCACCAGGAGCTCATACCGCGGCTGCCGGCCCGGCGCGCAGTACAGCTCGACCTGAGCCGGCAGGTTCGTGCCGGTGTTGCGCTCCTCCCAGAAGCTCACCGGCGCCAGCTGCGAGTACCGCAGGTTGAGCTGCTGGTAGGCCTCGAACACGCCGCGCGAGATCGCCGCCTCGTCCTCGCCGCCGGTCAGCACCCCCTCGGTCTTCTTGCCGATCACGATCGCGGTGCCGGTGTCCTGGCACATGGGCAGCACGCCGCCGGCCGAGATGCACGCGTTGCGCAGCAGGTCCGTGGCCACGAACCGGTCGTTCGCCGACGCCTCCGGGTCATCCACGATCGCGCGCAGCTGCGCCAGGTGCGACGGCCGCAGCAGGTGCTGGATGTCCTTGACGGCCTCCCGGACCAGCGCGGTGAGCACCGCGGGCTCGACCCGCAGGAATGTGCGGTCGGCCGTCTCGACCGCGCGCACCCCGCCGCTGAACACCCCGCCGGACAGCCGCCGGTACTCGGTGGTGTCCGGCCCCAGCGACAGCACGTCGACGTGGCAGAACTCGGTTGCCATGCCGCGACGCTACTCGGCCCTCCGCGGCCCGCCGGAAGGTATCGGCAGGTGCGGCCGTGGGAAACCTCAGACAAAGTCGGAAGGCCGGGCCCGCCCCCGACGGGCCCGACCTCCCGGGGTACGCGGACTACGGACAGTGAGGGAGTGCCCGCGCCGCGTGGTCGATACGGGAACCGTGCCGGTATTGCGGGCTGGCGTCAAGCCTGCCGAACGGGGCAACGGTTGCACCGGCTAGCTGGCGTAGGCACGCAGCCGTTCGGCGCGCTCGCCCTGGCGCAGCTTGGACATGACCTCGCGTTCGATCTGCCGGACCCGCTCCCGGGAGAGGTTGAAGTGCCGGCCGATCTGGTCGAGCGTGCGCGGCTGACCGTCCTCGAGGCCGTAGCGCATCCTGATCACCAGTTGCTCGCGCGCGTCCAGGGTGGCGAGCACCCGGCGCAGGTCGTCTTGCAACAGCCCGGAGATAACAGCGGACTCGGCATCGGAGGCGTCGGCGTCCTCGATGAAGTCGCCGAGCGGAGCCTCCTCGTCGCTGCCGACCGGCATGTCGAGGCTCACCGGGTCACGGGAGTGGTCGAGCAGCTCGGCGATCTTGTCGATCGGCAGGCCGGAGCCCCCGGCCAGCTCCTCGTGCGTGGCCTCCCGGCCGAGGCGCTGGTGCAGCTCGCGCTTGAGCCGCGCCAGCTTGTTCACCTGCTCCACGAGGTGCACCGGCAGCCGGATGGTGCGGCTCTGGTCGGCCATGCCGCGGGTGATCGCCTGCCGGATCCACCAGGTGGCGTAGGTGGAGAACTTGAACCCCTTGGTGTAATCGAATTTCTCCACCGCGCGGATCAACCCGAGGTTGCCCTCCTGGATGAGGTCGAGCAGTGGCATGCCGCGCCCGGTGTAGCGCTTGGCCAGCGACACCACCAGGCGCAGGTTCGCCTCCAGCAGGTGGTTTTTGGCCGCCCGGCCGTCGCGGACCAGGATGCGCAGGTCGGCGCGCCGGGTGGCGGGCATGATCTCGGCGGTTTCCAGCACGTGCTGGGCGAACAGTCCGGCCTCGATCCGCTTGGCCAGCTCGACTTCCTGCTGGGCGGTGAGCAGTGGCGTCTTGCCGATACCGTTGAGGTAGACCCGGACCAGGTCGGCGGCAGGCCCCTGCGCGTCGAGGTCGGCCTCGGCGGCCTCCTCGGCGTTCGGCAGCACTTCCGTCGCGGTCTGAATGGTCGTCATTCGGGTTCCCTCCCAGTGGCGTGACGCTGTAGCACCGACGCTGCGCCAACACAGACCTAACGTCGGGGTCGGCCGAAACGTTCCCGCCTGTCGATTGCAGGACGTGACGGTGACCTGCTTCGTTGTCTACCTCGCTGGAAGTCTCAACACCGTTTCAGATTTCCACTAGCACGGTGAATGGCCCGTCATTGATCGACTCAACGGCCATCACGGCCCGGAATCGGCCGGTTTCAACGCGTGCACCACGGTTACGCAGCGCAGTCACAACAGCCTCGATCATCGGCTCGGCGTGATCAGGGCGGGCCGCCGCGGTCCAGCTCGGCCGCCGGCCCTTGCGGGTATCCCCATACAGTGTGAACTGGCTCACCACCAGTAGGGGGGCGCCGGTCGTGGCCGCCGACTGCTCGTCGCGCAGGATTCGCAGCTCGTGCAGCTTGCGCGCCATCGACTCGGCCTGCGCGGGGCCATCTTCTTGGCGCACGCCGAGCAGCACCAGCAGCCCCGGCCCGTCGATGGCCCCGACCACCTCGCCGTCCACGGTGACGCTGGCCCTGGTGACCCGGCTGACGACGGCTCGCACCGCACCATGATCGTGGATCGATGGCGAACCGAGGAAACTCGGTGGCGGACAAGGGGAGGCGCCCTCCTACGGTATGGCCGTGCCCGGTATCACGGTGGCCAGGATCGAGGCTCCCGGCTCGGCCGGCCGCTGGCAGGCGACGGCCGGTGGTGACCCGGTCGGGGAGCTGCGCGCCGTGCTGCGGCCCGACCGGCGCTGCTTCGTGTTCTTCGCCGGCTGCCGCGACGACGCCTACCGGCCGCTGCTCGGCGCCGCGCAGGCCGCGCTTGGCCGCGACCTGTACACCGTGGTTGAGGAGGACGATCGGCCCGCTCGACAACGCTTCGCCGCGCTCGGATTCACGGAATGCCGCCACGAGCGGGTGTTCCGGGTGCCCATCGAGCCGCGCCCGCTTCGCCGCGGCGTTGCGCTGCCCCCCGGCGTGGAGCTGGTCAGCGCCGCGGACGCCGACCTGGACCGGCTGCGCGAGCTGGACGACGCGCTGCGCCAGGACATCCCGGGCAGCAGCGGCTGGCGGTGGGACGCCGACGGCTTCCGCGCCGAGACGCTCTGCCCCGAGCTCGACCCGGCCAGCTATCTGGTGGCCGTGGAGGTACGCACCGGCCGCTACCTCGGGCTGCTGCGGGTGTGGATGAACCGCGCCGGCCCGCGGCTCGGCTGCCTCGGCGTGCTGCCCGCCTACCGGCGCACCCGGATCACCGCCGCGCTCGTCGCCGCCGTGGCCGCCGCCCTGCACCACCGCGGCCACGGCGAGGTGGTCACCGAGATCTCCGCCGACAACCACGCCGCCAACGCGCTGCTGGCCCGCCGCTCGGCGGTCCGCGTCGGCGGCTCCTACGAGCTCGTCAACCGGTACGCCGTAGCGCGATCAGGCGGGTAGCAGCGTGAACGCGGTGACATGGTTGGGTCGGACGACCGAGAAGTGCCGGTGATCCAGCGTCGCGATCTCGGTCGCACCTGCTCTCTCGGCGACGGCGATCACGCACGCGTCTACGGCGCCGAGTGGCAGGTCGGCGTATCAATACTTCTGGACGAGTTCCGCGGCTCGTTCGTAATCGGAGGCCCGAAGATCCAGCATCTGCAGGACGCCCTCGGCAAGTGAGGCCAGGAACAATGCCTCGGCACGGGTGCCGCGACGGCTGGCGAGCAGTTGGCATACCTCAACCACGACGGGCGCCGGCACCACTACGGGGCCTTGGTGGCGCCCGAGTCAGCGATGATCATCCGGCATTCCGCCGCACCATCTCGTCGAGGACGTCTTCGGATCGCTCGGCAAAGTCAGGTTCGGCGGAGATGCTGCCAGCGAACGGGAAGTGACGCCGGAGCGAATCGTCGGTCACCTCGCGGTCCGATCGCGCGGAATCGGCGGCCGTAACGAACTGGAGCACGACGGCGCGCACGGTGTCGGCCTGCCCCGGGTTGAGCCGGTCAACGAGCTGGTGCAGATCCTCGTAGTGGTGGTACGCCTCGGCGGTCACGGTGCAAGTGTAGAGCTGGCGGCTCGATCGAGGCGGATGCAAGGTGCTGGTCGGGATGATGCTCGACCAGCATGTCGCTGAGCGTATGAAGCTGTCAGACCGGTAGCAAGGTGAGCGCTTCGACGTGTCTTGGACGAACGACCCGGAAGTGGCGCTGGTCAAGCGTCGCAACCGTCGCGACTCCGAGCCGCTCGGCGACGGCAATCACGGACGCGTCGGCGGTGCCAAGCGGAAGGTCGGCGTACGTCTCAACGAGATCGGCGACCCGGCCCCAATCGCTTGTGGTCAGCGGGACGACGGTGAACAGGCCGGCTTGGAGGGACCGCAGGAACGCGGCTTCAATCAGCCGCCACCAAGGGGCCTGTGTCAACGATGATCATAACGGCCGAACTCGGCCCGGAGGATGTCTCGGGACCGCCCGGCGACATCGGGCTCGTTGCTGGTGATCGACCCGAACCAGGAGGGCGGCCACTCGCTGGGTGGCTCGTCAACGGTCGAAGCCGGGTCGCTCGTGACGAGCTGGAGGGCTACTGCATGCAACGCATCCGCCTGCCCAGGGTTGAGACGGTCTATTAGACGGTGCAGGTCCTCGTAGTGGTGGTACGCCTCCGCGGTCACTGCACCAGCATACGGCGGATCACTCGATCACCGGTCAGCTGAGGTGCCAGGATGGGCGCCATGGCGCTGTGGTTTACGCAGGACCCGAACGCGAACGAGCTGCTCGAGCGGGATCCGCTGGCGTTGCTGGTCGGGATGATGCTCGATCAGCAGGTCCCGATGGAGAAGGCGTTCGCGGGACCGCAGGTGATCAAGGAGCGGCTCGGGCGGTTCGACGCGGGGGCGATCGCCGGGGCTGATCCTGACGAGATTGCCGCGGTGTTCGCCAAGCCTCCCGCGGTGCACCGGTTTCCGGGTTCCATGGCGAAGCGGGTGCAGGCGCTGTGCGCGGCGATCGTGGACCGTTACGGCGGGCGCGCCGAGCGCATCTGGACCGATGGTCAGCCGGACGGGGCGACGGTGTTCACGCGGCTCAAGGCCCTGCCGGGGTTCGGGGAGCAGAAGGCGCGGATCTTCGTGGCGCTGCTGGGCAAGCAGTACGGCGTGCAACCGGACGGGTGGCGCGCGGCCGCCGGGCCCTACGGCGAGGAGGGCTCGCGCCGCTCCGTCGCCGACGTCACCGACGAGCAGTCGCTGCTGGACGTGCGGGCATACAAGAAGCAGATGAAGGCGGCAGCTGAAAGGGCCTGAGGGTCAACGCGCAATCGGCCGATCACACCACGTTCAGCGGGCTCCATCACAGTGCCAGGTGGATGCGAAGCGCGTCATCCAGTCGCTTGAGGCTGGCGGGCTCGACCGTGCCAAGACGCCGCCGCAGGCGTTGGCAATCGACGGAGCGGACCTGCTCGGCCTGAACCTTGGATTCAGCGGGCAGGCCGCCCTCGCCAGCGGCGAGAAGCACCTGGAACGCGTATACCCGTGCCGTGTTGGTGGTCACCGGAACGACGGTCACCACCCCGCGGCCGTTGCGTTCCGCGGTCCTGTTTGCGGCATTGTTGCTGACGATCACGGCTGGGCGCGTCTTGTTCGACTCGGAACCCTGTACCGGTTCGAGATCCACCATGAACACGTCACCGCGCTGCATCTGCGATCCCGTCGTTGGTCGCCCCGCTCCAGGCAGCCTCGCTACCGTCCTGCTGCCATTCGTCCCAGGCGTCGGCGTATGCGTCCTCCAACTCACTCATGCGTAAGAGCTGGATCGCGCGGTGGATCACCGAGGAGCGGGAGGTCGCACCGCGACGACTGGCGTACTGATCCACGAAGGCCACGTCGTCATCGGGGAGGCTCACACTCAGCTTCATGCCAAGAATGCTACTAAACCGGGCCAAATTATGCTACTAGCTGTACTACTCTGCGCCTCAAGGTGCGCCCGGGCCGCCGCGGACGCCGGCCCGGCGGAGTGGGCGCCCGGCGCCTGCAGCCAGGCCGGCCTGACAGTGGGAGGATGGGCCGCGGAGGTGGTGTCGTGAAGGGCTCGCGTCGGTCCGGCACCCCGGGCTCGCCGGTGCTGATCACCCAGGCGGCGCCGTCCTACCAGGAGCAGCACGCCGCGCGCCGGCGCAAGTACACCATCATGATGGCGATGCGGATACCGCTGCTGATCGCCGCGGTGTTTTCCTACCAGATCTGGTGGCTCGCGCTGATCCTGATCGTGGTGTCGGTGCCGCTGCCGTGGATGGCGGTGCTGATCGCGAACGACCGCCCGGCGCGTAAGGCGGAGAAGGTCAGCCGCTACCGCCCCAGCGGGGATCACCGGCAGCTGGAGGCCAAGGACCACCCGGTCATCGACGGCTGACAACCGTGTTCAGCCCGCTGCGCGCGGAAAGGGGCCGTGCCGGGACAGCCGGCACAACTCGGTGGCGACGCTGGCGGCCAGCGCCGCGTTGGAGAGCACCAGCGAGACGTTGGCGCGCAGGCTGGCGCCGGCGGTTGCGGCGTGGAAGTGCGCCAGCAGGGCCGGGGTGACGTCCTTGCCGCGGATGCCGCGGTCGGCGACCATGGCCAGCCCGGCGGCGAGTACCCGGTCGTGCGTCTCGGGGTCCAGCTCGTCCGCCGCCGGCACCGGGTTGGCCAGCACCGCGCCGCCGGCGCCGAGCACGCGGTGCGCGGCGAAGGCAGCGGCCGCCTCGGCGGCGGACTCCACCCGCCAGGACACCGGCAACCCGCTGTCGCGCAGGTAGAAGGCCGGCAGCGTGTCCACCCGGTGGCCGAGCACCGGCACCGACAGGGTCTCCAGGCGCTCCAGGGTGGCCGCCGCGTCCAGGATCGATTTCACGCCGGAGCACACCACCAGCACGGGCGTGGTGGCCAGCACGCCGAGGTCGCTGGACTCGTCCCAGGACTCGCCGGCGCCGCGGTGCACGCCGCCGAGCCCGCCGGTGGCGAACACCGCGATGCCGGCCAGCGCGGCGACCGCGGCGGTGCTGGCCACGGTGGTGGCACCGAGCACGCCGGACGCGACGGCGGCACCGAGGTCGCGGCGGGACAGCTTGACCGCGCCGCCGAAGCACACCTGGTCGAGCTCGGCCGCGGACAGCCCGACCGCGCAGGAACCGTCGAGCACCGCGACGGTGGCCGGCACCGCCCCGCCGGCGCGCACCGCGTTCTCGATCTCGTCCGCGGTCCGGCGGCGGGTGGCCGCCGGCAGGCCGTGCGCGAGCAGCGTGGACTCCAGCGCGACCACCGGCCGCCCGGCGGCCAGCGCGCCCGCCACCTCGGGCGCGATCCGCAGGCCGGCGACCATGTGGGGCATCATGGTGCATGTGAGCACGCCTACCCAGACGCTGCCGGACACCGAGACCCGGCCGGAGGGCACCGACCGCACCGGCGACGACGATCCCAAGGTCTTTCACTACGTGCGCAAGGACAAGATCGCGCAGAGCGCCGTGCTCGGCACCCACGTCGTTGCGCTGTGCGGGGAGGTGTTCCCGGTCACCCGCACGCCGAAGCCGGGCGCGCCGGTGTGCCCGGAGTGCAAGCGGATCTACCAGACGCTGCCGCGGGGCAGCCAGTAGCCCGCTACCCGCCCGCGGTCACTACCCGCCGGGCCAGTAGCCGCCGAGGACCGTCAGCGCACCGGCCTAACCGCCTGCACCGCCCGCCGGCCAAGGCGCAGCGGTGCCGTTGGCGTGGTGTCGGCCGGCGACGGCGCGGTGTGCTCGGCCGTGGCGCTGGCGCGCCGTTCCGGTGGCGGCGCCGCTTCTTCCGCGCGCAGCCGCTCCGCGGCCCGTTCCATCTCCAGCCGCCGCCACCGCCGGCGCTCGCGCCGGGTCATGTGCGCCGGCCACATCTCCTGGATGGTGTTGTTGAGCTGCGCGCCCAGGATGATCGCGAACCCGATGAAGAACGTGAACAGCAGGAACGCGATCGGGGTCGCCAGCGCGCCGTAGGTGTAGCCGGTGCTCGTGACCCAGGTGATGTACCGGCGCAGCCCGGCGCTGGTGATCAGGAAGCACAGCATGGCCAGCAGCGCGCCGGACAGGCCGCGGTGCCACGGCAGCTTGCGCGGCAGCGCCACCTTGTACAGCGTGGTCAGCGCGAGCACCAGCAGCAGGCCGACGACCGGGTAGTAGAACCGGTCGACCCACATCGCCACGTCGTCCTGCCAGGCGTTCGGCGCCAGCTGGGTCATCAGGCCGGGGCCCAGCGCGAGCACCGGCAGGGTCAGGATCCCGATCACCATCGCCACCAGGTACAGCAGCAGCGCGAAGATCCGCTGCCAGATCGTGTTGCGCACCTCGCGCTGGCCGTAGGCGAGCGTGATGGCGTCCACGAAGCTCGCCATGGCCGAGGAGCCGGCCCACAGCGACAGCAGGAAGCCGATCGTCACGATCTTGCCGCGGCCCTGGTTGAGGATGTCCCGCACGGTCGGCGCGATGATCTCCTCGACCACCGTGGGGTCGAACACGGTGCGGCAGAACGACAGCGTCTTGTCCTCGACCTGCTGCACGGTCTCGGGGCCGAACCAGCCGGCGACGTACCCGAGCCCGCCGAGCAACCCCAGCAGCAGCGGCGGCATCGACAGCGTCTGCCAGAACGCGCCCTGCGCGGAGAGGCCGAAGATGCCGTCCTTCCACGCCTTCGTGGCCGTGCGGACGACCAGGCGCAGCGGTCCGCGCCGCCGCGCGCCGTCCGGTGGTCTGTCCCGTTCGCTCATCGCACGGACAAGTCTGGGGCATACCGGGCCCGCTCGGCAGCAGGGGCCGCACCGGGGTGTCGGCGCCCCGGCAACGCCGCCCGGTAAGGTGGGCCGGCCCTCTGCCGCCGGCCAGGACCGCGCGACGAGGGCATTCGCATGTGCCAGCTGCCGAGGGGAGCGTGCCGCAACCGTGCCGCAAGCCAGGTCACGCCCGCTGCGCGGTTGGCAACGCCGGGCGCTGGCCCGCTACCTGGCCGCCCGGCCGCGGGATTTCCTCGCGGTGGCCACGCCGGGCGCCGGCAAGACCACGTTCGGGCTGCGGGTGGCCGGCGAGCTGCTGGCGCAGCGCGAGGTGCAGGCGCTGACCGTGGTCACCCCGACCGAGCACCTCAAGCACCAGTGGGCCGCCGCCGCGGCCGAGGCCGGCATCCCCGTCGATCCCCAGTTCCGCAACTCCGTGGGCGCCACCGCCACCGACTACCGCGGGGTCGCGGTGACCTACGCGCAGGTGGCGGCGCACCCCGCGCTGCACAGGGCGCGCACCGGAGCGCGGCGCACGCTGGTGATCCTCGACGAGATCCACCACGCCGGCGACGCCAAGTCGTGGGGCGAGGCGGTGCGCGAGTCGTTCGAGCCGGCCACCCGCCGGCTGGCGCTCACCGGCACGCCGTTCCGCAGCGACGACACGCCCATCCCGTTCGTGACCTACGAGCCGGAACCCGGCGGCACAGCCCGCTCAAGGGCCGACCACTCCTACGGCTACGCCGAGGCGCTGCGCGATGGGGTGGTCCGCCCGGTGATCTTCATGGCGTACAGCGGGGAGGCGCGCTGGCGCACCAGCGCGGGGGAGGAGTTCACGGCTCGGCTGGGCGAGCCGTTGACCGCGGAGCAGACCGCCAGGGCCTGGCGCACGGCGCTGGACCCGGCCGGCGAGTGGATCCCGGCGGTGCTGGCCGCGGCGGACACCCGGCTGTCCCGAAAGCGCGCCGACGGCGTGCCGGACGCCGGCGGGCTGGTGATCGCCTCCGACCACGAGTCGGCCCGCGCCTACGCCACGATCCTGCGCCGGGTCAGCGGCACCGAGCCGGCGCTGGTGCTCTCCGACGATCCGCGCGCCTCGCAGCGGATCGAGCGCTTCGCCCGCTCCGGCGATCGCTGGCTGGTCGCCGTGCGGATGGTCTCGGAAGGGGTGGACGTGCCCCGGCTGGCCGTCGGGGTGTATGCCACATCGGCGGCCACCCCGCTCTACTTCGCCCAGGCGGTCGGGCGTTTCGTCCGGGCGCGCAAGCCGGGGGAGACGGCGAGCGTGTTCCTGCCGAGCGTGCCGGTGTTGCTGGAGCTGGCCAGCCAGCTGGAGGCGGAGCGCGACCACGTGCTCGGCCGCCCGCACCGGGCCGACGAGGGCTGGCAGGACGAGCTGCTCGCGCAGGCGAACCGGGTGCGTGACGAGCCGGGCGAGGCGGAGCGGGCGTTCACCGCGCTCGGCGCCTCCGCCGAGCTCGATCAGGTGATCTTCGACGGGTCGTCGTTCGGCACGGCCGCGCTGTCCGCCAGCGCCGACGAGCAGGAGTATCTCGGGCTGCCGGGGTTGCTGGCGCCGGACCAGGTGCGCACCCTGTTGCGGCAGCGGCAGGAGCGGCAGCTGGCCAGGGCCGCCTCGCCGGCGCCGCCCGCGGACCCGGACGCCGTCCCACCGCCGGTGGCACCGGCCGGTCCTGGCGGGGTCCGGGAGCGGCTGACCACCCTCCGCAAGGAGCTGAACGCGCTGGTCGCGCTGCACCACCATCGCTCCGGCAAGCCGCACGGGGCGATCCACAGCGAGCTGCGGCGGGTGTGTGGCGGGCCTCCTACCGCGATGGCGAGTGCTGAACAGCTACAGGAACGCATCGCGGCGCTGCGTTTATGGTGACTTACGAAGTCTTGTGAGTGGTAAAGGGCGTCAGAGCGCCCTTTACCACTCACAAGGAATTATCCGACGTGCAGCTCGGCGGATACCTCGCGCAGCCGCGTGCGGTGCTGGCGGGCGTGGTGGCCGCAGAACAGCAGCTCGCCCCCTGACGGGAGCACGGCACGAGTGGTGGCGGCCGCGCCGCAACGGTCGCAACGGTCGGCTGCGGTCAGTTCGGGGCGGGTGAGCGTTCCGGTCAACTGACTCTCCCTCCGTCCCAGCGCCTTGCGGCGCCATCGCTGCTGTGCTGCCGTGCTGCCGTGTCGGCGACGGCGGCGTGGTCCACTCTTCCAGACGCCTGGACGTCCTGCCGTGTTCCCGGCGTCACCGCGAGTCCGCGTCGCGCCGGGCTGGCAATCCTTTGAGTTGTCTAGATGCCTACCGTGATACTTACTTACCTTGACCAGGATGCGTTCCCGCACCGGGCTGTGCAGGATCTCTGTCGTGCCGTTGACAGTGCGACCAGCGCTTTTGCCGGCTCCACTGCTGTTCGTCTGCGGTGCTGTCTCGATGTATGTCGGGGCCGCGCTCGCCGTGGTGCTCTTCGACGAGCTGCCGCCGGCGACGGTCGCGTGGCTGCGGCTGGTCGGCGCGGCCGCGCTGCTGCTGGCCTGGCGCCGGCCGCCGCGGGCGGTGTGGCATGGCCGGCGGCTGCTGCTGGTCGCCGGGTTCGGGCTGGCGACCGCGCTGATGAACGTCACGTTCTACGAGGCGATGGCCCGGCTCCCGCTCGGGACGGCGGTGGCGATCGAGTTCTGCGGTCCGGTCGCGGTGGCGGCCATCGGCTCCCGCGGGTGGCGCGACCTCGGTGCGCTCGCCCTGGCCGCCGCTGGGGTGCTGCTCATCGCCGACGTCCGGTGGGCCGGTGCCCCGTCCGGGGTGCTCTTCGCGCTGTCCGCCGCCGCGATGTGGGCTGGCTACATCGTGCTCGGCAAGCGGGTGGCCGGTGGCGGCCGGGGTCTGGACGACCTGGCCGTCGGCATGGCGGCGGGTGCCCTGCTGCTGAGCCCGCTGGCGCTCGGCGCGGCGCCGGTGCTGTCCTCGCCGCGGCTGCTGGTGCTGGCCGCCGGCGTCGGGATGCTGTCCAGCGTGCTGCCGTACGCCCTCGACCAGGTCGTGCTGCGCCGGGTCGGCCGGGCCCGGTTCGCGTTGCTGCTGGCCGTGCTGCCGGCCACCGCGGCCGTGGTCGGGCTGCTGATGCTGCGCCAGGTGCCGAGCGTCCTGGAGGCCGCCGGCATCGCCTGCGTGGTGGTGGCCGTGCTGCTGCGCTCCGGCGAACCCGGCGAGCGGCCCGCCGAACGGCCGCCGTAGCCCGATCACCAAGCCTCTCACGGCCGGTCCGGGGCCGCCGGCGACACGGTGGCCCGGCCGTTGCCGGCACCGCCGCCCGCCGCTGGCGTGCCGCGGCCGCCGGTGTCCTGGCCGGCCGCCCCGTGGGCCGCGGTGGCCAGGTCGAAGGTGGTGAGCTGCCCAGCACCGGGGTCCTGCAAGAGGACACCGGGGATGTTGAGCAGCTGCAGCGCGCGGCAACCGGCGTCGTAGCCGAGCGCCCGGTAGGACTCGAACTGCTCGTCGGTGAACATCTGCTGGCTGGTGGAGTGGTTCGGGAAGCGCCCGTCCCGGGCCTGGTAGGCCTGTAGGTCCCAGCTTGCCTGCTTGGTGAGCACCGCCTTGGCGTAGACCAGCCGCGCGCTCTGCTCCGGCGCGGGGTAGCGGACCGACCCGCGCACCGCCACGTCTGCGCTGAAGCCCTTGACCGGCATGGCCGGGCGCGGGTCCATGTCGATCTCGATGCCCAGCTCGCTGCGGGCCAGCGCGATGGCCCGGCCGATGTCCAACCCGCCACCCGCCTGGTCGCTGCTGGCGTCGAAGCACAGCACGTGCGTGCAGCGCCGGCGCAGCAGCTCGACCAGGCCGAGGTTCTCCCAGTGCCCGCCGTCGGTGAGGTAGATGAAGCGGTGCGACGACTTCGTCCGGCCGAGCGCCTCGCGCAGCACGTACAGCGCGCCCGGCTCGCGCCAGCCGCGGACCAGCCGCCGCAGCAGCCGCTTGGCCAGGCCCGGCCGCTCCTCGGGGGTGCCCTCGGCGTGGGCATCGGCGTCGGCGTCCCAGTCCCGGTGCAGCGGGTTCTTGATCCACACGCCGAGCCGGATGTTCGTCATGGCCATCAGGAACCGCAGCGGGGGATGGGTGAACCGGCCCATCAGCGGAGACAGCGCGGCCCCGGACACGGCCATGATCGACGGCAGGGTGAGCTGGGTGCCGGCGAGGCCGTAGGACGCCTCGAAGCGGGTGGTGTCGTGGTAGCCGAACAGCCGCCCGCCGCTGCGGTCGTGCTCGAACGTGAACGACTCGGCGAACCGGCCGACCGGCACCTCGTCGCTGGTCAGGTTCACCGAGCAGCACACGATGAGCTTCGGCAGCCGGCTGCCGCCCTCCCGCAGCGTGCGGCCGATGCTGGAGAAGTACAGCGGCTCGTCATAGCGGATCGGGTCCGCCACCACCTCGCCACCTTCGCCGCTGCGCACCAGCGCGAACGCGCTGTTCAGCCGCTCGCGGTAGAACTGGTGCAGGGAGTACCGGCGGTTGTGCACGGCGAGCGCCATGATCAGCACCACGACCAGGGCCAGCGCCACCGGCAGCACGTCCCCGCGGTCGCGCAGGCCGTGCTCGGTCGAGTACTCCAGCGAGGACAGCAGCGGCACCAGCAGCAGCCCGGCGACGGCCAGCGAGGCGAGCACCAGCATCAGCCGCCGGGCCCGGAAGCGGCGGCTGAGCGCGAGCGCGGCCGCCGCCAGCACCAGCGACAGCACCAGCCAGAACACCGCGACGGCGATGCGGTAGGCGGCGGCGTCGAACATCGCCGGGTCCTCACCGAACACGTGGGCCAGCACGAACTCCGACGCCGAGCCGTAGAACGCGGCGAGCAGCGGCAGCACCAGCCCGGCGGCGCCGAGCGTGACGGCGAGCAGCACCAGCTGGAACGCCAGGCCTTCCGACCAGGACTCGCCGAAGTCGGCCGGCCGGGCGCGGCCGTCCTTGAACCGCCGGTAGCCGACCAGCAGGACGGCGACGACGAGGAACGCCACCGCGAGCCCGACCAGCCACCGCGGCACCCCCGACGGCACGGTCAGCCCGCTCATGCTCACCTGGGCCAGGCCGAGCCCCAGCACACCCTCCAGGAGCCACCCGCCGAGCCGGCCGGCCACGAACGCGCACAGCAGGAACGGCAGGTAGTTCAGCGCGAAGCCATACACGACGTTGAGCCCGAGCCACACCCGTCCCATGGCGCCGGGCGCCAGGTAGTTGGTGTGCCGCCGCAGGTAGCGCTCCTCGGCGGAGCCGTGGGCCCACTGCGGCCGCCCGTTGTCGTGCTCGGGCCGCTGGTAGGCGCCGGAGATGGTGAGCGCGCTGGCCACGTAGTTGCCGCCGGACACCGCGGCCAGGTAGTCGGCGTTCTCGAGCACGTTGCGTTCCTGCAGCGCCTGCAGCGCGCCGAGGTTGAACGCCGCCGACCTGATGCCGCCGCCGGAGAGGGCGATGCCCAGCCGCATTCCGGCCGGCGGGGTGTCGCGGTACTCGGCGGCCAGGCTCGGCAGTGGTTTGTTCGTGCGGGCAGCGAGCGCCATCTCAGCCCCGTTTCGTTCGCCGCGTGTAGCCGAGGGAGATCCGGTAGTCCAGGTCAGCGGGGTCGCTACCGTACGGGTAGGTGACCAGCGATCCGGCCCTGCGCAGCCGGCGCAGTGACCGCTCGTGCAGGTACCGGGTGAACAGCGGGTGGAAGCACAGCCAGTCCTGGTCTTCGGCGGCCCGCAGCGGCGTGTCGAAGGTGTATTGGAAGTGCGCCTTGTGGTAACGCTCGGTCTGGTCAAGCCGGATGCCGACGGCGCCGATGGTGAACAGCATGGACAGGAACTCGTCGAACTCCAGGTGGGTCCGCTTGCGGATGCCCTGCTGGTTGTAGACCACGTGCAGCTGGCTGGCGGGGAAGCAGATGTCGAGGCGGTCGGACAGGCAGCTCAGCGCATTGCTGGCCGCCGGGTAGGTGCCCTTGAACGCGGCGAAGATGCCGTTGACGAGCAGCCGTTCGGCGGCCCTGGTGCCGGCGGTCACCGCGTCCGCGCCGATGGTGCCCTTGCCGAGATCGGAGTCCGGCATGGTGAACACCCGGTTGAGGATCGCGATCAGATGCCGCGGCAGCAGTTGGGTGTGCCGCAGCAGGTAGGCCACCGGGTCCTCGGCGATGCCGAGCCCATTGTGGATCCGGGCCGGCAGCATGGCCCGCAGCAGCGCGACGTCGGGCTGCGGCTCGTCTATGCGCCTTGCCCGCCGCTCGACCGCCTCGTAGGTCTCCGGGTAGTGGCTGCTCAGGTACAGCCGCAGCCGGGTGCCAGCCAGTTTGAGCAGTTCGCTGGCCGTCCAGTGGATGATGAGATAGCCGTCCCGGAAGTCCTTCTCCGGGTTCGCCGAGATGTCGGAGATCTGGTCGAACAGCTCCGACGGCAGGCAGATCTGCAGCCGGAACGGGTTCGCGGCCGGCTCGGCGGAGATCATGCCGACGCACTTGAACAGCCCGGCCAGCGCCTCGCTCACCTCGTGCAGCCGGGACTGCAGATCCTCCAGGTTGTCCATCACGATGACCAGCGGCTTGGGCCTGCGGGAGAGCACCACCCGCAGCGCCGCCCTGGCCGCGCCGAACCTGACGCCACCGTGGGTCAGGTCCTCGATCACCTCACGAAGCCCGGCCGACGCGCCCAGGTCGCCGATCCTGCGGTGCAGGTCGGAAAGGAACAGCTCGGCGGCCACCGTCGCGTTTTTCGGGTGGCCGTTCGGCCTATCGAGGTAGTCCCACAAGACCTGCAGCTCGGCCGGCGAATCGGAGCTCTGCGCGGTTCGGCAGGCGTGCAGCAGCGCGACATGTTCGAATAATGCCTGCCAGATCTCGGCGGCCTGGTCGACGAATAGCGGTCCGCGGACCTCACCGTGGCGGCGGATCACCGTGACCATCTCGCTGTACACCGTCGAGGTCTGCAGCGCCTCGGTCGGCAGCCGAGCGCCGACGGTCGAACCGAGCAGGAACGCCGTCTTGCCGGCCCCCTTGCGCCCGATGATGTAGGCGGGTGGGCTGTGCGCGGCCTGCGCGCAGATCAGGTTGCTGCGGTCGAAGAGCTGCTCGGCCGACGCCGGCCAGGCATCGAACAGCGCCTCGGACGCCAGCGGCCCGAAGGGCGCGGCATCGGTGAGCACGCGGTCCAGCTCTCGATGTAACGGGTCGACTTTATGATCTGCGGCAATGGTGATATCCACCGGGTGGCCTCCGCCTGATGATGAGAGCGCTCATAGCACCGGAGTGCAGGCCAGCTTGGTAGATACCGCGCGATGTCATATTCACGCCGATGGCAGGATCGGCGGCATGATGGCGACCATGTCCGAGGCGGCCAGGCGGCTGCTCGGCCCTCCGGTGTTCGCGGTGCTCGGCACGGTCAGCGCCGACGGCAGCCCGCAGTCCAGCGTCATCTGGCTGCGCACCGACGGCGACCAGGTGGTGTTCTCGACCATCCGCGGCCGGCTGAAGTGCCGGAACATGGAGCGCTCACCGGTGGTGAGCGTGTGCGCGTACGATCCGGCGGACCCGTACCGCTACGTCGAGGTCCGCGGCACCGTCACGCTGGCCGAGGAGGGCGGCTACGAGCTGATCGACGAGCTCTCCCGCGCCTACACCGGCCAGGGCTGGCCGCGCAAGCCCGACGAGGTGCGGGTGCTGGTACGTATCACGCCGGCGAGGGTGATCGAGAACCTCTGATTCGACGCTGGTGGCGGTTCGCGATCTCTGCGGCCGCCGTACCACATCCGTCACCCGGTTCGGGACGGTTGCCCATCAGGAACCCTGACAGGTTGTAGCGTTCCTGTTGCGGAAAGTGGTGGCCCGGCGGGGCCCGGGCCTGGAGCGGTGCCGGTATGAGCATTCGAAGCATTCGAAGCGTCATCGACACGGACGTCCTCGGCGGACCGGACGCCGCGGTCGAGTTCATCGCGAACGTGCTCGAGTCCTCCACCGAGTATTCGATCATCGCGGCGGATCTGGACGGGACGATCGTGCTGTGGAACGAGGGCGCCAGGCGGATCTACGGCTTCGAGCCGGATGAGGTGGTTGGCCGGCTCAACCTGGCCGACCTCTACGCGCCGCCGAGCCGGGAGGCGGGGGAGCCCACCGCCACCCTGGCAACGGCACGCGACGAGGGCAAGTGGGAGGGCACCGTCGAGCGGGCTCGCAAGTCCGGCGAGCGGTTCATGGCCAGGGTCGTGGTCACGCCCCGGCGCGACGACCACGGCGACACCAAGGGCTACCTGCTGATCTCGAAGAACATCTCGGAGGAGATCAGGCTGACCGACGAGCTGCGGGACACGCAGTTCTACACGCGGTCGCTGATCGAGTCCAATGTGGACGCGCTGATGACCACCGACCCGCTGGGCATCATCACCGACGTCAACCAGCAGATGGAGGTGCTCACCGGTTACGGCCGTGAGGAGCTGATCGGCAGCCCGTTCAAGCAGTACTTCACGGAGCCCGACCGGGCAGAAGCCGGCATCAAGCAGGTGGTCCAGGACAGCAAGGTCACCAACTACGAGCTGACCGCGCGGCACCGGGAGAGCCGCGAGACGGTCGTGTCGTACAACGCATCGACCTTCCGCGACGCCAGCGGCCGGCTGCAGGGGGTCTTCGCCGCGGCGCGCGACATCACCGAGCAGAAAAGCCTCGAGCGCCAGCTGCGGGAGTCGGAGTCCTACAACCGCGGGCTGATCGAGGCGTCGGTGGACGGCCTGGTCACGGTGGACCTGCAGGGGCTGATCAGCGACGTCAACGAGCAGATGTGCCGGATGTCCAGGTTGCCGCGGGAGGACCTGATCGGCACCCCGTTCGCCGATCACTTCGTCGATGCCGACAACGCGGTCGCCGGCGTGCAGAAGACGTTCGACCAGGGCGTGGTGACCGACTACGTGCTGCGGCTGGCGGTGGCCGGCGGGCGGCAGGTGCAGGTCTCGTTCAACGCGTCGGTGTTCCGCGACCCGGCCGGCGACGTGCGGGGGATCTTCGCCTCCGCCCGCGACATCACCGAGCAGGCGCAGCTGCAGCGGCAGATCATCGAGGAGCGGGCGTACAACCGCGGCCTCATCGAGGCCTCGCTGGACGGCCTGGTCACCGTCGACGCGATCCTGATGATCACCGACGTGAACGAGACCATGTGCGCGATGTCGGGCTATGCCCGCGAGGAGCTGATCGGCACCTCGTTCCCGGACTACTTCACCGACCCCAAGCGGGCGGCCGCCGGTGTGCGGCTGACCCTGGACCAGGGCGCGGTGACCAACTACGAGCTGACCCTGCGCGGCAAGGACGGTGTCGAGCGGCTGGTCTCGTTCAACGCCGCCATCTTCAAGGACGAGGAGGGCGACGTCCGCGGCATCTTCGCCTCCGCGCGGGACATTACCGAGCAGGCCCACCTGCAGCGCCAGCTGGACGAGGAGCGCGCGTACAACCGGGGCCTGATCGAGACCTCGGTGGACGGGCTGATCACCGTCGACGAGTCGATGCAGATCACCGACGTGAACGAGACCATGTGCCGGATGGTCGGCCGGCAGCGCAGCCAGCTGATCGGGTCGTCGTTCCCGACCTACTTCACCGAGCCGGAGCGGGCGGAAGAGGGCGTGCGCCTGACCTTCGCGGAGGGGTCCACCAGGGACTACGTGCTGACCCTCGTCGCGTTGGAAAGCGGCCTGCCGGTGTCGTTCAACGCCGCCGTCTTCCGCGACTCGACCGGCGAGACCAGGGGGATCTTCGCCTCGGCCAGGGACATCTCCAGCCAGCAGCAGCTGGAGCAGCAGCTACGCGACTCGCAGTTCTACACGCGGTCGCTGATCGAGTCCAATGTGGACGCGCTGATGACCACCGACCCGCTGGGCGTCATCACCGACGTCAACCAGCAGATGGAGGCGCTCACCGGGTGCCAGCGGGACGATCTCATCGGCACCCCGTTCAAGTCGTTCTTCACCGAGCCGGAGCGGGCGGAAGAGGGCATCCGGCGGACGCTGTCCACGGGCAAGGTCACCAACTACGAGCTGACCGCGCGGGCCCGCGACGGCAGGGAGACGGTCGTGTCCTACAACGCGGCGACCTTCCTGAACCAGCGCGGCGAGCTGCAGGGCGTCTTCGCCGCGGCCAGGGACGTGACCGAGAACAAGGGTCTGGAGGAGCAGCTGCGGGACCAGACGGGCTACCTGCGCGGCCTCATCGAATCCTCGGTGGATGGCCTGGTCGCGGTGGACCCGGAGGGCTACATCAGCGACGTGAACGAGAAGCTGTGCAGGATGAGCGGCTACCAGCGCTCCGAGCTGCTCGGTTCGCCGTTCGCCAACTACTTCACCGACCCGGCGCGGGCCAGGGCCGGCATCCAGGAGACCTTCCTGGCCGGCGCCGTCACCGAGTACGCGCTGACCCTGATCTCGCGCACGCGGCGGCTGTTGCAGGTCTCGTTCAACGCATCGGTGTTCACCGAGCCGTCCGGCACGGTGCGCGGCATCTTCGCCTCAGCGCGCGACATCACCGACCGGCTCCGGCTGGAGGAGCAGCTGCGGGAGCAGCAGACCTACCTGCGCGGCCTCATCGAATCCTCGGTGGACGGCCTGGTGACCGTGGACCCCGAGGGGTACATCACCGACGTCAACGAGCAGATGTGCCGGATGGCCGAGTATCCCCGCACGGAGCTGGTGGGTTCGCCGTTCAAGCACTACTTCACCGAGCCGGAGCTGGCCGATCTCGGTGTGAAGCGCACCTTCGCCGCCGGCATGGTCACCAACTACGAGCTGGTGCTGCAGACCAAGAACCGGCGGAAGTCGACGGTGTCGATCAACGCCTCGGTGTACCGGTCGGCGGATGGCCGGGTGGAGGGCATCTTCGCCTCCGCCCGTGACATCTCCGAGCAGGCGCGGCTGCAGCAGCAGCTCGGCGACCAGCAGGTGTACAACCGGTCGCTGATCGAGGCGTCGGCGGACGCGCTGTTCGCCATCGCGCCGGACGGGGTGATCACCGACGTCAACGAGGAGGCCACGCGACTCACCGGCTACTCACGCCACCACCTGGTCAACTCGACGTTCCCGACCTACTTCGTGGAGGCCGACCGGGCCAGGGCCGGCGTGGAGAAGACCCTTGCCGAGGACAAGGTGCTCGGCTACGAGCTGACCTTGCTCACCCGCTACGGCCGCCAGGTCGCGGTGTCGTTCAACGCCGGCGTGTTCCGGGACACCGCCGACACACCGCTTGGCATCCTCGCGGCCGCGCGCAACATCACCTCGCAGAAGGAGCTGGAGCAGCGGCTGCGGGACTCGCAGTTCTACACGCGGTCGCTGATCGAGTCCAATGTGGACGCGCTGATGACCACCGACCCACTGGGCATCATCACCGATGTCAACCAGCAGATGGAGACGCTGACCGGAGTCCAGCGCGAGGAGCTCATCGGCGCCCCGTTCAAGCAGTTCTTCACCGACCCCGTGCTGGCCGAGGAGGCGATCCGCACGGCGCTGCGGGAGGAGAAGGTCACCGACTACGAGCTGACTGCCCGGCACCGCGACGGCAAGGAGACCGTCGTCTCCTACAACGCCACCACGTTCTATGACCGCGACGGCCGGTTACAGGGCGTCTTCGCCGCCGCGAGGGACGTCACCGAACGCAAGCGGTTCGAGCAGCAGCTGTGGGAGAAGAACATCGAGCTGGAGAAGGCCAGCAAGGCCAAGGACAACTTCCTGGCCAGCATGAGCCACGAGCTGCGCACGCCGCTCAACGCGATCATCGGCTTCACCGGCACGCTGCTCATGGGCCTGCCGGGGGCGCTCAACGCCGAGCAGGAGCGGCACCTGCGCACAGTCCAGGACAGCGGCAAGCACCTGTTGTCGATCATCAACGACCTGCTGGATCTTGCCAAGATCGAGTCGGGCAAGGTCCAGATCACGCTGGAGCCGGTCGGCTGTGCCGCTCTCATCGACGAGGTGGCCGGCTCGCTGCGCCCGCTGGCCGACGCCAAGGGGCTGGAGCTGCAGGTCCGCCACCCCGAGGACGTGGCGGCGCTCGCCGACCGGCGGGCACTGAGCCAGATTCTGATCAACCTGGTGAACAACGCCATCAAGTTCACCGAGAGCGGCAAGGTGCGCATCAGCCTGCTGCCGGGGGCGCGCGGCGAGCCGCACCGGATAGCGGTCGCCGACACCGGCCCCGGCATCCTGGCGAGCGACCACGAGCGCATCTTCCACGCCTTCCAGCGCACCGACCGCGCGACCCGGCGTGGCGACGAGGGCACCGGGCTCGGCCTGCACATCTCCTCCAAGCTGGCCGAGCTGCTCGGCGCCACCATCACGGTGGCGAGCGCACCGGGGGAAGGCAGCACGTTCACCGTCGCCGTTAGGGACCACCGTCGATGAGTGCGCAGATACTGCTGGTCGAGGACACCCCGCACACCCTTGAGCTGATGGCCTACCTGCTCGAGGCTCGCGGGCACGACGTGGTATCCGCCAACGACGGCCCCGGCGCCGTGGCGCAGGCCAGGGCCGGGCGGCCCGACCTCGTCGTGATGGATATCCAGCTGGCCGGCAGCTTCGACGGCTTCGAGACCCTGCGCCGGATCCGCTCCCTGCCCGGGCTGCGCGAGCTGCCGATAGTGGCGGTGACGGCCTTCGCCATGCTCGGCGACCGGGAGCATGCCCTGCGCGCCGGGTTCACCGGGTACCTGACCAAGCCCATCGACCCGTACATCTTCGGCGAGGAGATCGAGCGGTACCTGCCGGTGGAGCTGCGCGGCCGGGCCCCGGTGATCAGAGCCAACCGCCCGGTGGGCGGAGGTGTCGCGGCCCACCCGGCGGGGCCGGCTCGCGACCAGCTCGGTGTCCTGGTCGTCGACGACAACCCGACGGGCTGCGCGCTGGTGCGGTCGATCCTCGAACCGTTCGGATTCCGCGTCACCGACGCCGGCACGGTCGGCGAGGCCCTCAGCGCCGTCCGGGACGCTCGTCCGGACCTGGTGCTCTCCGACCTCCACCTCGGCGCCGAGTCCGGCATGGAGCTGTGGCGACGCCTGCAGGACGACGCCGAGCTCGCCGACCTGCCGTTCGCGTTCCTGACGGCCACCGGAGCGCTGATGTCCGATCTCCCTTC
>Ga0209382_10003223_pt1 | contig 22783 bp, 20 predicted proteins | sample SoiMetdeltSBSDD5_FD_187599 | JGI IMG/M metagenome (GOLD analysis project Ga0209382, IMG submission 187599) | Bulk soil microbial communities from a Populus tree surrounding site in Tennessee, USA - Soil MetaG P. deltoides SBSDD5 (SPAdes) (version 2) | ecosystem: Environmental > Terrestrial >...
CGGCCCTGACCGGCGATCGCAGTCATCTCGACCGTCCACGGCCCGATGCCCGCGATCGCGCGCAGGCGGCGCCAGGCGGCCTCGTGGTCGGCGGCGGGGTCGAGATCGATCCGGCCTGCGGCGACCTCGCGAGCGGCAGCGATCAGCGCCCGAGCACGCGGAGCACCCAGCCCGAACGACTCGAGCCGCGGCGAGGTGGCGGCGGCCAGCGCCCGGGCATCGGGAGGGAACCACAGGCCGGTCTCGGCGTCCCGGCGGCCGAGCCGGTAGACGATCCGGCGGATGATCGCCGCCGCCTCGCCGAAGAGGATCTTCTGCTCGACGATCGTCCACGCCAGCGCGATGAACGGATCGGGCTGGCGGAAGGGGCGGTAGGTGCGCTGGGTGCGCAGCTTGGCGCCGATGAGGGGGTCGTGACGGAAGCGGACGTGGAACGGGCGCAGGTCGTCGTCGACGGCGAGCGCGAAGCGCGTGCGCCGGATCGCCGCCTGCGCTGAGGCGCGCGTGCGCGCGCGGGCCCCGATCAGCACCGCCTCGGCCCCGGTCTGGGCCACGCGGACGTGTACGGGCTCGTGCTCGAGGCCGGGCACCAACCGGTGCACGACGGCGCCGCGGACGCGGGTCAGGCCGTCCGGGCTCGAGCGGAGTCGCAAGCGGAAGCACCAGGGAGGCTCGACCTCCTCCCGGCGCTCGATCACTCGCGGTTCACCAAGTGGACGTCGACCAGGAACGAGGTGCTGGAGATGATCTCCAGCACCTCGCCGGTGCGGGAGGAGCGCCTGCGCCGCCGCAGCGCCTTGCGCGCCCCGCGCCGGCGCATGACCGCGACCGTGGCCGCCCCGGCCACGAACCCGGTGGCCGCGACCGCCGCCGCCTGCACGACCGGACGGGCGGCCAGGGGCTCGACCTCCCGGCTCTCGGCGAGGACGGGAAGGGCGTCGACGACTTCCTCTTGCTGGGGCGCAGCCACGGAAGGGCGGAGAGTAACCGACCGTCAGGTCGGAGCAGTCGCTAGTCGCTAGTCGCTGGTCGCTGGTTGCGAGCGCTCGACCGCGAGCGGCTTCTCGTACAGGCGATACCGACTGACGATCCGTCCCCCCATTCCCTCCATGGCGCGGTTCATCGCCTTGTTCGTCTCCAAGATCCAGCCCATCTCGCCGCCCGTCTGCGGCGTGCGCGCGGCCGCGTCGAAGTGGAGCTCGTACAGCTTGGCGGCCACGCCGGTGTGCTGGTGCTTGGCCTTGACCCCGAGCGCGAAGACCCGGACCCGGTCCATCTTGCGTCGCCAGTACAGCGCCTTGGCCCAGCCGATGGGCAGCAGACGGCCGTTCATGTGCTTGAGCACCTGGTTGTAGTCGGGGAGGGTCAGCGCCGCCCCCACCGTCTCGCCGCCCTTCTCGGCGATGAAGGCCCAGTTCTCGTCCAGGATCGGCTTGAGCTCCTTGGCGTAGTGGCGAACCTCGGGGTCGGTCAGCGGCACGAAGCCCCAGTTGCGCTCCCACGCCTCGTTGTAGACCTCGAGGAAGCGCTCGACCTCCGCCTCGAGATCGCTCTTGCGAATGGGCCGGACGTCGATGCCGTGCTTGGTCTTGACCTCCTCGGCGAGCTTGAAGATCGCCGGATGGACCCGGCTGCGGTCGTCGACGTAGAGCTCCCACATGAGCAGGTCCATGGCTTTGGTCAGCCCCGCCCCCTCCAGCAGCGCGGGGTAGTAGGGATGCGTCCACTGGTTGAGGATCAGCGGCTGGCGGTCGAAGCCCTCGACGAGCACGCCGGCGTCCTGGTCGTTCGTGGAGAAGCTGAGCGGGCCCACCATGCGGTCGCGCCGCTTGTCGCGCAGCCAGCCCTCGGCGGCCTCGAGCAGCGCGGCGGCCACGATCGGGTCGTCGCGAGCCTCGAACCACCCGAACATGCCCCACTCGTTGTCCTGGAACTCGTTGAAGTTCCGGTCGTAGTGGGCGGAGATGCGACCGACCGGGTCGCCGTCGCGGAAGGCGAGGAAGTACTCGGCTTCGGCGTGCTCGAAGAACGGGTTCCTGGTCCTGTCAAGTCGATGCCGAACGTCGAACTTGAGCGGGGGAACCCAGAGCGGGTGGTTACGATAGATCGCCCACGGGAGGCGGATGAAGGTGTCGAGGTCCCGCCTCGTGGTGACGTGCCGAATCTCTACGCTCACGGCGCGCGGCACCCTAGCCCATGCACACCACCGTCGATGTCTTCGCCAAGGCCCGGGACCACGATCGCAAGGCCATCCTGGAGGCCGCGCGCGCGGCTGGCGTCGTTCCGTACTTCCGCACGCTCGAGTCGGCCGCCCGGCCCGTGGTGGTCATGGAGGGCGCCGAGCGGATCATGCTGGGCGGCAACAACTACCTCGGGCTCACCGAGGACGAGCGCGTCATCGCCGGAGCCCGCGACGCCCTGGACCGCTACGGCACCGGGCTGACCGGCTCGCGCTTCCTCAACGGCACGCTCGATCTCCACCTCGAGCTCGAGGCGGAGATCGCGGGCTGGTACGAGAGCGAGGCGGCGCTGGTCTTCACCACCGGCCACCAGGCCAACCTGGGCGCGCTGGGCACGCTCCTCGGCCCGGGCGACACGGTGGTGGCCGACTCGGGCGACCACGCCTCGATCCTCGACGGCGTCCTGCTCTCGCGCGCGAAGCTGCGCGCCTTCCGGCACGGCCGGCTCGACAAGCTCGACCGCCAGCTCGGGCGTGCCGCGGCCGACGGCGGCGGCGTCCTCGTCGTGGTCGACGGGGTGTTCTCGATGGAGGGCGACATCGCCGACCTTCCGGCAATCGCCGATGCCGCGACTCGGGCGGGCGCCCGGCTGATGGTCGACGAGGCCCACGGCGTCGGGGTCCTCGGGGCGCACGGTCGGGGCTCGGCCGAGCTGCTCGACGTCGAGGACCGCGTCGATCTGCGCATGGGCACCTTCTCCAAGTCGCTGGCCTCGTGCGGCGGCTTCCTGGTCGGCCCGGCCGACGTCATCGAGTACCTGCGGATCTCCGCGCGCCCGTTCATGTTCACCGCCTCGGCCGTGCCCGCGGCCACCGGCGCGGCGCTGGCGGCGGTGAGGATCTGCCGCTCGGACGAGGGTCCCGAGCGGTTCGCCGCCGTGCTCGACAACGCGCGCTACTGGCACGCCGGCCTGCGTGCGCTCGACCTCCATGTCGGGGGCGCCACGACGTTGCCCGACGGGTCCGAGCAGCTCACGCCGATCGTCCCCGTCCTCGTCGGCGACGACTGGAGGGCGGCGCTCGTGTGGCGCGCGCTCTACGACGCCGGCGTCTACGTCAACGTCGCGCTGCACCCGGCGGTGCCGCCGGGCGGCGCGCTGCTTCGCACGAGCGTCATGGCCACGCACGATCGCGTCACTCTCGACCGCGCCCTCCAGGCCTTCGCCGACGTCAAGCGCGCCTTCGAGGCCGAGCACGGCGCGCTGCCCGGTCCCGACGCCGAGCGTCGGGTCGAGTCGGCGGACTGACCTCCGAGGACGTTCGACGGCGGCTCTCGACCCTGAGTCGAGGCTTTACAACTTTTTCGCGCTCTGAGCGGCAGATGCGCGTAGCGGTCGGTTGATCGCGCGGGGCGGCGTGAACTAGTTTCACGAATCTCGGTCGCGATGCTGCGGTCGCAGCCGGAGGAGAGGGTCTCGAGTGGGCGATGCGTCGCGCTTCCCGCGTCGGTGGCGTGATCAGCAGTCCCGCGCGCCCGAGACCTCCGGTCGTGGCTCGGGGGTGCGCCGGGACGCAGGTCATACAACCAACCATCGGCCAGCCGTCCGCTCCTCGGGGCGGACGAGGGAGGTTTGCTTCGGATGAGTGCCACCGCTTCGGTCGCCCTACCCGCGCGGAGCGTTCAGGCCCCGCAGCATCTACAGGCCTTGGAGCGCGCCAATCGGGTAAGGCTCGCGCGCGCCGACCTCAAGCGGCGCGTCGCCCACGGGGACCTGGCCGTCGCGGATGTCATCCTCAGCCGCCCGTGGGAGGCGGACACGATGGAGGTGTGCGATCTCCTGCTCAGCCAGCGGCGCTGGGGGATGATGCGGGCCCGCAAGGTGCTCGCCGCGATTCCGATTCCCGAGAACAAGCACATCGGTTCGCTGACCGAGCGTCAGCGCAACGCGCTGGCGCGGAAGCTCGGGCGGACGGTTTCCTAGGCGCTCTCGCCACCCGGGGGTCCGGCGAGGCCGAAGCCGGGCCCGCGAGTGGCGATCTCCACGATGTGCCCGTCCGGATCGCGGACGTACAACGACTTGAACGCCCCGCGGTCGAACACGTCGGTGGAGTCGGTGCCGCGGCTGCGGAGGTAGTCGCGCCACGCGGCGAGCTCCTCGGGTGAGTCGACGCTGAAGGCGAAGTGGTGGGTCGAGCCCGTGCCCACCACGCCGGGCGGCAGCGACGGGTATTCGAGGAAGCTGATCAGGCTGCCGGGCGAGCCCGAGGGGTCGCCGAAGAAGAAGTGGCGTGCGTCCGGGTCGTCGTCGTTGGTGGCCTGGTGGACGAGCGCGAGGCCGAGCAGGTCGCGGTAGAACGCGGTCGTCCGGTTGAGGTCGCGGCAGATCAACGTGATGTGATGCAACCCGGTGAGCTGCATCCGCCGCCGCGGCGGCTGGGGAGCGGGGGGCGCGCTCATCCCTCGATCATCGCATCGTGTACCCGCCGGAGCGGCGCGCGAACGCGTTGCGGAGGAGGAAGAACGCGAACACGAACAGCGGTACCCCGACCGCGAGGACGAGCCAGCGAGGCCCGCCGGCAAAGAAGGCGAGGGCCATCGCCGCCACCGCGATGGCCAGCGACAGGACCGTCGTATGCGACTTGAAGCCGGCGAAGTGCTCGCGGATCGCGACCTCGAGGCCGGCCAGCGAGCCGAGCACGGCGGCGCACACGAGCAGGATCGCGCCGCGCTTGCCGGACGAGAAGAAGCCGATGACGCCGATGATCAGCGCCGCGAGCACCGCAAGCTCGACGAGCGGGACCGGCGCCCACGGCGGCGGCGGCAGCCGGTCGCGCCGGGCGCGCTCCCGCTGCCGCCGGGTCGGGGCGGCCGCGGGCGGAGCCTCGACGACGCGCTCGGCCACGGGCCGACCGCGCTTGCGGGAACGCCTACCCACCAGCCACCTGAGGGGCGTCTCCCCGCCCCTGGCTGCGTCCTCGGGGTTGGCCCGTGCAGAGCACTGTTCCCCCCCCTGCGTCCTTGCCAGGAACGCGGATCCGCACCTCAGTTGTCAGGTGGGTAAGGGGCAGCCCGATGAGAGTTTGACCTGCCACCACCCCATGAGCATGCCAACGATGCCCAGTCGGGGGCGGACGTGGTAGGCCCCGCAGTCGCCGCGGCCGAGCTCGCGAGCCGTCACCCGGACCCACTTGTAGCGCCCGGGCTCGAGCAGCATGCGCTCGAGCAGCTCGCGCTTGCGCTCCTCCTCCTCGGCGCGCTCGTGCAGCTGACGGCGGACGTCGACCAGGCGATCGGCCAGGTCGTCGCGCACCCGCTCGAGCTCGCCGAGCGAGAGCATGCGCGGGCCGCCCAGCCCGCGCGCGGTGCCGAAGTCGATGCCCTGGCGCGGGAACGCCCCCACGAAGGCGGCCGCGAACTCACGCTCGAGCTTGGTGATCTGCTCGCGGAGCGACCGCCGCGCGGCTCGCTCGTCGACCTCGACGGGCGATAGCGCGCCAAACGGATGTTCAACGACAGCCATGCCTCCTCACCGACGAATTCTAAATCGACTACGCGGACTCGACAAGCACGTCCGCGCACTGCCACAACGCCTCCTCAACATGGATCGAGGGAACGCCGGCGACCTGGACCGAGAACAGCCGCATCGCCTGGGTGTCGGCCGTCACGCCGTGGCCGGGAGCCAGCTCCCCGAACAGCACGGCGAGCGGCGTCTGCGCGTCCGCGACGACGAGGCGGCCGTCGAGGACGGGGGGCGCGGCTTCGGCCCGGCCGAGGCGCTCACCAGCTCGCGCGACCCGCACCCCGAGCGGCCCGTCGACGCGGGTGGCGTCGAGCGCCCAGATCGGCACGCCGGTCTCGACGAGCGCGATCAGCAGCGCATCGTCGACCAGGTTCTCGGACTTGAACCCGCCGTGCATGAGGCGGTCGAGCATGGCCGCCTCGGCCGGCGTGCGGTCGGCGTCGGGGTCGAGGCCGACGTGGCGGTAGAAGACGCGGTAGGCCCACGGGACCGGCGCCTGGCGTTGGGCGACGGCCTGGGCGCCCCGGTAGCGGTTCGAGAGGTAGCGCAGGTGGTCGCGCACGGACTCCGGCGAGCGGCCCGGGCTCGCATCGACCGGCATCTCGATCAGACGCAGCTCCGGGAACTCGTCGGCGACCTCGAGGTCGACCCAGCCGAGCGTCGGCTCGGTCACCGTGGCGGCCTCCAGCCCCGCCGCTCGGATCCGGCGACCAGCTCGCGCAGGGTGGCGTCGAGCTTCGGCGTGTCGAGGAGCCCGAGCGTCGTGCGCAACGCCGTCCCGCCCGGATAGGCGAAGGTCACGGTCGGGCACACGGCGACTTCGTACAGGTTCGCCACCGCGCCGTCGCGGTCGTAGCCGACCGGGAACCTCCACCCGTGCCGGCGGATGTCGGAGCGCAGGTCGCTCCGGCTGCCGCGGATGGCCACCGCGGCAAAGCGCACCTGCGGGAAGCGCGCCCGCGCGCGCTCGATGACGTCGAGCTGCTTCGTGCAGTCCGCGCCGCGCGTGGCCAGGAACGCGATCGCCGACGGCGCGCCGGCCACGAGCTGGCATTCGTTGAGCACGCGCGGGCCGCGCACCGAGCACGCAGGGCGCTCCCCGCTGGAGCCCTCGCCGCGGTGGGTGGCGATGTTGGCGTCGCCGTTCAGGTTCGAGAGCGCAAGCGGGACCGCGAACGGCGGCAGCTTCTTGCCGGCCTCGATCCCGCGCGAGCCGCCGCCGCTGTTGCGCAGGGTGTTGAAGCCGATGTAGGCGAGGATGATGAACACGAGGACGCCGAACCACCACCCGTACCGCGACATCCCGGGGGGCTTGGCCGGCGGCGGAACCTCGGGCTTGCGGACCGGCGGGGACTCGCGCCGGCCGCTGGTGTCCGGCTCGTCGTCGAACGAGAGCGGCCCGCTCACGCGGCGGTCGCGCGCCGCCGGTGCGGCAGCGCCCGCCGGATCCACGCGGCCGCCTCGCGCGGCAGGTCGGCCAGGTCGACCTCCTCGGCCAGCGCGAGCACGGCCGGAAGCACGACGAGCACGCCGATGAGGGAGACCGCGAGGTCCACCACCGTGACGAGGCCGAAGTCGCGCAGCATGCGGATGTCAGAGACTACGAGCACGGCGAAGCCCGCCAGGGCCGTGACCGCGGAGGCGGTGACCGCGCGCCCCGTCGACTGGTACGTGCGCAACAGCGCCGCGCGCACGCCCAGCCCCGCATCACGCTCGGAGCGGTAGCGGGCCGAGAGCAGGACGCTGAACTCGGTCGACAGGGCGATCACGAGCGCACCCAGCGTGACCGACATCGGGTTCAACGCGACCGGCCGGCCGAGCAGGATCCCGATCGGCGTGTCGTCCGACCACCACGAGAGCAGCCCCGCCCACCCGGTGGCGAGCGCGATCGGCACGAGGGGGATCAGGGCCTGGTTCAGGCGTCGCCGCACCGCGAACAGCACGAGGCCGACCAGGACGAGCGCGCCGACCCCAAGCGCGAGCCGGCGCCACCAGGACGACACGTCCGCGTTGGCCTGCGCCGCCTCGACCGGCAGGCCCGCGAGCTCCGCCGTCACGCCCGCCGGCGGGTGCAGCCGGCTGCGCATGGTGTTTACGACCTGCTGCTGCTTGTCCAGCGGCATGAGCTTGATGCCGAAGGCCAGCGCCGCGATATCGCGCCGAGGCGCGATCACCGCCTGCGAGAAGTACGGCGGAACGGCGTCGAGCACGCCCTCGATCTGCTGCCGCGTCAGCGGCTGCGGGTTACGGCTGTCGCCCGAGCCGCGGAACAGGTCGGGCAGGGAAAGGGCCGGGCACAGGGTCGCCTCGCCGCACCCGCGCTTGGTCGAGTAGCCGTAGTGGCGCAGCAGCGATTGCTGGTAGCTCGTCATCCAGTTCACGACCTTGGGATCGGCGAGGTCGCGCGCCTTGACCGTGACGTCGATCTCGCCCGACACGCCCGTCGATCGCTGCAGCGTGTTGAGGTCCCGCAGCGCCGGCAGGCTCTGGGGCATGAGCTTCTGGATGTCGGAGACGACGCGTGTGCCGGCGTCGGCGATCCAGCCGATGACGGCCAGCGCCAGAGCCGCGGCGAGCACGGTCCGCGGTCGAGCGATGACGAAATCGAGCACGCGCTCGAACAGCGGCCGGTCATGCGATCCGGGCAGGCGCAGGCCGATGCGGCGGGTCCCGGCGCGCAGCAGGTCGGCGGCGCCGCGCCCGGCGGCCGACAGCTCGCCCCACGCCGCCGTGAGGACGCGCGGGCCGCGCCCGGCCCGGCGCGCCGACAACGCCAGCATGGCGATGCCGGCCGTCATCGCGCACGCGAAGGCGAGCACGATGCCGGCGACGAGCAGGAGCCCGAAGCCTCGCACCATGGGCACCGGCGAGAGGAGCAGGACGAGGAAGCCGACCGCGGTGGCGATGGCCGCGGTCAGGATCGTCGGCGCCCCGACCGCGCCCACGCGGGCGGCCGTGTCGACCACATCGCCGCGCTCGCGGGCGCGGATCTCGTCCCAGCGCGACTGCAACTGGATGGCGTAGTCGACCGCGAGGCCGATCAGCACCGGCAGCACCGCGATCGTCGCCATGGTCAGCGGCGCCCCCACCAGCGCCATCCCGCCGAAGGTCAGGCCGGCCGCCGCCAGCGCGATGCCGAGCGGCAGCAGCCGCGCGCGGGGCGTGCGGAACACGAGCAGCAGCGTCGCGGCCATGACCACCAGCGCGGCGACGAGCAGGAGCAGGATCGAGTCGCGCAGCGAGGTCGACAGGTCGGCGACCACCACCGGCGCGCCGGTGACCGTGTAGGTGCCGTGGTTGCGCAGCCGCCACTGCGGCATGGCGACGGCCTTGCGGACGAGCGCGATCGTCGAGCGCCGCTGGTCGTCGCTGAGGCTCGGCCGCAGGCGCACCTGGATCAGCGCCGAGCGGGAGTTCGGGAACAGGTACGCGAAGCGCGCCTTGGGCCGCGCCGTTCCGCCCTGGGGGTCGAAGACCAGGGAGGCGACGAAGTTGGGGTCGTTGAGCCGCGGGATGCTGCGGATGCCGTACTGGAGCGCGAGCTGCAGCGAGTCGCGCACGAACTGCGCGTAGACGAGCTGACGGGTGTCCCGGGCCGCCTTGCGCTGCGCCGCGGGCGAGAGCCCGCGTGCCGCCGCCAGCTTGCGCGCCGCCGTGGCTGCCAGATTGGCCTGCTGCGCCTTCTGCTGCTGGCGCTGCGTGAACTGGGCCTGGATCTGGCGCACCGCCTCGTTGATGAACGTCCCGGGGCCGTAGACGACCTGCACGGGCTTCGTCCGCGCGAGTCCCGCGCACGGGCCGTTGGCGCCGCCCGGCGGCTTGACGTTGCGCGGCAGGTTGCCCGAGATGCAGCCCTCCAGGCCGAGCAGGCGCTCGATGTCCGAGGTCAGGACGAGGTGCGCGAGGTTCTCGCGCACGAGCACGATGACCGCGTCGTCACCGAAGCGCCGGTGGTAGTCGGCGGTCGCCCGGTAGGTGTCCGAGCCGCGCGAGACCAGCGTGTCGGTGCCGGCGCTGGGCGCGAGCGAGAGCGCGAGCACGCCTCCGCCGATCGCCAGCGCCGCGACGGCGGCGAGCACGGGCACGGGACGGCGTGCGACGAAGCGGGCGACCCGCTCGAGCGCTCGCGACAGGCTCTCCACGGGTTCAGGCTACCGGCGGTCGGCGCCGCCCCGCGCCAGTCACGCAACCCTCAACCACCCTCAACGGGGTCAGGCCCCCGGCGTCAGCGCGCCGGCGGGTTTGGCCGCACCTGCGAGTACTGCGTGGGCGGGAACGAGGTGTCGCCGACGGGCGGGAACTTGGCCTGGAGGTTGCACGGCGGGGCCGGGACGTCGCTCTGGCTGCCGCCGTACGCGAACTGGGTGATCCCGTCGACCAGGGAAGGCGGCAGCAGCGCCGAGATCAGCGGCGTGACCTCGTTCGTCAGGACGGGGTCGGGCCGGCCGCACCGCCGGTTCTCGTAGACCGAGAGTGCGCCGCCGCCATTGGCAAACGAGCCCGGGTACGAGTACGGATTCGGCCGGTTCGATCCGATGCGCTGCGTGTAGAGCTGTGACAGCATCTCCGGGCTGAGGGGGTTCGTGGTCCGCAGGTAGTGCACCGGGGCGTTGGCGTTGGCCGGCTTGTCGGTTGCCTCGGTCGCGCCCACCGTGTTCGCGAAGAACGCGTTGAGCTCCTTGAGGTAGTTCTCCAAGCCGAAGAGCGCTGGGTTGACCTGCCGCAGGAGCGGGCTGAGCTGTCCGAGCAGTGGGCGGGCGTCGTCGAGGACCTGGTCGACCGCGGGCAGTCCCGCCTTCGAGGCGGTCACCAGCGGGCCGAGGTTGCGGAACAGGTGCGCGAGGTCGGGCGAGAGCTGCTGCAGGTCGATGAGCGTCGGCGAGATCTCGCGCGCAGCGGGCTTGAGCTCGTTGACCAGCGGGTTGGTGTTGTGCGCGAACTGGTCGAGCCGGTCGAGCGTGATCTGGGACTGGCGCTCGAACGTCGGCAGCACGACGAACGCCTGCTGCAGCTCGTTGTTGCGCTGGGCCGTGGTCTGGAAGACGCGGTTGGAGTTCTCGATCAGCGAGCGCAGCTGGTCGTCGCGCGCAGTGAGCGCGTCGACCACCACGCCGGTGTCGGCCACCAGTCGCTGGACCGCGCCCTGCTGGGTGTTGAGGATCGTCAGCAGGGTGTTGGTGTCGGTCTCGAACTCCGGCAGGTTGCCGAGCGCGGCCGACAGGTCGGCGCCGCGGCCGGCGAGCGCCCGCGCCTGGTCCTGCATCCAGGTCTGGAACGCCGCGCGGGTACGCGGATCGAACGTGCGGAAGATGTCGTCCAGCTGAACCGTCGGCGCCACCTGGGTGTTCGCGAGCCTCCCGCCCTCGCGCACCGTCGGGCTCCCCGGCGTGCCGGGCGTCAGCTCGATGTAGGTCTCGCCCAGCAGCGTCTTCTGGCGCAGGATCGCCTTCGCGTCCTTGGGGATCGGCGCGAACTTCGGGTTGAGCTGGATCGTCACCTGCGTCAGCCCGTTGACGGGCTCGATGTTCTTGACCTTCCCCACCGGCACGCCGGAGATGCGGACGTCGGCCTCGGCCGCCAGCTGGGTGGCCGCGGGGAACCCGATCTTGAACTGGTAGCCCTTGGGCTGGAACGGGATCGGGCCGCCGAAGGCCAGCCAGAGGAACAGCAGCAGGCCGAAGCAGGACAGCGCGAACCCCACCATGACGAGGAGCCGGCCGATTGTCGGAGCTTGCTTCTGCATGGTCTAGGGGGCCGCGCCGGAGCCAGCGCCGGCCTGACCGGGGCAGAACTGCGACGGCGGGACGGGGTTGGTCAGCGCGAGGATGGTCTTCACGACGGGGTTGACCTGCCCGACCGACTGCAACAGGCTCGCGGAGGTGCAGGAGACCATGACCTGACCGCGGCGGATCGGGCCGTGGGCGTCCTGGATCGAGAACACCGCCGGCGCGGCCTGGTTGGCCCACGACAGCCAGAACAGGTAGCCCTCCGTCGGGCCGGGCGGGTTGTAGGCGAGCTCGTTGAGCGCGTAGTTGAGGACGTCGAAGGACGTCGACAGGTCCGGGGTCAGCGCCGCCAGGTCGTTGGCCGCCGGGCGAAGGGCACGGACGGTGGGCAGGGCGGCGACCGTGAACGGGCGGATCTGGTCGCGCAGGATCGGCGTGGACTCGCGCAGGAACGGCCGGGTCGCGGCCAGTGACGGGCCGAGCGCGCGGGCGCCCGGTCGCAGCGCCTGCAGCGTCGGGCCGAGCGTGTTCGCCAGCGTGGTCGTCTTGGCCAGCGTGACCTGGGTCTCGCTCAGGGTCGGCGGCAGCTGGGCGAGCGTGGCGCGGATGTTGGCGTCCTCCGAGGCGAAGGCGCGGAAGACCGCGTCGGTCGAGTCGACGAGCTGGGCGAGCTGGTCGTCCTTGTCACCGAGCGCGTTGGCCAGGAGCTGGAAGTTGTGCACGGTGCGGCGGATGTTGACCCGGCGCTCCTTGAGCTGGCTGGTGATCTTGGCCAGGTCGCGGCTGGTGGGGGCCAACCGGCGCAGCGTGCTCGACAGGTCACTGGTGTTGTCGCGCAGGCCCTGCCCCGCCCCGCCGAGCAGGAGCCGCAGGTAGCTGCGGGTGTCGGTGTCGAGCGCGGCGAGGATCTCGTCCACGTTGACGTCGGGCTGCGTCTGCGAGATCGGGATCGTCGCGCCGTCCTTGAGCTTCGGCCCGGCGGAGCTGTTGCCGGGGTCCATCTCGATGACCATGTCCTTCAGGCCGGTCTTGGGGCGGAGGAGCATCGTCGCGTCCGGATAGACCGTGTCGTACTTCTTGCGCACCTTCATGGTCACGAGCGCCCGACCGTTGCGGAGCTGGACGTTGTCGATCTCGCCCACAGCGACGCCGGCGATGTCGACGGTCTGCCCCTGGCCCGGCGTGACGGCCTGCGCCGTGGAGAACTCGGCCTTGAGGGTGAAGAAATCCTTCCCCAGGAGCGGCACCCAGGCCGGCAGGTTGAACCGCTGCTGGGAGAGGATGTAGCCGCCGACGAGCAGGGCGATGAGGACCAGCACCACGATCGCCGTGAACTCGCGCGCCCGCTTCTTGATCGCGTTCATGGCGTCGTGCCCTTCGAGGGATCGGTTGCGTCGGCGGTCGTCCTAGTGCCGCTGGTGTCCTTGGCCTCGATCGTCGGCTTGCTGCTCCCACCTGACTGCGTGTACGACTTCTTCGAGGCCGTCTTGGAGCTCCGGAACGGGTTCAGGCCATCGGCGATCTCGCCAGCCAGGGACGGCTTGTCCTGGGTCTTCTTGTCCAGGCTCACGCCGGGCAGGCCCGTCACCGAAGGCAGCGACGGAAGCGGCACCGTGGGAGCGAGCGGGTTGAGGCCCGGGTCGGTCCCCACCGTCTGGTCGGGCGGTCCGACGGCCGCCGCCGGGCCGTTGAGGTCGGGCGGCTGCTGCTTGTAGCAGGGCGCGTTCGGCATGTAGGGCGGGCGCCGGCCCGGATAGGCCGGACGGGTCCCGATGGGGGCGGCCAGCGCGTTGGCGAACAGCGGCTCGGTGCCGAAGTTCGAGGTCCCCGTCGAGAGCGTGGTCGCGCCGCCTCCGGGCTGGAACCGGACGTACTGGCCATTGCCGTCGAAGTTCTGGCCCTCCCCGGAGAGGCCCACGAGCGACTGCCAGAAGCCCTTGTAGTTCTCGAGCCCGGTGGTGAAGGGCCCGTCGGCGATCTTCATGTTGCCGGTGGGCAGGACGACATCGGTCACGCAGCGGTCGACCAGGTCGACCTTGGGCAGGAGCGCCAGCGTGGCGTCGGTCACCTTGGCCAGGTCGACGGTCGTCGGGCGAAGCTCGTTGACCAGGCCGCCGAGCTCGCTGGGCGACAGCAGAGGCTCGGCTTGGGCGATCCAGGGATACGCAGCGTCGATCGTCGCCGGCGTCTGCTGCACGCCGGGGATGAGCTCGAGCGCGAATGCCCGTGTGGGCGGGAAGGCCCGGTTGAGGGCGGCGAACGCGCTGTTGGCCCGCTGCAGGGTCCCCGGAAGGAGCCGGATGGTCGCCTCGAGGTCGCCCGAGCGCGACGCGAACGCGGCCATGGTCTGGTTGAAGCTGGTGATCAGGTCCTTGAGCTGCTCCTCGTTGCGACCGAGGCCCTCGGTGGTGCGCTGCAGCCCGGCGATCAGCTTCGAGAGGTCGCCGGGCTGGGTCCCGAGCAGCGCCTGGTTGACCTCGGCCACCCCCTCGAGCGCGTTGGCGGCGTAGTCGAAGTTGGTGTTCAGCGCCTCCGCGGCCGTCTTGCCCTGGACCAGGGGGTCCTGGGTCGCGTCGAGCTGGGCGGTCGGCTTGAGCTGGAGCGCGTTGCCGTAGCTCTGCAGCACGGTCTGGAGGTCGTCGCGGGCATTGGACTGCAGCGAGGTCAGGACCTGGTCGAGCTGGACCGGCGTCGCCGTCTGCGTCACCGGAATCGGCGCGTCGTTGTCGTCGAGCTTGGGCGCCTCGGGCGTGCCGGGCTGGACGTCGATGAAGAAGTTGCCTTCGAGGAAGATGCGCGGGCGGATCTTCAGCGTGGCGTCGCGGTGGATCGGGAGGCCGTCGTCGTTGATCTCCATCTGGACCTCGGCCGCGTTCGTGTTCTTGTAGCGCTCCACGTTCGTGACCTTGCCGACGTTGACGCCCGCGATGCGAACCGGCGAGTTGGTGCGGATGCTGTTGGCCGACTCGAACACGGCGTTGAGGCGGAAGCCGTGCGTGAACGGGATGTGCTTCGAGAACCCGAAGTAGGTGATGATCACGATGACGATCAGCGCGATCGCCCCGACCGTGAACGGATTGGCTCCGGTCCGGTCCTTGCGGGGAACGCGCTTGAGGTCGTCGCGGGCCATGGCTACTGGCTGAGGTCCCTCTTGGTCTGGTCGTGGTTCGTGCCCTGATTGCCGGGCACGTTGCCGATCACCGTCTGGCCCGCGAGGTACTTCTCGTTGGCCGCCTCGCACTCGTTGTCCTCGCCCGGGGCGCCGACGTTCGGATACGGGTTCGTGTGGAGGTGGTTGTCCTCATTCGGGCCGTCGGCTGGCCCGGAGGCGGGACCGCCCTCGTTGTTCGGCCCCTGCGGCGTGATGATGATGATGAACCGCTGCCAGGTTCCGTTGCTGTCGCCCTCGCTGAGCAGCGATGAGATGTTGCGGAAGAACAGCGTGATGTAGTTGCACGTCAGCTGGGTCGGCGCGAGCGATGCCAGGGTCGGGTTGAGGAGCTGCACGGTCGAGGTCAGGTCACCGAGGCCGAGCGGGACCCGCGGATCGTTCGAGAACTCGTTCAGCGTGTTGAAGGTGGTCTCCAGGCGCCGGTTGAGCGCGACCGAGCGCAGCAGGGCCGGCGTGCCGACCGTGAACGCCTCCGAGATCGCAGGGGCGGCCGTGCTCAGCGCCCGGACACCCGGGCGCAGATCGCGGACGAGCTCGGTGGTGTTGGCCAGGAAGGTGCGCTGGAACGGCAGCACGCGGATCGCCGTGCTCAGCACCGGCGGCCCGTTGGAGATCGTGTCCTGGATGAACGGCCGCGCCACGTCGGCGAGCGCGGAGAAGGTGGTGTCGAGGTTGACGAACAGGTCGGCCTGGGTCTGGGCCGCAGGAGCGACGATCGAAGCCGCGCGCTCGAGCGCCGGGAACAGGTTGTTCAGGCGCGTGCGCGGGTCGGACAGGTTGTTCGCGACCGGGATCAGGCTGGCCAGCAGCACCGGCGCGAGCTGGATGGTGTCGTTGAGGTTCTGGCCCCGGCCGGCAAGCGCGTTGCCGAACTCGGTCAGGTTGGTCTGGATGGCCGCGCGTGTGGGCTCGTTGAAGGTGTTGAAGACCTCGTCGATCTCGACCGGCGTCGGGGTTGCGTTGCGCAGCGGGATGGTCGCGCCGTCGGCGAACCCGTTGCGCTTGGCGTTCTCGCTGCCGTTGACCGGGAGGTTGCCCTTGGTGATCTCGACGTACTTGAGCCCGAGCGCCGATTTCGGGCGGATGAGTACGGTCGAGTTCTTGGGCAGGGGCTTGACCGAGGTCTGCAGCTTCAGCTTCAGCTGCGCGGTGACGGTGCCGTCCTTGTGCGTCTGGGGCGTGATCTCGTCGACCACCCCGACCCGCGCGCCGCCCATGCGCACGTCGTTGCCGCGCACGAGGTTGGCCGCGTTGGGCACGTCGGCGGTGAGCTGGTAGGTGGGGACGAACGGCAGTCCGTTGTTCGCGTTGTAGGCGAGGAAGACGGCCACGATGATCACGAGCGTGGTCGCGGCCCCGATCAGGACGGGGTTGGCGGCAATCGAGCTGGCTCCGCGGCGACGCATCAGTTCCCCAGGAGGTAGTTGAAGAGCCCCTGCTGGGGGTCGGTTTGCGTGGTCGTGGTCTGGCCGGCGCCCGCGCCCGGCGCCGGCTGGGCCCCAGCCGGGTTCGCCGGCGCAGGCGACGGCGCCGGCGGGTTGGCGGGAGAGTCGGCCGGCGTCGGCGGCGGCGCCTGCGGAAGCGGCGGCGGCGTGCCCGCGCCCAGGCCGCCGGGCAGCTGCACGCTCGGGAGCTGGATCGGCCCATCCTGTGTGACCGTGGCCTTGTCGCGCTCGGCCTGGGCCCGCGCCTTGGCAAGCGCGCGTGCGTGGCGGCGAGCGCGTGCGCAGCGCGCCTTCGTGCGGGCGGTGTCGATGCGGTGGCAGAGCTCGCGCGCCCGCAGCACGGCGCGGCGCTCGGCCGCCTTGGCGCGAGCCGCGGTCGCCGCGGCGGCCTTGACCTTGCGGGCCGCGGTCGCCTTGCGGGCCCGTTGCCGTCGTGCCTGCGCGGCCTGGAGCTTGGCCCGCGCCTCGTCGGCGTAGACCTGCTGGGGCTTCTCGCCCGCCAGCACCTTCGCGGTCCGCTGCAGGAGGGGATCGTCGCCGGCCGCGGCCACCGCCTGCGCCTTGGCCGACGAGCCCGCCTTGGCGGCGCTCGCGGAGCCGCTGCTGCCCGACTGGCCCGCGGGGAAGTTCGCCGAGCAGCCGGTGACCGGCGCGACGGCGTAGGTCGAGCACAGATTCGTGATCAGGCCGGCCCGCAGGTAGTGGCCGATCGAGTCAAAGCCGTTGATCGCCGTGGTCTGGAAGAAGGCGTAGTCCATGACCCGCTCGATCCCGCCGGTGTCGTGCAGCGACTGGAGGATCGCGGCGAGGTTCTGCGACACCGGCTTGGCCGCGCGCGTGAATTGGTCGAGCTGGTTGACGATCGGGTTGAACGCCTTGGTCGCCGGGGTGCCGGCCGCGGCGGCTTGGCCCAGCGTGCGGACGGCCGGGCGAGCGGCCTCCGAGAACGGGCCGAGCTGCTCGATCAGCTGGTTGATCGCGGGCGCTTGGCCGTGGAGGTCGCGCAGCAGCGGAACCATCTCGTCCGAAAGCCCGTTGATGCGGGTCAGCGTCGGCCGGAGCTGGGCGAGGAACGGCGGCAGGAGCTGGAGGTCGGCGCGCAGGGCAGCGCTGCGCTCCGCGGTGGCCTCGTTCACCGTGTTGGCCTTGGTGATGAAGTCGGCGACGTGCTGGCGCTGGGCGGCGAGCGGCGCGATCACGGTGTCGGAGTCGCGGGCAAGGTCGGCGAGGACCTTGTTCTGGTTGGCGAGGATGGCCAACACCTGGTCGGTGGCCTGCAGCGCCGGGTTGGCGCGGTGGATGGTCTCCGACAGCGCCTTGCCGTTGCCGGCCAGGCCGGTGCCGAACTCGTCGATGATCAGCGCCAGGCGCTGCTGCTCGGGCGCGCGCGTGATGTCCAGGATCTCGTCGGGGTCGACGGGGCTCGAGGTGTTGGCGACCGGCAAGAGGTGCTGGCCCTTGCCTGGCCCGCTCTTGATCACGGGGAGCTTGGGCGGCAGTTGCGCGCCGGGCGCGTGCGGCGAGGTCGGCGTGCACTCGACGAACTTCTCGCCGATCAGCGACTGGGGCCGGATGGTGCAGTGCGCGTCCGTGCGGAAGTCCTGGAAGCCGCCGTTGGTGATGTTCAGGACGATGGCGGCCTTCTTGTCCTTCGTGACCTCGAGCGAGTCGATGCTCCCGACCTTGACGCCGGCGATCTTCACGTCCTCGCCCGCGATCGCGAAGGCGGCGTCGTCGAAGATCGCTCGGACCTGGTAGTTGCCCGAGCTGCCGGCGGCGGTGCCGAAGATGGCCAGGCCGGCGCCCGCGGCGAGGACGGCGGTGATCGCGGCGATGCGTCTCATGGCCCGGGCGGCACCTGGTTGGGGTCGCAACTGCCGTCGAGGCGGCCGTCATCCGTGAACGGAGCGGAGTTGTCGGCGGGCGCCTGGCTGGCCGCGCCGGGGCAGCGCTCGAGTTGGTTGGTCTGGGCGAACTGGCCGCGCTGCGCGGGCGGCAGCGGGGTGAGCACGCCCCCGGCCGGGTTCGACGTGAAGGAGAACGCGCCGCTCATCGGCATGATCCGCGCGTAGTGACCGTTGGCGTCGTAGTTGGCGGCGCCCTGCCCGAAGTCGCGCAGCCACCCGATGAACTCGGGCGCGTACGGGCGGATGAAGGTCACGACCGGCAGCGCCTGCCTGACCGCGTCGATCGTCAGCTGCGAGGTCACGCCAAACTGCTGCGCCAGCGCTGGCGTCTTGTGCAGGATGTCGATGAGGTCGTTGTTGGGGCCGGCGGTGCGGATCAGGGCGCTGAGGTCGCGCACCGTGGGGCGGGCCTCGCGCAGCAGCGGGCGCAGCGTCCGGAAGAACGGCGCGAGCTTCGGAGCGACTGGTTTGGTGGCCGCGGTGAGCTGGTCGAGGTCGTCCAGCGTCGCGCGCAGGTTCACGAACGTCGTGTTCGCCGTGCGGAGCGTGCCCGGCAGGAGGCCGAGCGACTGGGCCAGGGCCTGGTTCTGGGCCGCGATGGCCGCGGCCGTCGCGTTGGTGTTGCCGACCAGCGCGGCCAGGTCCCCGCGCCGCTCGGCCACCGTGGAGACGAGATTGGACGCGTCGACGACGAAGCTCGTGAACGTGCGCTGGTCGGATAGCACCTCGTTGATCAGCGCGGTGGTCGAGGACAACGCGGGGTTGAAGAACTCCGCCGCGCGGTTGGCCTGCGGGCCCTTGCCGGCGTAGTAGGTGGCCGAGCCCTGGATGACGTTCTGCAGGCCCGCCCGCGTCTGCGCGTTGAGGGTGTTGAAGATCTGGTCGAGGTCGACGATGCTCGTCGTGCTCGTGACCGGGAGGTTGTAACCGGCGGGGAGCTTCGGGGCGCTGTTGGGCCCGGGACTGAGCGCGAGGTAGCGGTTCGCGATGCCCGAGAGGGAGGTTGCCCGCACTACGGCGGTGGTGCCGCGGTGCAGCGGCGCGAAGTCGGGGTCGACCTTGATCTTCAGCTGCGCCTGGTTGTTGTCCGTGAGCGAGATGTCCTCGATCGAGCCGACGCGGCGGCCCCCGACCTGCACGTCGTCGCCGTTGACGAGCTGGCCGGCGTTGATCAGCGTCACCTTGTACTCCGTGCCCCCGTTGCCGGAGAGCAGGAGCACGGCCACGACGACGACGGCAATGACCAGCGCCGCGAGCGCGGCGACGCGGCCCACCGTCATGCGGCTGACTCCGGGGTGGTGCTGTCGGGACTAGCTGTGTACGGGAAGGTCGATGTGCTGAGGGGCACTGGGCTGGGGTACTGGGACTGGGGTAGGTAGCCGGGGGGGTCCCCCGCCGGGGCGCTCGGTCTATTCCATGCCGAGCGGCCCCTGTGACTCGCCGGACAGGAACTGGCGCACGAAGGGGTTGTCGGAGTTGAACAGCTCCTCCGCAGGCCCGGACTCCACGATCCGGCCCTTCCACAGGACCGAGATGTGCTCGGCCACGCGACGCGCCGAGGCGATGTCGTGGGTGATCACGACGTACGCGCCTCCGTTCTCTTCATGCACCTCCTGGATGAGCTCGCACAGGAGCGCCGTGCGGACGGGGTCGAGGCCCGAGTCGGGCTCGTCGAACAGGACAATGCCAGGATCGAGCACGAGCGCGCGCGCGAACCCGGCGCGCTTGCGCATGCCGCCCGAGAGCTCGTTGGGCATCTTGTCGCCGGCTTCGGCAAGGCCGACCTCGCGCAGGCGCCGGTTGACGATCTCGGCGATCTCGTCCTCGCTCTTGTCCGTGTGCTGGCGGAGCGGGAACGCGGTGTTGTCGTACAGGTTCATGGACCCGAAGAGCGCGCCGTCCTGGAAGAGGACGCCGAACTTCTTGCGCATCTCGAACAGCTCGTCGTCCGCCATGTTCGGGACCGACTCGCCGTGCACGAGCACGTCGCCGTCGTCGGGGTAGAGCAAGCCGACCATGTGCTTGATGCACACGGACTTGCCGGTGCCCGACGGGCCGAGGATCATCGAGATCATCCCCTCGGGGATGCCCATGTTCAGGCCCATCAGGATGCGGTTGCGGCCGAAGGCCTTGTGTACGTCGATGAACTCAATCGCGTCGGGGACGCCGGCGTCGCGCTTGATGCCGGTGTGCCAGCGGTACTCCTCGTCCTTCTGCTCCGCCTGCGGCGGCTCGGACACGCGGGTCGGCTGCTCGGCCTCCTCGAGCCAGCTCCCGCGCCGGCGGTCATCCGAGGCCTGGCCGGCGCCCTGCGCCTCGAGGGGGTCGTCCTGGCGGGCAGCCTCGGGCTGCGGGCTCTCTCGCGTCTCGTCGTCCCTGCGGTCCTCGTCCATGGGTTGCTTCAGCCTCCGATCGGTGCTCTTGGATTGGCCCCCCAGAACACCTGGGTCAACAGCATGCCGATTAGGTGCACGAGCACGATGTTGAGCACCATCGACTTCGCCGTCGCCGTTCCCACCCCCACCGGGCCGCCCGATGCGTTGTAGCCGTAGTAGCACCCCACGAGCACGATCACCGTCGCCATGAACATGCCCTTGATCACGCTGTAGAGCAGGTCGGGTGGGTTCTGGAACATCCAGAAGACGAGGAAGAAGCCTCCCGATGACACCTCGCCTATCTGCTGGACCACAGCTAGATAGCTCGCGAAGAATCCGGCTCCCACGGCGGCGATGTACACGAACGGCAGCACCATCCACGCGGCCAGCAGCTTGGTCGCGCAGAGGAACCGCATTGAGTCGATCCCCATGACCTCGAGGGCGTCGATCTCGTCCGAGATCCGCATCGAGCCCAGTTCGGCCACGATGCCCGTGCCCACCTTGGCGGCCATCATGTAGCCGAAGGCGTACGGAACGAGCTCGCGCAGGTCGCACCAGGCGGAGAAGACGCCGGCGTACGCGGGCGCCCCGACCGAGCGGTTGAAGTACGCGCCCTCGATCCCGCATTGCAGGCCGATGATGAACACCAGCCCCCAGATCACGAGGGTCGAGCTGAGGATCAGGATGCCGGCCTGGCGAAGTGCCTCCCCGAAGAACTTGAAGACACGGCCGGAGTAGACGAGGCCCAGGATCCTCCCGCAGAACTTCGCGATCTCGCCGAACGAGGCGATCCAGTCCCGCGGAACGGCCAGCCAGCCCATCTACCGGATCACCGTGATCTCGGGATGGGTGGCCAGCAGCGTCTGGGTGAAGACGTAGTTGAACGCGAAGACGCCCAGGAACGCGATCACCACCGCCTGGTTGACCGCGCGGCCGACCCCTTCGGCGCCGCCCGATGCCGTCATGCCCTTGTAGCAGCAGACGATCGCGATGATCGCGCCGAACAAGGTGCATTTGAGGACCGACCCCCAGAGGTCCGTCGTCGAGGCGTTGGTGAAGAACGTGGCCCAGAACGGACCGAGCGGCGCGCCGTTGACGAGCGTCGCGATGATGCCGCCGAAGATGCCGAACAGCAGCGCGTAGACGTCGAACAGGCCGGTCACGAGCATCAGCGCGAGGAAGCGCGGCACGACGAGGTTCTTGACCGGGTCGACGCCGAGCACCTGAAGGGCGTCGAGCTCCTCGCGGATCTTCCGGGCGCCGAGGTCGGCGGTGATGGCGGTCCCGGCGACGCCGGCGAGCACGATCGCGTCGACGAACGGAGCGAATTCGCGGATCGACGCCAGGACGAAGAACCCGCCCAGGCGGTCCAAGGCGCCGAAGAGGACGAGGAAGTTCGCCGCCTGCAGGCCCGGCGCGCCGTACCCGAAGGCGACAGTCGAGACCAGCAGCGGGAACCAGCACAGCTTGAGGGCGAAGAGGAACTGGGAGACGAACTCGCCGCCGTACGGGTAGGGCGGGCGCAGGGCGGAGACGACCGTCTTGCCCGTGAGGATCATCATGTCACCGACCTCTTCAAGGAGGTTCTTGGTGGGCAAGAACGCTCGGTCGGCGATGTTTCTGACCATCACCTTCCTCCCTTGCTGACATGCCCGGATCGCCCGCCGGGACGATCACAGCCTATGGGACGGCTGCTGCACTTGCCAAATGGGAACCGACGCGCTGCGCGGGCCTTAATCCGTCGCCAACATCCGGTCAATCGCCGTGTTTGCGGGGACCTTCGTGATACGTTCAGGCACGCTGTGAGGGCAGCGAAATACGCGTGCCTCGGGCTCGGCGCCGCAGCGTTCGCGGTCGCATCCGGATGCGGCGGCAACGACCGCCAGGATGCGCACGAGCCCAAGGGAACCTACGACGTGAAGGTCGTCAACGCGTCCTTCCCGTCGCAGCAGAAGCTCGCCGAGCACGCCACGATGCAGATCGTCGTGCGCAACGACGGCGACCAGACCGTGCCCAATCTCGCGGTCACCGTCGGCCGCGACGGCAAGCAGACGTTCACCTACCAGAGCCAGCAGCCCGGGCTCGCGGACCCAACGCGACCGATCTGGGTCGTGGACGAGCCGCCGCACGGAGGGACGACCGCCTACGTCGACACCTGGGCGCTGGGCAGGCTCCGCCCGCACCAGACGAAGACCTTCAAGTGGGGCGTCACCGCGGTGCGCGCCGGGACCTACACGATCGACTACGCGGTCGCGGCCGGCCTGAGCGGCAACGCGAAGGTGCGCCGCGCCGACGCAGCGGGGACGTTCCGCGTCGACGTCACCCAGAAGCCGTCGCAGGCGTGCGTCACGGACAGTGGGCAAGTTGTGAATCAGGCGGCGAGTCCTTCGGGGCAGTGTCCGTAAGGCATTAGGCATTAGGCACGAGCGCGCCGCTTGGCTCCAGGCCTGCGTTTGCT
>Ga0209382_10003225_pt1 | contig 22776 bp, 20 predicted proteins | sample SoiMetdeltSBSDD5_FD_187599 | JGI IMG/M metagenome (GOLD analysis project Ga0209382, IMG submission 187599) | Bulk soil microbial communities from a Populus tree surrounding site in Tennessee, USA - Soil MetaG P. deltoides SBSDD5 (SPAdes) (version 2) | ecosystem: Environmental > Terrestrial >...
CGGCGCACACCTGGCGATCGGGCCGGAGCTGAGTGTCTGGGTCAGCGAACCGGAGGGTCGCCGCGTCAGCCGATTCACGTTCGACGGCACCCCGTCCGGTGTCGTCGATCAGACCAGCTCAGGCCGTCTGCTGCGTGTCCCCGTCGGCGTCGCGGTCGGCCCGTACGGCACGCTCTACGTCGCGGATGCGTCGTTGCGAGCGGTTATCGCCCTGAGCTTTGGCCGCTAATCTAGGGCCGGAGCGCTGACGGCGGCACGATGCTTCGCTCGCCGGCCGGCGGCTTCCAGACCAGCTCGATCGTGCCGGGACCGCGCTCGTACCGGTACTCCAGCTCGATCGAATGTGGACCTTCTGTGAGATTTGCCGCGACGACTTTCTGGGTCAGCCGTTCTGGAGTCGCCTCGGTCGTGAGGATCTCCTTGCCGTCGATCTTGAGTATCGATCGGCCGTCGGTGATCAGCTCCATCTGGTAGGTGCCGGTCGACGGGGCAACGAGCTGGCCCCGCCAGGTCGCGGCGTATGGGCGATCCGCGACCGGCGCCCGAGTGTTCATCAGGCGTGACGCCACCTGCCGATCCACACCGCGACCGGACGGCGAGGTGGCCCCGGGTGATCTGAGCTCGACCGTCAGGCCCTGGTCCGCTGGCCACCTCTCCGTGGTGCGCTCGGCCGGCACGACGAACTGCGTCAGCACGAGTTTGCCGGCCGGCCGCTCGATCGGCGTGCTCGCACCGCCCGGATACAGCTCCTTCAGCAGCGGCACGTAGTGACCGAGCCCAGGGTTGACCGTCACCGCGAGCGGCCGCGCGAGCGGCGGGGCCGGCAGGTCCGCCGCGGCGCCGAGATCGCGCGGATGCACGCCCTCGGCCAGGTAGCGGGTGTTACCGTGCGCCACGAAGATGAATGGCCGGCCGATGTTGAACACCTGATAGGATGGGCCGAGCGCCGCGATGGTCCGAGCCTGGGCCGTCACCTCGGGCCAGGGATACAGACCCGCCCACGGTCCGAAGTACCATGCGACGTTGATCGTGCCGGCGACGGCGACAAGCAACGACGCCAGCGCCACCAGGACCGGGCGCTCCAGGCGACTCGGCGCCCGACTCCAGGTCACGATCAGCCAGTCGAGTGCCAGCGCCGCCCCGATCAGCCCTACCGGGAGCGCGGGATGCAGCCGATGGAACTGGGGCGGATCCATGGTCAGAGCCCCGCCAAGGAGCACCAGCGGCCAGAACCAGATCGCCAGGATCGCGTAGCGTGGATCCCGGATGCGGGCCAGCACCAGCACCAGCCCGAGGATCAAGAGCGGCGCAATCAGACCGATCTCGAGCGGCTCGCCAGTGTAGGTGAAGAACTCGCTGGCGTCCTTGTAGCTCACGAACGCCAGCATGTTGATCTTGATCTGCGTCAGCACGATCGTGATCGGATCGGACGTCTGATGCTGGGCGACCGCTCGATCCCACTGGTTCCAGAGCAGCCGCCCACCGACGTGCTCCGTAAATCGGTGCCATTGCCCGACGGAGTGGACGACGATCGGCGACACAGTCATGAACGCACCGAGCGCCACGAGCGCCGAGTCGAGGACCCAGGTGAGGCTAAGCCGACGCGAGCGCAGCAACAGGTACACCATGAACACGCCCAGCATCGGCGCCAGCAGCCGCCCGCTGAAGTGAAAGTAGACCGAGGCGCCCGCCGTCATGCCAGCCAGCAGGTACCAGACGCCACGCCCGGTCCGATACGCGCGCCAGATCAGGGAGAAGCTCACCAGCGCGAACAGCGGGATCTGGGGCACGTTCAGCCCCAGGCGACTGAAATGGATGTGGGCCGGCGCGACCGCGAGCAGGACCGTGGCGAAGAGCGCCACGCGGATGCCGAACAGCTCGCGCGTGAACAGGTAGCAGGCGAGCACCGTCAACGTGCCCGTGAGCCCTGCGAGAACACGCAGCGCCATGATCGTCTGGCCGAAAATGGCGACGAACGGCGCCTCCACGTAGGCGAACAGCGCCGGGTCGCCGAGGAAGATCGTGCCGAACGGGTTCGGGCCGTTCCCGCGCAGAACCGCGAGCACATACATGCCGAATTCGGTCTCGTCGCCGTGAATCCCGGCGGGCAGGTACTCCAGGCCGACACACCGGAGCAACCCGGCCAGTAGCACGATCCCGCTGACCGCGAGGAGCTCGGCGCGGCGCGGCGTGATCGGGTGTGCCGCCAGTTGGCTGGCCACGAACGACGGGAGGTACTGCTGAAGCTGAGATGTCGGCCAGGCCGCCACGAGGACTGCAAGTACGAGGCTGAGCACGCCGAGGGCCGCTGTCAACATCCAGAGCTGCGAACCGAGATAGATCAGGACCAACGCCACGACGTGCAGGACCGCCGCGACCACTGCCGTCACGACGCGTCTGGAAGGATGGTGGACGGCGGCGGTCCAGGTCTCGTGCCCGGTCGTTCGCGACTGAGCGTAGAGCGTCACTCCGAGCGCGGCGATCGCCAGGCCGTACAGCAGGCCGCCTCGGATCTCGTTCCGGCCGACGGCGAACGCATACTGCCCACACGCAGCCAGCATCACGGTCAGGATGCTGGCCGGGAGCTGAATCGCCCTGAGCACCTCGACGCCCTGCAGCTCTGCGCTTTGCCGAGCCGAAACCGCTACGGCCACCGACTCGCTCCGACTCGCACGCTGGCCTGTCTCCGACGTCTGTCGCGTCTGCGTTCCACGCCCACGATCCGTACGGTTGCCAACGCCGATCTGCCACGCAGAGTGCCGACGGATGGCGATGTACGACCCAGGGGAGGCGAAACGCTGCCCCACGTTCGGCGCCGCAAAGCATATCCGGACCACCATGCAGAGGCAACAGTTTGCGGTCCGCGATCTCGCGTGCTACCGTGCGCTGGCGGTCGTCGCACCTCGGGTGGGACGCGGCGATTCGCGGTCCAAGCGTCGGAGTGCCGCCCGCGCGGCAAGATCGGCGAAAGTCGTGTGATGGCCGGGCCTTCCAATGTCGACATGAACGGCACAGACGATCAGCAGGCTCGTCGCTGGCTTTCGGCGCTCCGCACCGGCAACGCCGACGAGAAGGCCCAGGCACGGCGCGGGCTCGCCGAGATCTTCGAAGCTCGTGGGATGGTGTCTGAGGCTGTGGACCTGCTGGTCACTAACGCTCGGGAAGGCCATCGCGACGCCGAGCTGTTCCAGGCGCTCGCCCGCATGTACCGCAAGCTCGGCGACGAGTACCTCGCGGCTTCGGCGGCGCTCGAAGCGACTCGCCTCAGTGGCGGTCAGCCGGCCGCACCCGCCGCTCGGCCGCGTCCCCCTGACCCGGAGCCAGTAGCCAGGCCGGCGCCTGTCCGGACGCCGCCGCCACCGACTCCGTCAGTCAGACCGACGCCCTGGCGTCTCCCGCTCAGGGTGGCCGGCTGGATCATCGCACTTGGGATGCTCGGCGCAGCCGGAGTGGTCTCAGCCCAACATCCTATCGCAGCGGCTCTCTACCTCGTGTCGGCGGCGGCGCTCGGTCTGCTCCTCTCGGGCGTCGTCTCCCTGCGCCGCCTTGTGCGCCTGCCTGACGGTCCGCTGGGAGACGGCGCACTGCTTTTCATCTCGTTGCTGACGCTGCTCGCCGCCGGCGCCCTGTTGCCCCGCCCACTCACAGTGTCAGGGTCGCAGGAGCGGCCGGCTGACTCGGCTACGCCGGGCACGATCTCCACGCCTTCTCGCTCGCCGACGACGCCATCCCCGAGCCCCAGCCCCACGTCGCCCGCCGGTTCGCCCACGCCCTGAGCGGTTACACCCGGCGCTCCACGACGTAATGGGTCAGTGCTTCCAGCGCGTCGCGCGCAACGCCCTCCGGGATCTCGATCAGCGCCTCGCGTGCCTCGGCGAGTAGCCGATCGGCCTCGGATTGCGCCTTCTCAACCGCGCCTGACGTCCGAACCAGGTCGATCACGAGCGACCGGTCATCCTCGGCGAACGCGGCTCGAAACTCTTCCGCCGAGAGTGTCTCTCGCAGGCAGATCACGGGCAGCGTGATGGTGCCCTGACGCACGTCGCTCCCGACTGGTTTCCCGAGCTGAGCCTCGTCGCCGATAAAGTCCAGGATGTCGTCCACCACCTGGAACGCCAGGCCGAGCCGATCGCCGTACCGGCGCATCGCGGCGATCCCTGGCTCTGACAGGCCGGCCAGGATCGCGCTCCCCTCGCATGCCAGCACGAACAACGAGGCGGTCTTGCCCCAGATCGTCTGGTAGTACTGCTCGCGCGTCAACGTTAGCTCCGGGGTGTTGCCGCGTGACGCCTCTTCAATCTGTCCCTGGCACATGCTGGCGAGTGTCTGTGCGAAGAGACCGATCACCCGCACGTCGCCCGTGGCGACACAGCGGTTGGCCGACTGGGCGAACAAGTAGTCGCCGACGAGGACGGCCAGCGCGTTGCCAACGCGCGTAAAGAGCGTCTGCGCGCCACGCCGAAGGTCTGACTCGTCCACGACGTCGTCATGGACTAGGCTCGCGGCATGCAGCAGTTCGACTCCGACGGCCATGTTGAGGAGGCGCTCTGCATGGTACTGGCCCAGTCGACCGGTCAGCAGCGCCAGTGCCGGGCGCAGCCGTTTGCCGCTCCCCGGCAGCACCATCGACAGCATCGGACCGAGCAGTGGGTGGTCAGGCTGAGCCGTGTCGGCCAGGGCGCGCTCGACGGCCGCCAGACCGTCTTGAACGAGGGCGAACGACGAGACAGTACTGATCACTCCAATCCTCTCTCACTCGCGACGACGGGTCGTTCCGGAACGGGCAACCTCGGGAAGAGTCGGCGTGCGTTCTCCGTGGTCGCACGTTCGATCTGGTCGAGCGAGACGCCGTGCAGCTCCGCCAGCCGCGTCGCCGTCAGGCGGACGTGCGCCGGCTCGTTCCGCTGCCCACGATGAGGATGCGGCGGCAGGTACGGGCAGTCGGTCTCGACCACGATGCGATCTAGCGGCACGCGCTGAGCCCGCTCTGGCAGGGCGCCCGCGTTCTTATAGGTCACTGGCCCGGCGAACGACACGGCAAAGCCCGCCTCGAGCCCTGCCTCCAGCATCGCGTCGTCGCCGGAGAAGCAGTGTAGGACGCCGCGGCCCTTCGTACCGCGGGACCAATCGAGCAGGATCGGACCCACCTCGGCGTCAGCATCGCGGTTGTGCACGATCACCGGCAGGTTGAGTCGAGCGGCCAGGTCGAGGTGCCGGTTGAACCAGTCGCGCTGGACAGCGGGCGGCGTCCGCTTTCGATAGTTGTCCAGGCCAGTCTCGCCGATGCCGACCACCCGAGGGTGCCGCGCGAGCTGCTCGATCCGCTCGAACGCTCCGGGCCTCGCCGCGCCGGACGAGTTCGGATGGATGCCGACGGCCGCCACGATCCGCGGATACTGCTCGGCGAGGGCCACGGCCGCGACGCTGCTCGCTTCGTCATAGCCCACGCAGACCATCGCGACCACGCCGGCCGCCGCTGCTCGTTCGAGCACGGCCGGCAGGTCGTTCGCGAAGGCCGTGTCCATCAGGTGGGCATGCGTGTCGACCAGCATGATATAGCCGCGACGATCATACCATCCGGAACGAGGAGATCGCCGTTAGTCGACGTCGATGTGACGCCTGGTGCGCTGGCGCTCAGCTGGTCCGATCATCAGGGTGATCTCACCGCGCGGCGCCTGACGCTCGAACCGCTCCAGCACCATGGCCGCCGTGCCTCGCACGACCTCCTCGAACTTCTTGGTCAGCTCCCGCCCGACCGCCAGCGGCCGGTCCGGACCGAGGATCTCGACCGTCTCGGTGAGCGCTGCTACCAGCCGGTGCGGCGACTCGAACACCACGTGCGTATGGCTGCTTTCCGCGATCGACGCCAGCAGGCGCCGCCGCTCGCCAGACTTGCGCGGAAGGAACCCATGAAATGTGAACGAGTGCATCGGCAGGCCGGATGCGACGAGCCCGGCCAGAATCGCGGAGGGACCGGGAATCGGCACAACGGCGTGGCCGGCGTCAACAGCCGCCCTGATGAGCGGATACCCTGGATCGCTGAGTCCAGGCATGCCCGCGTCCGAGATCAGCGCCACGTCGCCCGTCGCCAGGCGATCGACCAGCCGCCTGACCCTCGTCGTGCCACTGAACTCGTGAAAGCTGACCAGCGGCGTCGAAATCTGGTGGGCCGTCAGCAGCGTTCTGCTGACGCGCGTGTCCTCGGCCGCGATCAGCGCGACCTCGCGCAGGATCCTGATCGCCCGCAGCGTGATGTCTTCCAGGTTCCCGATCGGCGTCCCGACGACGTAGAGCGTGCCCACCCGGATAGTATCGCCGCTGGTGGCCCCGTCAAAGCGACTGGACTTCCGGTACCATGTCGTTGTGTTTATGTATGATCCGTCGCTCCAGTCCGTCGTGCTTGCCAAGCTGGCGAAGTGGAACCGGCTGACTGAGAGCGACCTCGACGCCATGCTTCGACCCGAGGACCGCCTGCGCCTCCGTGAGGATCTCCTACAGGATATGGCGCACAGCGGCCTGATTACGATGCGTGTGGTCGGCGACGAACCGGTATTGACGATCACTGAGAAGGGCCGCGACTGGCTCAATCAGCACGAGGCACGGCGCTAAATGGCGGGGCTAAAGCCTGCACCTCGCCGTCCGACGAGGCGCCAGCTGCGACCACGCCGTCTGCAAGGAGGCATACATGAGTGATTCGACAACCGATGCCGCCGTGCTGGACGGCAAGGCACCGGCAGATGCCCAGGCGCGGGTGGACACGCTGATCCGTGAGCTGCAGCGGGACCTTGACGTGGACCAGGCGGTGTACGTGGTCGCCGTGCTGGCGAACCGGTCGGCAGCGGAGCTGCACCGGCTGGCGAAAGCGCAGGCCACTGCGGCGAAGGGCGAGCCGGCCTGGGGAAGCTGGGCCTCGCTGCAAAACGCGGCCCGGCGACTCGTGCTGGACGCTACTTCAGCGCGAGATGGGGCCGCGAAGCTCGCTGGACGGCAGCGCTGAGATCGCCAGCCTGGCTGGAACCAGGCCGGGGTACAATCGAGGCGCCTCAAAGCCTCGTTTCCCAGGCCGATCGCCCCCGAAATCGTCAGACACCGGTACAATGTGACGAGGCGAGGAACGAGATCCCGCGTCCAGGAGAACAGCGATGACCGGTCCAGACGACAAACTCGACGCCGGGCAGATCGTGATCGTCACGGACGCCGCCCGCGAGAAGATCCGCGAGATCATGGAGATGCAGAACATCGTCGGGCGCGGCGCGATCCGCGTCGGGATCGCGGGTCGCGGACCGGCCGGCTTCAACTACCAGATGTCGCTCGAAGAGGACGCGCAGCCCGCCGCGGGCGAGGTGGTCCAGGACGAGGGCGAGTTCAAGATCCTGATCGAGGGTGCCAGCCTCGAGAAGCTGCGAGGCGCCTCGGTCGACTTCGTGGGCCAGCTCGTCGGCGGCGGCTTCAAGATCGACAACCCGAACTCGGTCTGGGACGATCCCTTGGCGGGCGAGATCCAGGCCCTGATCGACTCCCAGATCAATCCCGGGGTCGCGAGCCACGGCGGCTACGTCGAGCTCCTGGACGTCAAGGACAGTCGGGTCTTCGTGCGAATGGGCGGCGGCTGCCAGGGGTGCGGCATGGCTAGCGTGACGCTCAAACAGGGCGTTGAGGTGCTGATCAAGCAGCAGTTCCCGCAGATCGAGGCCGTCGTCGATACGACCGACCACGCCGAAGGCGAGAATCCCTACTACCAGCCGGCCAAAGGCGGCGGAGAGAGCCCGTTCCACGCCCCTGCCAAAGGCGGCTGAATCCGCCCTACACGGGATCACGTAGCGCGGGGGCTTGTCACCGCTGGAGCGCGTCGCTGTCGAACCCGCGTCGGGTGCTGAACCAGCGGCAGGAGAATCGACCGAGGCGACGCGCTCAGACACGGCGCCTCGTCCTCCTGCTCCCCTGGCGCGACGATCTGGAAGCTCAGCCGCCGGTGCGCCTCCCGGAGCGCAGCTTCGACGTCTTCCGGCGTGCGGCCCCGCGCGAACACGAACCCCAGATACCGATCCCCTTCGGGCAGCGGCACGACCGGCTGCCCGGTCGGGATGGTGATCTCCAGGCTCTCGACCAGGGGAACGGCCAGCGCCTCTGCCTGGCCCGAAACGCGCCGCAGCACGCCGCCACGCGGGATCGGCAGCATCATCGCACCAGATGCCGTCTGCTCTCGATCGTAGGTCGGGATCTCCAGTGCGGCGGCGTGGCGCAGGATTAGCTCCTCCAGCGACATATCGACGCCGAACCTCAGCGCGTTCGAGCAGAGCCCGCCGATCGAGCGCGCCGCAACCTCCAGAATGACCGGGCCGTTCGGGCTCAGGCGAAGCTCAGCGTGGATCGGACCGTGGCGCAACCCGAACGCCGCCGACGCCCGCTCGACCGTCTCGACGATCCGCCGCTGCACCTCATCTGAGTGGCGCGAGGGCGTGACGTAGATCGTCTCCTCGAAGAACGGTCCGTCGAGTGGATCGGGCTTGTCGAACAGCGCCAGCACACGAAGGGTGCCCCGGTCGAGCAGCCCTTCTAACGCAACCTCCGGGCCTGGGATGAACGACTCGACGACGATCTGCTGCTGACCCTTCCCGTCCGCCGCCAGCATCGACGCGATCCGCTCGAAGGCGACCTCGAACTCGGCAGGGTCGTTTGCGCGGATCACGCCGCGACTGGCCGACTGCGATACCGGCTTCAGCACACAGGGGTAAGGCGCCCGGCGCGCCTCGACACGCGGATCGCCGTTGACCGAAATGCGGCGAAACGCTGGACACGGCAGTCCGGCCTGCTGAAGCGCCCGGCGCGCCAGATACTTGTCGCGGGTGATGCGAGCCGCGTCAATTGAATTCGACACCAGTCCGAGCCGCGTGGCAGCCTGAGCCGCGACGACCGTCGTACTGTCGTCGACGTTCACGATCGCGTCGAACGGACGCTCCTCGGCGATCTGGACGATCTTCGACGCCGAGCGAGCTGGTCGCCCGAGATCGAGGCCGATCTGCGAGCCGTTCGTCCGGCGCGAGAGCGGCCCACGCTCATCTGACCCGACGACCACGTCGATGCCGAGGCGGCGGGCAGCCGTCATAAACGCCTTTGCGCGATACGTCTTCGCCGCCATCAGCAGGAGCACCCGACGCGGCGCCTCCTGCACGTCGAACCGTCGCCGCGCGCCGCCGATCCGCTCTCGCCCGGTCATCGCATTACACCACCTGCTCGGTACGAACTGTCGGACCAAACTGGTCCGTCGTGGGCTCCGCTCAACAGAACCAGGTTTCGGTCAGCCGTGGCACGAACGCCGCTTTCGGCAGGCTCATGTCGGCGTCGATCACACCACCGCCTGGTCGCGCGGGCCGACCAGCGGCTGCCAGCGCCAGCCGCTCAACCGTCGCCAGCGTTACCTCTGGCGCTTCGCCCGTCCGCGTCGCCTCTTCGACCACCGCTGCCACCTCGCGCTGCAGCGCGTCCATCCGAGGATCGGGATGTCTCCAGGTGTACGAGAACGTCTCCGGTTCGAATGCGCCAACGTGCGGGGCCAGCGAGTCGGTGCCGTACAGGCTGGAGCCCCGTGGAATCAGCAGCCGGATCGCGAGCTGTACAGGATCGACGTGCCTGACGAGCCTTCGCGACTGCACGAACGCCAGCAGCTCCAGGTAACCGTCCAGGCTCAGCCACGGCGTGAACGGTACAAAGGTCGGGCGAAGCGGCAGGCCGGCCTCTCTGGTCAGCCCCAGCGCCGTGTCCACATCCGAAGCAGAATGGCCCTTCGCGAGATGCGCCAGGACGTGATCGTGCACCGACTCCACGGCCGAGACGACAAACAGGCACCCCGTCCGCACAAGCGCAGGTAGATGTTCGCGGTGCTCGAGCAGGTGCTCGACCTTGATCGTCGCGTCGTAGGTCAGGCTCGGGAAGGCTGCGTGAACCTCCTCGACGATCCGCAGCGAGTGCCGGATGCCGTTGAAGAAGTCCGGATCGCCGAACGTGATGTGCTCGGCACCCATGCGCACCAGTTGTTCGACGTCCTCCAGCACGACGTCACGCTCGACGATTCGCAGTCGGCCGCCATAGACCGGCGTGATCGGGCAATGCAGGCAGCGATGGGCGCACCCTCTGCTCGCCTCGACGTATCCTGCGAGCTTCCGACGCGTCCCGAGGTCGACCTGCGCGTACCGTTCCAACGGCGGCAGCAAGTCCCGGCGCGGAAGCCTGAACGACTGACGCCCCAGAAACACGCCGCCATCGTCGGTGGCCGTCCGGACTCCCGGAACGGGCCGTAGCCCGTCCGATCGCGCCGCAACCGCATCCAGCGCGACGGCCAGCTCGACGAGCGGCCGCTCGTACTCGCCGCCGATCGCACTATCCCCGAGCCTCCCGACCAGCACGTCGGCGTGCAACGAGGCGTAGAGACCATAGAACGCCACGTGGGCGGCAGGATTCAGCGCCCGGATCCGCTCGGCGAGGCGTGCACCGAGCCGCGTCGCCGTGTGCATCGGCACCGAGATTCCGACCAGGCCGGCCCACCGGATCAGCTCCTCGTCCAGGTGCTCGACGGCGAGGTCCTGGCAACGGACCTCGTGCCCGCCCGCGATCAGGTCGGCAGCAGGCCGAGCCAGGCCAAGCGGCTGGTGACCGAGCTCATACGTAGAGAGCAGGAGGACTCGCATCGAAAGTCTCGAACGACAGGTACGGGACAGTCAGGCGCTCGCCGTCTCGCCGGACTCGGCGCTGCCTGCCGGCTCGTAGTCAGCCTTTTTCTTCTGATGGAACGCCGCCAGGTCGCGGTTCGCCTGCGCGAGTTTTCCGAGTCGGTCCGCGATCTGGTCGAGTGCGGCGCCAGGGATGACGACGATCGCTCGATCGTCTGGCACTTCGACGTACGTCCGCGCCCCGATACAGCCGAGGCTCAGCGCCACCGTATCCTCGTTCGCGGTCCAGGCGACGGCTGCGCACGCAGGCCGGCCCATCGTCGGCAGGCCGGGCTGCGCCCGGAGCGTCACCGAGTCGCTCGCCTCGGCCAGGACCATCCCCTGCGCCGGCGTGACGATCGCCAACGCGACGTCGGGCTCCAGCGGGAACGTCGCGAGGGGGCCGTACACGGTGCCACGGTGCGGCTTCTTGACGGCCGGCAGGTGGGCGGTCTCAGCCATGTCCAGGTATCCCATGTCGACCATCGTGCCGATGAGCTCCATCGCGGCCGGCATCCGATCCTCCGGCACCTCGAAGCCCATCGTCATCGCGCCCACGCCGCATTCCTGATGGCGGTCGGCAGCGGCGTAGAACATCCGGTGCTCGGCCCGCCGCCAGAAGGTGCAGGCCGACGGCACGGTCGTGGCCATCACCTCGATCCCGGCGGGCGGCTCGTCGACGAACGCGATGGCGACCGGCGTCCGCTCCAGCCGAAGCTCGTCCACGAGCACGCGGGCACGAGTCTGATTGTCCATCCACCCTCTCCACACCGGGGCATCTGCACGTACCACGACGACTCCGGACGCGTCGGGCGGCACCACTTCAGTGTACCTGTGACTGGCACGGGCACGACGTCGATTGACAGCCCTGACGCGCTGTTGTTCGTCAGGGGTTGAATTCCGCGTCAATTAGTCGTCAGGGAGTGAGCTCCCTGCCTACCTTCGCAGCGTCCCTATGGGACGCACAGCTTGGCGACAGCCCCCTTGAGAGTCGTGTAGCGACGGCACTATGGTAGACGTGGACTCCAGTCCACGGCCCCGGCTGACGAGAAAGGCCGCGCAGACTCCTGGCCTGTGCGGCCTTTCTGCTTGCTAGCGCGAGAGGCGCCTACTTCCTCGTCAGCAGGAACGCGGTGACCTGATCGATCTCCTGTGGCGTGAGCGTCCCCTGGAAGCTCGGCATCAGCGGGCCGTAGCCCGAGACGAGGTAAGCTTGGGGCTGCACCAGCGACTCATGGATGTACGACGACGCATCCATGCCTGGCCTCCGCTCGGCTCCTACCGTCGCAATCTGGCTCAAGTTCGGCCCGGTCGTCCCACCGCCGTACCCGGCGTTGTGGCAACCGACGCAGCCGCCCTTGGTGGTGAAGATTCTGGCGCCCGCCGCTTCGTCGGGGGTCATTTGCGCCGTGTCGATGCTCGGTCGCTGCGGCTCGGGCGCGCCGTGCGCGATCTTTTCCTTCCCGACTTCCGACGCCAGCTCCCAGGCCGGCTTCCCCTGCACCACGGTGTCGCCCTTGAGGATCAACAGCGTCAACTCATGAATCTGCTCGTCGAGCAGCGATCCGCCGTCCGTCTTGCCCCAGGCCGGCATCGGCGTTCCGGTCCTACCGCGATGGATCGTCTTGTTGACGTAGTTGTAACGCTCGTTGAAGGCGTCCTTGTCGTTCGGGTCTGCTCGCAGGTCCGGACGATTCAGTGCCGGCGCGACGAGATTCGTGTCCGGCACTACGGCGCCCGTGCCGTCGATGCCGTGGCAGCCGACGCAGAGCGTGGTGTAGTTCTCGATCCCGCGATGGATGCCGATCGCCTCCTGGCGGGCCAACGCCTCGGCCTGGCGTCTCGGCTCCACGAAGCTGTAGCCCGTGAGCAGCAGACCAGAGATGATCAACAGCCCGAGGGTTGCGACGACCTTCCGCTCCATCGATGGGTTGCCGGTCGGGACGTCGGGGATCGGCTCGTGGGCACGCTGTCCGACGCCGCTGGCGTACGCCACCAGCAGCCCGAGTAGGAGCACCATCCCAAAGAAGAGGACGACGGCCCCCGCGCTCAATTGCATGCTGAGAATCCTCCCGGGATAGTGCTAGATCGGGGTCGGGTCACTCTTGACCTGGTCCCCTGCCCGCGCTCGCTGCTCGGCTTCGGTGGGATTGGTGTCGATGTAGATCTTGCCGTCACGAATCGACGTCTTGAACAGGTACATCGGCCGAGGCGCCGGGCCAGCGATGATATTGCCGTACCGGTCGTAGAGCGAGCCATGACACGGGCAGTTGAATCTTCCCTTGCTCGCGAGGTCGTCCATCGTCGGGTCCTCCGGCTTCCACGGCACGGTACACCCAAGATGGGGACACTTCCACCAGAGAGCAAGGACGCCTTCGGGCACGCGCGAAAGGTAGCACTTGCCGGCCTGGAGCATCTTGACGTCGCCGACCTTGAGCTCGTCGACGGCCCCGCCAAGTATCTCGCCACCAAATGCGCCGACCTTCTTCGGCCAGAAAAAGACGCCGAATCCGGTGAGCCACTGCCCGACCAGGGCCAGCAGCGTGCCCCAGCCCGCGAACCGCAGCAACGTTCGCCGGGACCAGAAGCCGCGCCTGATCTCGATCGGGACATCCGCGCCGGGATTCGGCGAGGCCGACCTGCGCTCGGCCTCGGCCGCCGCCTCAGCGCCAGGATAGAACAACCCTTGTTCGGGAGCCTGTCTCGCCATCAAGTCCTCCACCCGTCCAGGGTCGGACGGTTGGCGGGCCAGCGGTGAAGCTCGGCCCCGCCAGTCATGAGCTAGGTTCCTACTCGATTCGGATCATCTTCGGGTCCCACGGCCACATCAAGTGCATGCCCTGGCCCCGCATGAACGTGCCGACGATTGTCAAGACGATGTACGAGACGAAGAAGCCGGTGAACAGCGCGAACATCCAGTCTCGCGCGCCGTCCGGCTTGTAGAACCGCTTGAGCAGCCAGATCATCAGGATGATTGGCCCGTTCATCAAGATCATCGGGACCACGATGTTCACCACTGACGGCCAGGTAAACATCGAGATGCCAGTCATGCGCTCCCACGTGTTCATCAACGGCTTCACGCCGACATACTCGTCGAAGAGCACCAGGACGAACAGCCAGATCGTGGTGTACCAGGTGGAGAACCAGGTAATCGCAAGGGCCTTTGGCGTTCCGAACCACTTGCCGACGTCCTTGTTGTCGCGGTCGAAGTACGGGATGATCGCGATCAGCGCCAGGGCGCCAGACGGGATCAGCACGCCGGCGAGGGCCGGGTGCATGTGGAGCAGCAACTCCTGAAGATTCAAGAAGTACCACGGCGCCTTCGACGGGTTCGGGGTCTTGTCGGCGTTCGCCACGCCTTCGAGCGGCGCCTGGATGATCATCGAGATCACGATCATCGACACCAGCATCAGCACTGAGGCCATGAACTCGATCGTCACCAGGTGCGGCCAGACGTAGACCAGCCGCTGTGACTGCGCCTCGACGGCGCTCGGCCGGGCGGCGGCAGCCGCTGCCGGCGCGGCAGTCGCTGCCGCTGCCCCACCGGCCGCTCCGCCGCCGGCGCCTCGCTGAACCGCCGCGGCGAGCCGTTCCCGCTGCTCCGGCGTCAATGCGCCGGCCCCGCCACTGCCGGCCGGACGGGCCGCCGGTGCAGGCCGCTCGGCGGCCGGCTGCGCAGCCGCTGGCGGCGACGCGGGCGCGGGTGGCGGCGCGCCATCCTGTCCGGCGGCCGGTGGCCGCCCGAGTCCCGCTGCCGCGGCGCGCTCCTTGTAGATTCGCGCTCGCTCGGCGGGCGTGAGATTCGTCATGTCCGGCGTTTTTTCGAGCGGGTTGTCCGACATCAGCGGGCTCCGTTTCGCGTTCGCATCGACCTGGCCTTCGCCGTCACAGCGGACCGGCGATGCCGCCGTCCTTCCGAATGCGCCAGAAGTGGACCGTCATGAACAGTGCCGTCAGGAGCGGCAATGCGATCACGTGCAGGACGTACCAGCGAATCAGCGTGTTGTCGCCGATCTCGTAGCCGCCGACGATCGCGAACTTGACCGAGTCGCCGATGATCGGCGTCGCGCCAGCCATGTTCGTACCGACCGTGACGGCCCAGATCGCCAGCTGGTCCCACGGCAAGAGGTAGCCGGTGAAGCTCAGCAGAAAGGTCAGCGTCAGCAAGATCACGCCGACGATCCAGTTGAATTCGCGCGGTGCCTTGTACGCGCCGGTGTAGAAGACGCGCACCATGTGTAAAAAGACCGTGATCACCATGCCGTGCGCCGCGTACCGGTGGAGGTTTCGGAGCAGCAGGCCGAACGTGACAACGGTCTCCAAGTCCTTCATGTCCTGGTACGCTACCGCCGTGGCCGGTCGGTAGTAGAACATCAGCAGGACGCCGGTCACCGTCAACAGCAGGAACAAGAAGAACGAAAGGCCGCCGAGGCAGAACGTGTAGGTGATCTTCAGGCTCTCACGTCGAATCCGCACCGGGTGAAGGTGCAGGAAGACGTTGTTGAACATGATGAGCGCCTGGTTCCGAGGCGTGCTCGGATACCCGGTGCGGAAGATGCTCTTGAATACCCTGTTCTCGGTTAGCGCTCGACGGAAATTCCCTTGTTTGAGATCGTCGAGAAATGGGCGCATCTCGTCCATGGCGGCGCGGCACCTCGGTATGTCGGAAAATCGACGGGTGAAGCTTGTAGAGGAATCCGAGGCTCGCCGGTGGGATCACCAGGCCGAGACCCGGCAGAGGATGTTGGGGGAGATGATGGGGTGCGATTTCGCCAGGGCAGCGGAAAAGGCTGTGCCCGGCGTTATTGAACGATAGCGTAGCCCCCGACGCCGGTAAGGGGCAAGCCCTCCCGTAGCTGTCAGCGAGGATCGTACCATCGGCTCCGGGGGGTGTCAACGAGACGCGGGCGTTGGCTGGAGGTTCAAGCTATGCACGTTCGGGAGTTGTACAGCCTGACCGGGCGCGTTGCCGTCGTCACCGGCGGCTCGCGTGGGCTGGGATTGGAGATCGCGCACGGCCTGGGCGAGGCCGGCGCGAGGGTCGTGGTGACCGCCCGCCGCCAGGACTGGCTCGGTCCGGCCCAGGAGGAGCTGCGCGCGGCTGGGATCGACGCCGAGGCGATCGCCTGCGACGTCGTCGAACAGGTGCAGATTGAGTCGCTGGCCGGCGCCATCGTGGAACGGCACAACCGTGTCGACGTCCTGGTCAACGCCGCCGGCATCAGCTGGGGTGCCTCGGCGCTGGAGATGCCAATCGACCGATTCCGCTCCGTGCTGGACGTGAACGCGACCGGCACATTCCTCTGTTGCCAGGCGTTCGGCCGAGCGATGATCGAGCGCGGTGCAGGCAGGATTGTGAACGTCGCCTCGGTGGCCGGCCTGGTCGGGCAGGCACCCGAGATGATGGACGCCGTCGGCTACACCACCAGCAAGGGGGCGGTCGTCGCGATGACCAGGGACCTCGCCGTCAAGTGGGCGAGGCACGGCGTGACCGTCAACGCCGTAGCGCCCGGCTTCTTTCCGACCCGCATGACGAAGGGATTGATCGAACAGCACGAGTCGCGCCTCGCCGCCGCCAGCCCCATGGACCGCATCGGCCGACCAGGAGAGCTGAAAGGTGTCGTCCTTTTCCTCGCCTCGGACGCCAGCAGCTACGTGACTGGTCAAATACTTGCAGTCGACGGCGGTATGACGGCCTGGTAACGGCAGGAGATCGCGGTGGAACTTGCACGCCGTGCGAGCCAGTGATCGACATTGCGGCACGTTCGGAATCCGATAGGGGATACTTCTCGTTGTAGGTAGATGAAGCGACGACATAGATGGCAGCGCCTACGAGAGCCGCGCGACACTATGGAACGGCGCTTGAACGCCCGGATCCCTCGATTTCGAGCCTTCATTGGTACACTTCGAGCAGGATCGGGGGAGGATGCATGTGACTGACCGCTCAAAGACTGTTGTGATGCTGATCGACTGGGACAATCTCCAGATTTGTCACAGCCGCGACGCACCCGGTACCGAGCTTGACCTTCAGGCCCTGATCGCGCTGGCGCAGACCTACGGAACGCTCGTTTCGGCGCGCGCCTACGCCGAGTGGAACCTGCTCTCGGAGCGCCTGGCCGTCTACAAGGCCGGCATCGAGCCGGTTTTCGCGCCCGTGATGCGCCCAGAAGGGAGCCCGCGCGAGGGCAAGAGCCTGGCAGACACCGTGATGGTCGCCGATGGCGTAGACCTGCTCTGGACGGTCGCGCCTGACGTCTTCGTGCTGGCGACCAGCGACAAGGACATGATCCCATTGGCCAGGATCGCGAAGCAGCGCGGCGCCGCCGTCGTCGTCCTTGGGAGTGATCTCACGGCGATACCGCTGGTGGAGATGTCCAACGTCTTCATCACCTACCGCCAGCTCTTGCGTGAGCTCGATCGGGTTTCGGAGCTCGAGGCGCCGGTCGGACGGGCTCCGGCGCGCGAGCGCCGGCTGCGCGAATCGCGGCGCCCGAGCAGCGAGCCGTACAGCGGCGGGCTCGGCGGCGGCGCCCTGAGCGGTGGCCCGATCGGCGCCGGTGGGCGAATGTCATCTCGACCGGTGGGAATTGCGCCGCAGGCCGCGCCGGCGATGCCACTCCCGTCGCCCAGATCGCCTCGCCGTCGTTTCGACGAGACCGCTCCGCCCGCCGCGCCCGTCGAAGCCGAGCGGGCCCTCCCCGCGGCGATCGCGCCGGCCCCGCTCGCCGCCGAGCCGGCAGCAGACGAGGTCGGAATCGGCGCTGGCGACATGGGGCCGCGTCGTCGCCGTCGCCGCGGCGGGCGAGGACGCCGAACCGGACTTGGCGGAGTCAGCGACGCTGACCTGCAGGCTGGAGCGCTACAGGAATCGCTCGACGACAGCGACGAGGGCGACGGCACCGAGCTCGACCGGAGCGCGGCGTCGGCCGGTGGCGCGAGCCCTGACGACATCGACAGCGCCGTCTTGCAGCTCCTCGCTTCTCGGGATCGTGCGACCGTGCCCGATACCGAGGAGGAGAGTCCGGCCGAGACGGCAGTCGCGCCGGACCTCTCGGCGTCTGTTCCAGCTACCCCGGTTGCGGAGCCTGCCCGCACGCCGGCTCGGCGTGTCGCGCGGACCTCGTTCAGTTCGTTCGGGCCGCCTGACGTCCCGGTCCGCCCGCTGGTGCCGGCCTCGGCGCCAGAACGGACCGAGATACCGTCCGATACAGCCTCAGCTTCGGCCTCCGACCGGGACGAGGCGATGGCAACCGGTGCCAGTCCCACGCACGATTCTGTCACGCAAGGACTCGCGCCGGACGCCGTCGTCAGCGAGGCGATTCCCGTCGAGCCTGTCGACGACGCGGCGTTTCCGCAACTCGCGCCGGTGGCTGCCGCTGAAACGGACGAGGTGTCAGGCGACGCTCAGCCCGTCACGGCGACGGCCGCCAGCGACAGTGGCCGGCCCGCGCGATCCGGCCGTTCGACTCGCTCGGGTGCCACCCGCCGCACGCGCAGGCCGGCCAGCGCCTCGCCAGAGGCGAGCGGCCCGAGCGCGGAAACTCAGTCCGGGTCGGCGGGGGCCACTGCCGACGCCGTGCCAGAGGCCGGAGACGCGGCACCCCGGGCTCCCCGACGTCGTCGCGTCCGCCGACCGGCGGGAACAGCGTCTGGGGCCGCCGGCGAGGCTGTGACGAGCGAGGCGGGCGCCTGAGGCGGACGATGGAACGGACGCCCCGCCAGGGGCCGCCCGCACGATGACAGAGGCTCGCGAAGACGCCCTCGATTCCGGGCCTGGAGTCGAGGGCGTCTCTGCTGCTCGTTCGCCTGGCTGGATCGCGCGCGGCGACCGTAACCTCAGCCTCGCCGTCGCCGCCACTGCCTTCGTGGTCTATGTGCTGACGCTCTCACGTGGCGTGCTGGGCGGGGACGCCGGCGAACTGCAATTCGTGCCGCCGATTCTTGGCCTGACGCACCCGACCGGATACCCCCTCCAGGTGTTGCTGCACTACGCCTGGAGCTTTCTGCCGATCGGCACCGTTGCCTACCGTTTGAACCTGCTCGACGCTCTGATCGCAGCTACGACCGTCGGGCTTGTCGTCAGGCTTGCCCGTGAAGCCGGGGCCGGTCGCATCGCCTCGGCGCTGGCCGGCCTCAGCCTGGCGTTCGGCGAGCTCTGGTGGTCGCAGGCCGTGCGAGGCGACAAGTACACCCTGAATGGCCTCTTCCTGGCGCTCGTCCTCCTCCTGTTCCTGCGCTGGCGGGCCGCACCTTCCCCCGGCCGCCTGACGACGCTCGCGTTCGTCTACGGCCTCAGTCTGACGCACCACCGGAGCATGTTCTTGGTCGCACCGGCGCTCGCCGCCGGCCTGCTTCTCTCCGGCTGGCGCCCGCTGCCCCTCAGGGCGATGCTCCTCCCGCTCGTGCTCGGCGTCGCGCCGCTGGTGCTGTATCTCTATGTTCCGTGGGCAGGAGCGCGCGGCCTGCCGCCCGGAAGTTGGCCCGTCGACACGCCGGCCGCCTTCGCCGAGTTCCTGCTCGATCGCGGCTACACCTCGCAGATCCGGCCAGACGCGGCGTTCGGCGGCCGGCTGGTCGAGGAGGCCCGGGTGCTGCTTCGCTCGTTTGGGCCGCTCGGCGCCGCGCTCGGGATCGTCGGCGTCGTCGCGTCTCTCGTGCGCGATTGGCGCCTCGGAACCGTGCTCCTCCTGGCGTTCCTGCCGCAAGCGATCCTCGGCGCCAGCTACCTGCTAGAGTCCAACTATCAGCTTCCCCGGCACTGGGTCTTCTTTCTGCCAGGGTTTCTGATCTGGAGCGTCTGGCTGGCCCTCGGGCTCGACGCAGCGTTGAGCTGGCTCAATTGCCGGCTGCCGCTCCGTCGATCCGTGCTCGTCGCCGGAACAGTCGCGGTCGTCCTCGTCGTCCAGGCCGGCACCGCCTGGGCTCGTGGCGCGATTGTGCTCGTCAGGTCCGAGGCCGGCGCCGAGACGATGGACGCCTGGCGCCAGGACTTCCAGCGCTCGCCTGTCGCCGAGCGATTCGGGCGACTCGCGATGGAGCTCGCGGCCCAGGACGCCATCATCGTCTGCGACTGGGAGCAGGCCACGGTGCTCTGGTACTTCCAGCGCGTAGAGGGCATGCGTCCCGACCTGACGATCCGCTACCCGATCGAGCACCTCGACGAAGCCCTCGCCGAAGCCCGAGCCACCGGACAGACCGTCTATATCACGCGCACACTCCCCGGCGTCGAGTCACGCGGCGTGACCTCGTCCGTTGGCCCGCTCGTCGAGGTCAGCGCGACGTTATCCAAACCGCCCGGGACAGAGGGCGAGGGCGTCCGCTTTCAGGACGGATTGACGTTTGTGCGTCTCGACACACATGCCTGGCGATTGCGACCCGGCGGCGTCGTTCCGCTCACGCTCTACTGGCGCGCGGATGCCCCGTTGAGGCAGGCGTACGCTGTTTCGGTGCGCCTGGTCAGTGCTGACGGCACGAGCCTCGCGCTACACGACGAACGTCACCCGGCGCTTGGCACCGCTCCCACCAACCAATGGAAGGTCGGTCAGGTCATCGGCGACTACCACGAGCTCCCACTCGGATTTCGCCTGCGACCAGGCACTTATCATCTTCAGATCGTCCCATATCAGGTCGATCCCCGACGGGAGCTGTCGTGGTCGATCCGGGCGCACTCCGGCGGCGTCGATACGCAGCGCCAGGTCACAGGCACACCCTACTCAGTCACGATCGAGGTTGGGCCGCCGGGCATCGAGCATCCGATCGATCTGCTCACGTGGCTGCTGGCCCGATAACGCGATCCAGATCGTCACCGGACGGTCACACGCCCGACCACGACCTCGTCGCGGCCGTCCGGCAGCCTCGCCTTCTGTCGAGCGCGCGAGTCGTACACCGACACCACCACCTCGTACTCGCCGGCCGGCACCGTCGAGTCCGTCCGGACAAACGTGCTCTGGAACAGCCAGCGTCCGACCTCCCAGTCGGTCGTCGCATCGCTGCCGCCGGAGAGCGACTCCTGCTGCTGATCCCATGCCTGTCCGTCTGGACCTCTCAGGACCGTCAGGGCGTGGAAATCGGCCCGGAGCGGCCGGATCGCCTCCCACTCCAGCGTCACGCTGGCTCCCTCACCCGGCCGGATCTCCGTCCGATCCATGAGCGCGCTCACGAGCAGCGGTCCGTCCGCGAAGTCAGCGCGGAGCGGCACGGCAGCCGGGCTTGCCAGGAGCGCCCGGACTTCGGCCGGATCGCGTGTCTCGGGAACGTAGATGCCGCGATCGAGGTCGTTACGCCGGTTGTACACCTTGACCAGCCGGTATCGCTCCTCGACCCAGCGCTTGAACTCGCTCAGCCCGCGCAGGCGGTCGGCCCAGAGTACCACCAGTGTCGGGTCGTACGGCGTCGCCTGGGCGATCGCCTCGGCGCCGCGCAACGAGCGCGACCGGATCCGCGAGCGCGACGTATCCACGAGCAGCGGCGGCACCAATCGTCCGGCCAGGAACGTCAGGTAGGGGTGGTCGGTCACGACGAAATCCGTCGGCGCCGTCAGCGTCTTGATGACGTTCACGGCATCGGCGTACTGCTCGACGGCCGGGTCGACGTCGGTGTCGGCCGTCACTTTCAGCAACTGTCCGCTCTGCGCCGCGAGCGCTGGCGCCGCTGTCGCGTACCAACCGACCAGCAGCACAAGTCCGACCGCCACCGCTGCCCGCACCGGCGCCGCTGCCGTGCTTCGCAGCAGCGTCACGGCCTGCCCGATCCCAACGCCTGCCAGGACCGCCAGCGGCGGGATCATCACCACGGCGTGCTTGCCGTGCAGCGGCGAGTACATGAGCAGCAGCGCCACGCTGGCGAGTGCCCAGGCCACCAACAGGGCGGCCTCGATCCTGCGTCGGGCGAGCAGCAGCACGCCCGCGCCGACGCCAAGCCACGGCAGCGCCGCCGGCTCGAACGAGAGTGCTCGGACCAGTGCCGCGCGGTTCTTCCAGAGGCTCCACCCCTCGCTGCCGCGACTCTCCATCCGGTACGCCACGATCTGGTCGAACACGCCGGCCAGCCCGACGCCGACCACCACCGCGATGCCCAGCACGACGACCAGACCGACCACCATCAGGCCGTCGATCACCATCGTGCGGAGCCCATAACGCCACCGGCTGAGCACGGCCAGCCCGACCGGGACACCGGCCGCCAGCGTGATCGGCTTGATCAGCAGGCTCACCGCCAGCAGTACGCCGCTCGCGATCAGCCAGCGTCGGCTGCCGCTGCGCGCGTAGACGATCGCCGCTCCAACCGCGAACGTGGCCGGCGCCAGCGCCGGCACCTCGGCCAGCGCGATCCGTGACCCTTCGAGGTAGAGCGGGCTGAGCACGAGAAGGGCCGTGGCCGTGATCGCGGCCACCGGTCCGCCGACCAGCCGCGCCAGGCAGTACGCCCCCACAAGACCGACCAGCGAGTACACCCCGACTGACCAGCGGGCTGCGACGAGATCCTGCCCGAACAGCACGAACCACGGATGCAGCAGGTCCAGCAGTAACGGTCCCTGCGCCGCGAAGATGTCGCGGAACGGCCGGTAGCCCACCGACATCAGATACAGTTGCTCGACCCGGATCCCCTCGTCGAACAGGCCGCTGTAGACGCCGGGGTTGACGACCCGCATCGCCACGGCTACCGCGAGTAGCAAAGCGGCAGCGCCGGCCTCGAGCCAGGCCGCCCGAATCGCCGGCACGTCCGTGGACCGCGCCGCCGACCACCCACGAACCGTGTCGGTGATTGCCACGTCGGTCAGCCGCCCGCCTCGAGCCGCCGAAGCTCCTCGCGCGCTTCGACGTCCACCTCGGACGCTGACGTCGCCCGCTGGATGGCCGCTTCGAGCGACCGCTTCGCGTCATCCCGGCGGTCAGCCACCAGGTACGCCCGGGCCAGGTTCAGGTGAAGCTGGGCTCGTTCCGGGCGAAGCGCAACGCCCTGCTCGTAGTAGCCCACCGCCTCGTCAACGCGCCCGAGCTTCAGGTACGTCTCCCCGAGCTGATTGGTCGTCGAGGCGTTCCGGGGATCGCGTCGCAGCGCTTCGTGGAAGTGT
>Ga0209382_10003226_pt1 | contig 22769 bp, 19 predicted proteins | sample SoiMetdeltSBSDD5_FD_187599 | JGI IMG/M metagenome (GOLD analysis project Ga0209382, IMG submission 187599) | Bulk soil microbial communities from a Populus tree surrounding site in Tennessee, USA - Soil MetaG P. deltoides SBSDD5 (SPAdes) (version 2) | ecosystem: Environmental > Terrestrial >...
GCCGCTCGCCGACCGCGAGGGCAACGTCTGGATCGGCCGCGACCGTGAGCTCGCCACCATGGCGCATGCGGCGGCAAAGACGGTGGTGACGGTGGAGAAGCTTCACGAGGGAAATCTGTTCGACGATTCCACGCTCGCGGCCGGCGCGCTCGGCGGCTTCTATATCGAAGCGATTGCGGTCGTGCCGAACGGCGCTTGGCCGCTTGCGCTTGCCGATCACTACGGCGCGGATGCGGCGCATCTTGCCGAATACGCGCGCATGGCTGCGAGCGCCGACGGATTTGCCGCCTATCTCGATCGGCACGTGCATGCCCAACGCGCGGCGTGAGGGCCCTATCACTTCGTCATGCCCGGGCTTGGCCCGGGCATCCACGCCTGCATTCACTGTCTCCGCGAGGCAAAGACGTGGATGGCCGGAACAAGTCCGGCCATGACCGCGACAGACGGATACCGCAACGAGGAGCTGCTCGCTGACGTCATTGCCGGCCTGATCGGCGATGCCCGTCACGTGGCGGTCGGCGCCTCCTCGCCCATTCCTGCGGCAGCGGCGTTGCTGGCACGCGAGCGCGGCCGTGGCCGGCTCTACGTGTCCCTCCTGGGGAGCCAGCGGCAAAGCTTCTTCACAGACGGCGGGCGCGAGCTGTTCGACTGCGCCGGGCAGGGTCGTATCGACGCCTTCTTCCTCTCCGGCGGACAGATCGACGGCGAAGGCAATATCAATCTCGTCGCCATCGGCGATTACGCGCAACCGAAGGTGCGCTTTCCCGGCTCGTTCGGCTCAGCCTACCTCTATTACGTCGTCCCCAAAGTGATCCTATTTCGGCTCGAGCACAGCCGCCGCACGCTGGTCGAGAAAGTCGATTTCATCAGCGCGCCGGGGACGAGCGCGGACAATGTTTATCGTCCAGGCGGTCCCGTCGCGCTCATCACCAGTCGCTGCCTGTTCACCTTCGACCAAAAGCGGCGGCGCTTCGCGCTCACGAGCGTGCATCCCGGGCACACCGCCGCCGAGGTGATCGAGAATACCGGCTTCCGTTTCGACCAGCCGCCGGAGGTGCCGATTACGGCAGCGCCCTCCCCCGAGACGCTCCGCATCCTGCGGACCGCCGTCGCCCCGCAACTCGTAGAAGTCTATCCGCGGTTCGCCGCGGAGGTCTTTGGGGTGCGAGAACGCACTTGAGGCATTTTCTACCGCGCGCTTTCGGCGTCATCATCCGCGCAAGCGGATGATCCAGTAATCATCGAGTCAGGCGGGCTGGCGCGACGGTGCCACATCGGATAGTCAGGTGTTACTGGATGCCCGCTTTCGCGGGCATGACCATGTGGAGAGGCGGCAACGAGGGGAAATCCAAGTGCAACGAGTCGAAGTCGCAGTGATCGGCACTGGCTGGTGCGGCGGCATCCGCGCGGAGACGCTCTCGCGCTCGGCGCTGGTCGACAAGCTGCACATCTGCGAAATCCGCCCGGATCGCCTGGCCGAGGTCAAGGCGCTCACCTCGCCTGCCAGCGCGACGCTCGATTACCGCGACATCATCAAGAACCCGAACATTTCGGTGGTCTATATCTGCACCACGCCGGAGCAGAACCATTACCCGATCACGCGCGATTGCCTCAAAGGCGGCAAGCACGTGCTGCTGGAGAAGCCGATCGCGATCGAGCTGTGGGAGGCGGACGAGCTGATCACGCTCGCCCAGCGCGGCCGCCTCAAATTCACCATCGGCTATTCGCAGCGGTTCAACCCGAAATTCGCCTACGCCAAAAAGAGGATCGCCGACGGCACATTGGGCAAGGTGGTGTCGGTGATGGTGAGCCGCCATCTGAGCCGCGGGCTCGGCACCAAAATCGCCAAGCGGGTGAAGCTCTCGCCGGTGGTGATGGAATCAACCCACGATCTCGATTTCGTGTTCTGGCTGCTCGAGCCGGCCAAGCCGGTGCGCGTCTATTCGCAGGGCGCCTACGGCTACATGCAGCCGGTCAACGGCTCCTACGACGTCATGTGGTCGATCGTCACCATGGACGACGGCACGATGGTGACGATCGGCGGCGGCTGGAATCTGCCGCCGAGCTATCCCAATTTCTGCTCGACCTGGCTCGAGATCACCGGCACCGAGGGCGCGCTCATCCTCGATGACACCCATCGCGACGTGTGGCTCAATACCGTATCGGAAGGTACCCGTTTTCCCATGTCGACCATGCCGGGCGAGCAGGTCGACCACGTGTTCGCGGGGCAGATGGGCCCGGAAACCATCCACTTCCTGGAGGCGTGCATCATGGACCGGCCGGTGATGGTGACACCCGAAAGCGCACGCCTGGTGATGGAAACCTACACCGCCGCCGATCTTTCCGCCGAGCGCAACGAGCCGGTCGAGCTGCCGCTGTCGAACGCCGCGCTCTCGGCCGTTGCCGAAATGGTGGGGGGCAAGCGATGAGACGAAAGCCGAACAGCATTGGACTCGCCATCGTCGGCGCCGGCCGGGTCGGACTCTTTCGCGGCGAGGTCGCAGCGCGCCATCCTGCCGTGCAATGGATCGGCATCGCCGAGAAAAACCATAACCGCGGCTTGTACGTCGCGGAGAAGATCGGCGCCGACTTCGTCACCCAGGATCACCGCGAGCTGCTCAAGCGCCCGGAGGTGACTTGCGCCATCATCGCCACCGACGAGCATCTCCACGTCGATCCGATCATGTCGGCGGTCGAGCGTGGCGTGCCGATGCTGATCGAGAAGCCGCTCGCCACCGATCTGGCGCAATCCGCCCAGGTGCTCAAGGCGATCAGCGACGCCAAGCTCGACGCGGTGGTGGGCTACACCCAGCGCTTCCGCCGCAAATGGCTCGCGGCCAAGGAGAAAGTGCGCACTGGCGCGCTCGGCGACGTGACGTTGGTTACCTCGCGCGCCTTTATGAATCGGCTCGTCGCCGTCGACAATTACAAGCGCACCGACGACCCGAAGACGATCTCGCCGATGGTGATCTCCGGCACCCACGCGCTCGACATCGTGATGTGGTACATGGAGGCCAAGACCCCGGTCGAATGCTACGCGCGCTCGATCGACAAGGTGCTGGGGCCGGCGTACCAAGGGATCGACGCAACCGCCGGCATGATCATGTTCTCCGACGGCAGCCTTTATCACCTCAACATTTCCTGGGCGCTGCCGGTGACGTGGCCCGGCGCCGTCTACAGCCTCGAGGTCGGCATCAACGGCACCGACGGCGTGATGACGATCGACGACACCCATCGCGACATGGTGCTCGCGGTCTCGGCGCCGCAGAACGAAGGCTACGCGCCGGACGAGCGCCGGCTGGTCGATTTCATGGGCAGCTATCCGCCCGGCGACATGGCGCTCGGCGAGTTGCGCGGCCCGATGCGGGACGAAACCGAATCCTGGCTCAACCGGATTGCACTCGGCCTGCCGACGCAAGCGGCTACCGCTGCAGAAGCGCACAACCGGCTGATGTTGACCAAGGCGCTCGACCTGTCGGCCAAACGCAAGCAGCCGGTGAAGCTGCCGCTGGAGCCCGGCGAGGAGCGCGCGGCGGCATAATGCCAGGTTCGGCAATGGACGAGAGCTGGTCATGTTGTTCATGGTGATCGAGGAATTCCGGAACCAGGACGCCAAGTCCGTTTACCGGCGGTTCCGCGACAAGGGTCGGCGCACGCCTGACGGCGTGGAATTCGTGAACAGCTGGGTTGCAGCCGACCTCGGCCGTTGTTTCCAATTGATGGAATGCAGCGACGTCACTCTCTTTCAGCAGTGGGTCACCGAATGGTCCGACCTCATCGACTTCGAGATCGTTCCGGTCGTACCCGGCAAGGAGACGGCCGCCGCGCTGGCGGATCGACTCTAGATGGCAGCTCCGCAGCAATGAAAAAAGCGCTGCTCGTCCTGCTCATTTTCCTCGCAGCCGCCGCGCCCGCAGCGGCGCAGCAGGAGGACGTCGCCGCCTTCTTCCGCGGCAAGACGCTGCGATTCATCGTCGGAGTCGGCGTCGGCTCCGGCTACGACATTAACGCGCGGCTCTTGGCGCGCCACCTGGCCGGGCATATCCCCGGCCAACCGACCATCGTCGTACAGAATCAGCCGGGCGCCGGCAGCCTCACCATGACCAACGCGCTCTATCACACCGGGCCGTTCGACGGCACGGTCATGGGAGCATCGTTCAACGGCATGCCGACGACCCCGCTGCTGCAGCCCACAGGAGCCCGCTTCGATCCGGTCAAGCTCAATTGGCTCGGCAGCACCAACCGCGAGACGCAGGTCATGTATGTCTGGCACACCGCGCACGCCCAGGTGCTGGAGGATGCCCAGGGACGGGAAATCGTGATGGGCGCACAGGCGCCCGGCTCGACCCAGTTCGATTATCCCGTGCTCGCCAACAAGCTCTTCGGATTCAAGTTCAAGGTCGTGACCGGTTACGAGAGCACGCCGAAAATTCACCTCGCGATGGAGAGCGGCGAAGTGCACGGCACGATCGCCAATTGGTCGACGCTCAAGGCCATCAATAGCAATTGGATCACGGAGAAGAAAATTCGCATCCTCGCGCAATGGGCGCTGCAGAAGAGCCCCGAGCTCGGTGACGTTCCGCTGTTCCTCGATCTTGCCAAGACCGAGGCCGACCGCGACGCGCTGCGGTTGATGCTGGCGCGCCTCGAATATGGTCGTCCATTCTTTCTGCCGCCCAATGTGCCGACGGCACGGATCGAAGCGCTGCGGCGCGCGTTCGATGCCACGATGAAGGATCCGAGCTATCTCGCCGAGGCCGAAAAGCTCAAGGTCGACGTCGACCCGCTCTCCGGCGAGCAAGTCGCGGCGCTGGTCGAGCAGGTCTCCCGCACGCCGGCCGATATCGTTGCCCGCGTCCGCGCGGCGATGGAGAACAAGTAAACCTAGACCGCCCGGGAGCCAGGAAACTGACTCCCATCATGTCCGCTTTCAGTTATAACCGTGCCCCCGCACAAATCTCCCGAATTCGGAACCCGAGATGGAAGCAAAGACCGTTGAACGCAACGCACGCTATCAGCCGCGCTTGGAAGACGATCCGTTGGTGCGCGGCCTTGGACGCTATGCGGCGGACGCGCCGATGCCCAATCAGGCGCAAGCCTATTTCGTGCGTTCCCCACACGCCTTTGCTGACATCCGCTCGATCGACACCGCCGCAGCCAAGGTCACGCCGGGCGTCATCGGCGTCCTCACCGCCGCCGACATGGAAGGGATCGGCAACGTGTCGCAGCACCCGCCGCTTGCCGGCCGGAGCGGCCAAAAACTCATCGTTCCGCACCGCCCCGCGCTTGCCGGAAAGACCGTCCGCCACGTGGGCGAGCCGGTCGCCGTGGTGATTGCGGAGACGCTGACCGCCGCACAAGACGCGGCCGAGCTCGTGAGCGTTGATTACGAGGAGCGCACGCCGGTGGTCGACGTGCGCGACGCCGTGCGCGAGGGCGCGCCGCAAGTCTGGCCCGAGGCTCCCGGCAATGTCGCGGTGGACTGGCCCGGCTTGGCGCCGGATCCCGATGCAAATGCGAAGGACGTCGATCGCATCATCGCGTCCGCCAAGCACGTTGCCCGGGTGAGCGTCGTGCACCAAAGAATCATGGTGCAGTCGATGGAGCCGCGCGGCGCGACCGCAAGCCACGATGCCGCCAACGACAGCTTCTTCCTGCGCTGCTGCTCGCAAAGCGCGCGCGCATTGCGCGACGGGCTTGCGCCTATTCTCGGTGTTCCGCCGCAGCGTCTGCGGGTCGTCACCGAAGACGTCGGCGGCGCGTTCGGGCTCAAAACGGGGCCCTATCCGGAATACCTCGCGATCCTGGTCGCGGCGCGCAAGATCGGCCGGCCGGTGCATTGGATGTCGAACCGGGCGGAGGCATTCCTCAGCGACAATCACGCGCGCGATGCCTTCAGCGAGGTCGAGCTGGCGCTCGACGAGCGCGGCAAATTCTTGGCGCTTCGCGTCCGGCACCTCGGCAATATGGGCGCCTATATCGGCGCCGTCGGCGCCAATATCCAGACCGTCAATCTCACCCGCTGCCTGCCCGGCATGTACGACATCCCGCGCATCGATATGAGTACGCGCTGCGTATTAACGAACACGACGCCGACCGCGCCCTACCGCGGTGCCGGCCGTCCGGAGGCGAATTTCATGCTCGAGCGCGTCATCGATGAAGCGGCGCGCGTGACCGGCATCGACCCGGTGAAGCTGCGGCGGCGCAATTTCATCAAGCCTTCGGCGATGCCGTACAAGACGGCGGTCGGCACCACGATCGATAGCGGCGAGTTCGCGGCCGTGCTCGACAAGGCGCTGGCGCTTGCCGACTACGACGGTTTCAAGCAACGTCGGCGCGAAGCCGCCAAACGCGGCAAATATCGCGGGATCGGCCTCTCCTGCATGCTCGAGCATGCCGGCGGCGTCCCGCTCGAAGGCACATCGCTGACGTTTCCCGGCGGCGAGAGGCTCCTGCTCGGTCTCAACGTACAATCGACCGGACAAGGCCACGCCACGGTGTTCAACCCACTGCTGGCGGAGCGTCTCGGCATTAAGCCCGAGCAGATCGAGCATCGGCACGGCGACTCCGCCCTGGAAATTGCGGGCTATGCCTCGGTCGGCTCTCGTTCTGCCATGACCGTAAGCCACGCCATGATCAAGACCGTCGACGCGATGCTGGCGAAGGGGAAGACAATCGCGGCAACCCTGCTGGAGACCGCGGAGTCCGACATCGAGTACCGCGACGGGCGCTTCAGCGTCGTTGGCACCGACCGCGCCATCTCGCTGTTCGATCTCGCGGCTCGCGCCAAGGAGATGAAGCAGCGCGGCGAGATCGCCGAAGATCTGGACACCAAGACGACTGCGGAGACGCCGCTCACCTTTCCCAACGGCTGCCACATCGCCGAGGTGGAGATCGATCAGGCGACCGGTGCGCTTGCGCTCGTCGGCTATGCCGCGGTCGACGATTGCGGCAGGCCGCTCAATCCCATGATCGTCGAGGGTCAGACCCACGGCTCAATCGCGCAGGGACTCGGCCAGGCCATGATGGAGCAGGCGGTGTTCGATGTGTCGGGCGGTCAGCTCGTCACCGGCTCGTTCATGGACTACGCGATGCCCCGCGCCGACGATCTGCCGCTGTTCAAGGATGCAATCCACGCGGTATCGGCGAAGACGAACCCGCTCGGCGTGAAGGGCGCGGGCGAGGCCGGCACTACGGCCGCCATCGCCACGCTGATGAATGCGATCGCCGACGCCATTCCCGGCGGCGCCGGCGCGCATCTCGACATGCCGGCAACGCCGGAGAAGATTTGGCAGGCGTGCCGCGAGGCGCAGCGGAAGTGAAGCGGAGTAGTCCTGCCGCCCTCATCCTGAGGAGCGCGCGTGACACTGGGCGTGGTTCACACACCGCACGTGCTTGCGTGCGTCTCGAAGGATGGGGGCGGCCTCATGCTTCGAGACGCATCGCAGCGCATTCGACTACAGCACGACCCGGCGCCCCCTCACGCTGCGATGCTCCTCAGCATGAGGCCGAGCGCGAACTCGAGAGCTGCAGCGCCTATCCCTGCGAGATGAACTTGGTATTGAGATAGGCGCCGAGCCCCTCGATGCCGCCTTCGCTGCCGTGGCCGGATTCCTTGACCCCGCCGAACGGCGTCTCCGGCGTCGAGACGGCGACGGAGTTGACGCCCACCATGCCCGACTCGATCGCCTCCCCGATCGCGGCCGCGGTCGCGTTCGAGCTCGTGAAGGCATAGGCGGCGAGCCCGTAGGGCAGCGAGTTCGCGCGCTCGACCACCTCGTCGAAAGTCTTGAAAGTCACGATCGGCGCGATCGGCCCGAATGGCTCCTGGGTCATCACCTTGGAATCGTCCGGCACCTCGGTCACGATCGTGGGCTCGTAGAAGAAGCCCTGGTTGCTGTGCCGCTTGCCGCCGGCGACGACGTTGCCGCCACGGCTTCTGGCGTCCGCCACGAAGCTTTCCATCGCGTCGATGCGCCGCGCGTTGGCCATCGGTCCCATGGTAATGCCCTTTTCGAGCCCATCGCCGAGCTTGATGCCTTTGGCATAGTCGGTAAAGCGCGCGAGGAATTTCTTGTAGGCATCCTCCTGCACGTAGAAGCGCGTGGGCGAGATGCAGACCTGGCCGGCGTTGCGATACTTGAACGCGGCGATCGTGTCGGCTGCCTTCTCCGCGTCGGCGTCGGCAAACACCACCACCGGCGAATGGCCGCCGAGCTCCATGGTGGTGCGCTTCATGCCTTTGGCCGCGAGCGCCGCGAGATGCTTGCCGACCGGAATCGAGCCGGTGAAAGATATTTTGCGCACCGCGTCCTTTGCCAACAGATGCTCGGAGACCTCTGCCGGCACCCCGAACACCAGGTTGAGGACACCCGCAGGGAGCCCCGCGTCGGCAAAGCAGCGCACCGTCTCGACGCAGGCGCCCGGCGTCTCCTCCGACGCCTTGAGAATGAGCGAGCAGCCCGCCGCCAGCGCGCCGCCAATCTTTCGCGCCGGCGTGAGCACGGGAAAGTTCCACGGCGTGAAGGCGGCAACGACGCCCACCGGCTCCTGCACCACGAGCTGGCGGGTGCCTTTGGCGCGGCCGGGCACGATGCGGCCATAGCTGCGGCGGCCCTCCTCCGCGTACCAGTCGATGATGTCGGCCGAGGTGATGACCTCGGCGCGCGCCTCGGCGTACACTTTGCCCTGCTCCTGCACGAGCACTTTCGAGATCGCGTCGTGGCGCTCGCGCATGAGGTCGGCGGCCTTGCGCATGATCTTGGCGCGGTCGTAGGCCGAGGTCGCCCGCCACAGCGCAAACCCTTTCTTCGCGGCTTCCAGCGCTTCGTCGAGATCGGCCTTGCTGGCATGGGGCAGGTGCGCCAGCGGCTTCTCGGTCGCCGGATTGATGACGTCCTCGCCCTTGCGACCGCCGCCGTTGACCCACTTGCCGTCGATGTAGAGCGCGAGATCGGAATACATGGCGTCCTCGTTGTTCTCGTGATTGCCGCGATATTGTAGCGACGGGATTAGCATCTTTTGAGGTCGGATTCACCCCGTTGAGCCGAGGGAAAGCGACCTCGCAACTGCCCGCAACGGTTAAGCCAAGAACGTCCCGCCGTTCACCTGGATGTTCTGCCCGGTGATGAAACTCGCCCCCGGGCCGCACAGGAAACGCACGGCCGCGGCGATGTCGGAGGGCTCGCCGCGCCGGCCGACGAGCGAACGGACCAGCGCGTGATGCTGCGGCTCCGGTTGTCCGGCCGGGCGCGGCGCCGCCATCAGGCCCGGCGTCACCGTGTTCACCCGGATTTTGTCGGGCGCGAGCTCGTGCGCCAGCGCGCGGGTGAAGCCGACGAGCCCGGCCTTGGCGGTCACCACGTGCGGGCGATGGGCGGCGCCGGTGTGGCCGGAGAGGCCGCCGATATTCACGATCACGCCCCCGCCGCTCTCCTTGAGATGGGGCAGGCATGCTTTGACGCAGTTGAACGCGCCGTCGAGGATGACGCCGGTGACCGCGCGCCAGTCCGCAAGCGTCATCGTTTCCAACGGCTGCTCGGCGCGCAGCGCGGCGTTGTTGACGAGGATGTCGATGCGGCCGAAGCGGGCGGCCGCGGCGTCAACCATTTTTCCGACCGCGTCGGCGTCGACGACATCGGCGGTGACGGCGAGCGCCTTGCCGCCTGTGCGCTCGATCTCGCCCGCGACCGCTTCGGCCTCACGCAGGTTCGAGCGGGCATTGACCACGACCGCAGCCCCGCCGTCGGCGAGCGCCAGCGCTATGGCACGTCCAATATTGCGCCCGGCGCCGGTGACAATGGCGACGCGGCCGGAAAGCTCTTGGGTCATTGTCATCCCTAGTTTTGGTGCAAACGAGCGGACTGAGTTGAACAGGTCAAGCGCTCACCGGCGCAAGGATCAAAACAAGGTTCATTAGCCATCAGGCATTGCGCAAGCGGGCGTCGCCGAAGCCGGGAATGCGGTTGACGGCGATGACGACGGCGAAGGTGATGGCGAGCATGATCAGGCCGAGCACCGAGATCGCGCCGAGGTCGCCGGACTCATTGAGATCGAAGATGAGCACCGAGATCACCTTGGTTTCCGAGGTGAACAGCATGATGGCGGCGGACAATTCCCGAATCACCCCAACGAAGATGAAGCACCAGGTCGCGATCACGCTCGTCCGCAACAGCGGCGCAGTAATGTCGCGCAAGGTGCGCAGGCGCGTCGAGCCGAGGATGCGGCTGGCATCTTCGAGGTCGGTGTGCACCGAGCGAAAGGCCGATTGCAGCTGCTGGTAGGCGGCGGGCAGCGCGATGGTGACGAAAGCGACCAGCAGTATCCACAGCGTGCCGTAAAGCACGAGCGGCGGCCGCGCGTAGCTCAGGAACAGGCCTACCCCAAGCACGATGCCGGGAATGGCGACCGGCGCGGTCGCGAGAAAGCCGAGCGCGCGATAGCCCCGGATGGCGCGGCGCGTGGTGAGATAGGCAATCACCAGCGCCAAGATGGTGCCGATGGTGGCCGAGGCCACGCCAAGCACGAAGGTGTTCTTGACGGCAAGCTGAGTGGCCGACAGTTCGAAGAATACGAAATGGATGTTGTGCAACGTGAAATTGTCGAACGTCACGAACGAGGTGGCGACGCGGGAGAACGTGGCATTGAGCAGCGCGCCATAGGGTAAAAACACCGGACACATAAGGACGAGAAAGACCAAGGCAAGCGCCGCCCATTTGAGCGCGCCGAGCCGGACCCGTCGCGGGTCGCCCTGCTTGCCGCTGACCACCGAATAGCCGCGCCGGCCGAGGATGAGATGCTCGGCGCGCAGCAGCGCCACGGTGAGCACGAGCAGGGGCACCGAAGCCGCCGCCGCAAGCTCGGGCTTCGGGGGATAATTGAACAGGCTCCAGATTTTGGTGGTCATGGTGTGGAAGCCGGCGGGGATCGCGAGAATCGCCGGTGAGCCGAACAGCGTCATCGCCTGCAGGAAGGCAACGATCGCGCCGGCAAGCAGCGCCGGCAGCGCCAGCGGGATGGTGATGCGCCGGGCCGTCGTCCAGGTGCGAGCGCCGAGAATGGAGGAGGCGTCCTCGAGGTCGCCGGGAATGCGGTCGAGCGCGTTCGCGATCAGCACGAACACGTAAGGAAAGGTATAGGAGGAGATGACGAAGATCAGGCCGCCGAGCGAATAGATGTTGAACAGATGCTCGTCCTGCGGTGCGCCCGTTATCGCCCGATAGACCTTGTTGAGCAGGCCGCTATTGGGCGCAGCCAACAGCTCCCAGGCGATCGCGCCGAGGAATGGCGGCGTCACGAACGAGGCGGTGACGAGCGCGCGCACGGTGCGGCGCAAGGGGATATCGGTGCGTGCGACGAGCCAGCCCATGGGCGCGGCGAACGCGCAGCAGATGACGCCCGAGCTCGTCGCCAGGATCACCGTCGTGATCAGCGGATCGACGAAGATGGGATCGGTGACCAGGGTCTTGAAGTTGTCGAGGGTAAAGGCGCCGCTGCGGTCGACGAGGCTGTAGTAGACGAGCCACGACATCGGCAGAATGATCAGCACGCACAGGAATGCCGCGAACAGGATCAGGATCGGCCAGGAGAGGTCGATCTTGTGCTTGCGGGGGGCGTCGAGCGCCGGCAATGCAATGGTCATGAGAGTTCAATCATCGCGCGAGCGCGAAGGGGTCGCGCCTAGGTTGGACAAAGGCGCACCGTAGAGCGCCGATGTCCCCGCGAACTTGTGCGCCTTTGCCCACCCTACGACCTGACTCACACCTTGAAGATCTGCGCGTAGCGCGCCTTGATCTCCTCGCTCGTCTTGTCGACGCCGTCCGCGTCCTCTTGCATCAGCTTGATGTCGGAGAGTTTCCGAACGCCGGGTTTTTCCACCGTCTGTCGATGCGGCGAATACTGGCGGGCCCAATCGACCAGAAGCTGCTGAGCCTCGCGCGAGTGCATCCAATTCTGAAACAGGCGCGCGGCGTTCGGATTGGGCGCCCCCTTGAACACCGCGCTCGGCGCGGCGGCAACCGGCGTCCCCTCCTCGGGATAGACGATCTCGACCGGCTGGCCTTCCTCCTTGTAGCGAATGACGAGATAACCGGCGCCGTCGACCATGACCGCGCGTTCGCCGAGCGCGATCTTCTTGGGCGTGTCGGTTGCCGACTGGACCTGCAGCACCCGCTGCTTGGCAAGCTTCTCGAAATACTCCCAACCGAGATCGCGCGCGGTCTGGAAGGTCGCGTTCATGATCGTGCCGCTGTAGGCCGGATGCGCCTTGACCAGCTTTCCCGCCCATTTCGGATCGAGCAGGTCCTTGAAGCTCTTCGGCGCCTCCTCCTTCTTGACCAGGTTGGTGTTGTAGCCGAACGGAGAGATCAGGATCCGCGTCGTGATGTGCAGCCCATCCGGGTCGTAGTATTTTGGCTCGAAGTGCTTCGCGACCTCCTCCGGCATGTACGGCGTCAGCCAGCCGTTGCGCTTCCACGTGAGGCAGTGCGCCAGGTCCGCCGTGTTAACCACGTCGACGGCATGGATGTTGGCGCCGTACTCCTGGCCGATGCGAGTGAAGATGCGCTCGGCGCCGGAGCGCTCCACGCGCACAGAGATGCCCGGGAATTTCTCCTCAAATGCCTTGCCCAGCTGCTGCGCGAACGCGAGATCCATGGCGGTGTAGAAGGCGAGCTTGCCTTCCTTCTTGGCCGCCTCGATGAGCGCCGGCGTGATCGGCTCGGCAGCCACCGCGCGAGTTTGTGCGCGCACCGGCCGCACGAGCGCACCGGCCACGATGGCGGTCGACGCGCAGAGTACGTCGCGCCGGGAAAATTGAATGCCGCTCATTGTTCCTCCCAATCGCGCCCAGGTGCAGCTGCTTCACACGCCGAACAGCCTGCTGTAGCGCGCCTTGATCTCCTCGCTCATCTTCTCGACGCCGGCCGGGTCCTCCTTCATGGTCTTGATATCCCGGAACGGCTTGCGGCCGGCTTTGTCCTTGACCAGGGCGTGCATCGACCGCAATGCGCCGAAATCGACGATCAGTTGCTGGCATTCCGGCGTGAAACAGTAGCACTGGAACAATCGCGCCGCGTTCGGATTGGGTGCGTTCTTGAACACGCCGTTCGGACCGACCACGAGCGGGGCGCCTTCCGTCGGATAGACGACCTCGATCGGCCCGCCGTTTTCCTTGATCTGGAGCACGTTGTATTCGCCGCCGTCGGCCATGACGGCGCGCTCGCCGAGCGCGAGCTTTTTCGGCGGGTCGGTCGCCGACTGCACCTGCATCACCTTCTGCTTGGCGAGCTTCTCGAAATACTCCCAGCCGAGCTCGCGCACGATCTGAAAGGTCGCGGTCAGGATGGTGCCGCTGTAGCTCGGATGCGCCTTGACGATCTTGCCCGTCCATTTCGGATCGAGCAGGTCGGCAAAACTTTTCGGTGCATCCTCTCGCTTCACGAGATTCGTATTGTAAGCAATCGGGCTCAGGCCCACGCGGAAGCTGGCGAACATTCCGTCGGGGTCTTTGTGCTCGGCGGGATAGTGCATGGCGACGTCCGCCGGCACGAACGGAGCCAGAAGACCGTCGCGTTTCCAAACAATGAAATGGGCGGCGTCCGACGAGTTGACCACGTCGACGCCATAGATGCGGCTCGCGTATTCCTGGCCGATGCGCTGGAACACGCGCTCGGCGCCGGTGCGCTCGACGCGCACGGCGATGCCCGGGTAGGCGGATTCGAAGGACTTTGCGATCTTCTCGGCGAGCGGCAGGTCGATTGAGGTGTAGTAGAAAAGCTTTCCCTCCTTCTTCGCCGCCTCGATCAGGGCGGGCGTGATCATGGTCGGCTCAGGCGCCGCCGCACGTGAGGGCGAGGCAAAAAGCACACCAGCGGCGCCGGCCGACGCCTTGAGCACGTCGCGCCTGGAGAATCGACGCTGGGTCATTGCTTCCTCCCGGTGGGGCTCGGGTCTCGCGCTGATCCGCGATCAAACTCCGAACAGTTTGCTGTAACGCGCCTTGATCTGTTCGCTCATCTTCTCCACCGCGGCCGGATCGTCCTTCATTTTCTTGATCTCGCTGAACGGCTTGCGTCCGGGCTTCTCCTTGGTCTGCGGATGCAGCGAACGCAAGCCTGCGAAATCGATCGAGAGCTGCTGCGCCTCGGGCGAGAAGCAGAAGCTCTGGAACAGCCGCGCGGCGTTCGGATTGGGCGCGTTCTTGAACAGCGCGTTGGGCCCGACGATGAGCGGCGAGCCTTCGCTCGCATAGACGATTTCGACCGGGCTTCCCTTATCCTTCTCGATGAACATGCTGTACTCGTTGCCGTCCGCCATGACCGCGCGCTCGCCCAGCGCCAGCTTCTTCGGCGGGTCGGCCGACGACTGCACCTGCATCACCTTTTGCTTGGCAAGCTTCTCGAGATAGTCCCAGCCGAGGTCGCGCGCCATCTGATAGGTCGCGGTCATGATGGTGCCGCTGTAGCTCGGATGCGCCTTGACGATCTTGCCGGTCCATTTGGGATCGAGCAGGTCGGCGTAGCTCTTGGGCGCCTCCTCGGCTTTGACCAAGTTGGTGTTGTAGCCGATGACGCAGACCCAGGCGCGGTAGGTCGCGAAGGCGCCGTCGGGATCTTTGTGCTCGGCCGGATAATATTTGGCGACGTCCTCGGGCACGTAGGGCTCGAGCAGTCCGTCGCGTTTCCACACGATGAAGTGGGCGGCATCGGACGAATTGACGACGTCCACGCTATAAATGCGGCTCGCATATTCCTGGCCGATGCGCTGGAACACGCGCTCGGCGCCGGTGCGCTCCACCCGCACGGCAATGCCGGGATATTTTGCCTCGAACGCCTTGGCCAGGCGCTCCGCAACCGGCAGGTCGATCGAGGTGTAGTAGACGATCCTGCCCTCTTTCTTTGCCGCCGCGATCAGCTCCGGCGTCACCGCGCTCGCCGGCGGCGCCGCCGAGGTGACCGAGGCGAACGCCCCCGACACCGCAATGGCGGTCGAGCCCTTAAGCACGTCCCGCCGGGAAAAAATCGGCCGCTTCATTGTCGTCTCCTCACTCAAGTCGTTGTCCTTGCTGCCTCACCCGGTCAACACACGGCAACGCTCAGGCGGCAGATGCAGCCACACCGAAGCGCCTTGGGCAATGTTCTCCCCCGCCGGCGCAACCACGCGTAGCTGCGTGCCGTCGCCCACCTCCACCAAATAGTCGCGGCTCGCGCCGAGGAAGACCTGCCGCACCACGGTTCCCGGCAGGACATTCTCCGTGGCATCGGGCTTCTTCGCCGAGAGCCGCACCGCATGCTGGCGGATGGCGGCCGCGCCCTCGCGGCCGGCGGCAAATTTTCCGCCGCTGCAGCACAGCGTCGAACCGGCCGCCGACAGGTGGCAATCGTCGAGCGCGCGGCCCTTGATGACGTTGCTCGAGCCGATGAAGCGGGCGACGAATTCCGAACGCGGCCGATCGTAGATGTCCTCGGGCGAGCCCGCCTGCTCGATCTTGCCCGCATTCATCACGGCAATGACGTCGGCGGTGGTCATCGCCTCCGACTGGTCGTGCGTGACGTAGACCGTGGTGTAGCGGTACTCGTCGTGCAGGCGACGCACCTCGAAGCGCATCTCCTCGCGCAGATTGGCATCGAGGTTGGACAGCGGCTCGTCCAGCAGCAACGTCTCGGGCTCGACGATAAGCGCGCGCGCAAGCGCGACCCGCTGCTGCTGGCCGCCGGAGAGCTCACCCGGGTAGCGATCGGCGAGCGCGCGCAGATGCGTGGTGTCCAGAATCGCGGCGAGCTTGCGGTCGATGCTGGCGCGGTCGAGTTTCCGCAGTTTGAGCCCATAGGCGACGTTCTCGGCCACCGTCATGTGCGGCCACAACGCGTAGCTCTGAAAGATCATCGACATGTTGCGCCGCTCCGGCGGCAGGGTGCGAGCGGGCGACGACATGAGCCGATTACCGACCCGGATCTCGCCCGCCGACGGCTCGACGAAGCCCGCGATCAACCGCAGCGTCGTCGTCTTGCCGCAGCCGGAGGGGCCAAGCAGGCACACGAGCCGGCCATGCTCGATCGTGAGCGACACGTCGTCGACGACCGCGACCTCCCCGTAGCGTTTGGTCAGCCCCTGCAGTTCAACAGACGCCACGCCGTCCTCCTCGACGCCCGGCAGCCTCTTTCGCCACCGTCGTCTCGATTATTGAAGCACCAAACCGTCGATCGGTATCCGCGACAGCTTGCCGCCGCGCACTACTTGCCGGTAAATGCCGGCTTGCGCTTCTCCATGAAGGCGCGGCGGCCCTCGATGAAGTCGTTGCTGGCGAAGCATTGCTCGACCAACTCGGCGCAGCGCGCCAGGTTGCGCGCGGATTCGTCCTTCATGATTTCGCCGATGATGGACTTGACCCCCTTCACCGTCAGCGGCGCGTTGGCGGCGATCGTGTCAGCGTAGTTTTTCACATAAGGCTCGAGTTCGGCCTCCGGCACGACGCGATTGACGAGCCCCATCCGGCTGGCCTCCTCGGCATCGAACTGGCGCGCGGTGAAGAAGATCTCGCGCGCAAATGCCGGCCCCACGACGTCGACGAGCCGGCGCAGCCCGGCATAGGAATAGCCGAGCCCGAGCTTCGCCGCCGGCACCGCGAAGCGTGAATTGTCGGAGCAGATACGAAGATCACAGCACACCGCCAGCCCGACGCCGCCGCCAATGCAATAACCGCGGATCATGGCGATGGTCGGCTTTGCGAACTGCTGGATCCCCGTATAGGCCTTTTCGACGGTCGCATTGTAGCGCCTGGTCGCCTCGAGCGTGGCGCGCTCGCTCTCGAATTTCGAGATGTCGGCCCCGGAGACGAATGCCTTGCCGCCCGCGCCGGTGAGCACCACCACCCGCACCTCCTCGTCGTTGGCGAAACCTTCGAGGATCCGGCTCGTGGCGTCCCACATATCGAGCGATACCGCGTTGTGACGCTCGGGGTTGTTGAAGATCACGTAGCCGACGCCGCTGTCCTTGCGTGCCAGCATCTTGTCGGTCTTGGTCACGTCGTCCATCGTTTGTCCTCCGCGCTTGGCGCGTCAAACCCTCTCGTCAAATCGCATTCGCCTTACGCAACGCTGCGATTTGCTTTGTGCTGAACCCGAACTCCTTGAGCACCCCGTCGGTGTGCTCGCCGAGCTCCGGCGGCGCCGCCGCAAAGCGGCTCGGCGTGCGCGACAGCAACACCGGCTGGCGGGCCATGCGCAAGGTCTTGTCCGTCTTCTTGACCGACTGTGCAATGCCGAGATGCTCGACCTGCGGGTCGGCATAGACCTGGTCGATCGTATAGATCGGCCCACAGGGAACGCCCGCTTTGTTGAGCAGATCGATCCACTCCGCGCTCGTGCGCTTGACCGTATATTTCTCCATGTCGGCATTGAGCGCATCGCGGTGCTTCGAGCGGTCCGCCGCGGTCTGATATTCAGGACGCTGCATCAGTTCGGTCGCGTTGGCGGCGTTACAGAACCGCGCCCATATCTTCGACCCGGTCGAGGCGATGTTGATGTGTCCGTCAGCGGTCTTGAACACGCCGGTGGGGATACTGGTCGGATGATTGTTGCCTGCCTGCTTGGGTACGTCGCCGTCGATCAGCCAGCGCGCGCCTTGAAAGTCGAGCATGAAGATCTGCGCTTCCAGCAGCGAGGTCGCGACGTATTGGCCCTTCTTCGACTTCTCGCGTTCGAGCAGCGCGACCAGGATGCCGAGGGCGCAAAACAGCCCCGCGCACAGATCGGCGACAGGGATGCCGACGCGGACCGGCCCCTGGCCCGGCAGGCCGGTGATCGACATCAGCCCGCCCATGCCTTGCGCGATCTGGTCAAAGCCCGGCCGGCCGGCATAGGGGCCAGTCTGCCCGAAACCGGAAATGCTGGCATAGACCAGCTTTGGATTGATCTTGCGTAGCTGCGGATAGTCGACGCCGAGCCGCCGCTTCACGTCGGGGCGAAAATTCTCGACCACGACGTCGGCTTTCTTGACCATGCGCTTGAACGCCGCCAAGGCCTCAGGCGCCTTGAGGTTGAGCGTCATGCTGCGCTTGTTGCGATGCAAATTCTGAAAGTCGGAGCCTTCGCGCGGGCCGCCGAGCGGATCGCCGGCGCCAGGGTCGGGGGGTAACTCAATCTTGATGACGTTGGCACCCCAATCCGCGAGTTGACGCACGCAGGTCGGACCGGCGCGGACACGGGTCAGGTCGAGAACGGTGAAGCGTTCGAGCGCGCGTGAGGCCTTGGGAAATGGCATGTTTTTGATCGGAAGCTATCTTGTGCTGCATTTCTCTTGGCCCGGCGGGGCGCCGGGACGGCCGACATTCCCCGATCTGCCGCCCCTTGTCCACCGAGGGGGGATTTGAGCCGACAGGGCGCGATCCGCTATGGTGCGGCTCGAGCGGGGGCGCTGGTAGCATCGACAGATTGGACCCCGCATGACCTCGCCACTGACAACCGTCCCGTTCCTGACCACGCTCGGCCGGGCGCTGTTGGCATTTCTCATCGCCACCGCGGCGACGCTCGCGAGCGCCCAGGAGCGTCCGCGCCGGCCGCCGCAACAGCAAAGCGAACAACAGGCGAGCGAAGCGCGGCAGGGAGAACAAGCGCGCGACGGCGTGCTGCGGCTGTTGCCGGCGGACTCCGTGACCGAACATTCCGTCGCCATTCCCGGGGGCACGCTCACCTACACCGCAACGGCGGGAACGTTCTCGCTGTTCGATCAATCGGGCGAGCGCTCGGCCGCGGTCTATTACACCGCCTATGTCGTCAAGAATGCCGAGCCCGCGAACCGTCCCGTCACTTTCGCTTTCAATGGCGGACCGGGCGCGGCATCGGCTTATTTGAATCTGGGTTTGGTCGGCCCGCGCATCCTCGAATTTCCCGGCAATGATCCCGCCGCCGCGCGCATGAAGGACAATCCCGCGACCTGGCTCGCCTTCACCGATCTGGTCATGATCGATCCGGTCGGCAGCGGTTGGAGCAGGCCGGCCAAAGCCGATGGCGGGAACGCTTTCTATGGAGTGCGGCAAGACGCGCAGGCGGTGGCCAAGGTCATCGCCCTCTACCTCGCCAAGAACGGCCGCAGCAATTCGCCGAAATATCTGCTCGGCGAAAGCTACGGCGGCTATCGAGCAGCCAAGGTGGCGCAGCTCTTGCAGCGCGAGCAGGGCATCATGATGTCCGGCGTCATCATGGTGTCCCCCGTCATCGAGGGCAGCGTGACCTTCGGCACGAGTCGCTCCGCGCTCAGTGCCGCCTTGCAATTGCCGTCGCTGGCGGCGGCCGAGCTCGAGCGCAAAGGCGCCTTCAGCAAGGAAGCCCAGGCAGAGGCCGAGCGCTTCGCGCTCACGGACTATCTCACGACGCTCGCCGGCCCTGCGCCGCAGGGCGATGCCGCGCGCACGTTTTATGGCCGCGTTGCGAAGATCACCGGACTTCCCGAGGATGTCGTCACCCGCGCGCGCGGCTTCATCCGCGACGCCTATGTCAAGCATCTGCGCTCCGCCGAGGGCAAGATCGTCAGCCACTACGACGTGACGTTCGCAGTGCCCGACCCGTTCCCGGAACAGGAGAGCGCGCGCGGCGGCGATCCGGTGCTCGACAGCCTCACCCGCGCCTATGGCGCCGCTTACGCGGCTTATGCGCGCGACGAGCTCGGCTTCAAGACCGAGATGAGCTACATCCTGCTCGCCTCCGACATCGCCGGCAAATGGGACTGGGGCGAAGGCGGCGGGCGCCGCTCGGCCAGCGCCAGCGACGATTTGCGGGAATTGCTCGCGTTCATTCCCTCGTTTCGCCTGCTCGTCGCGCATGGCTACGCCGACATGGTGACGCCCTATGCGGCGAGCCGCTACGTGCTCGATCATCTGCCGCCTATGGGCGATCCCTCGCGCACGCAGCTCCTGCTCTATCGCGGTGGACACATGTTCTACACCGACGCGGACTCGCGCAGGGCCTTCAGCGCGGACGCCAAAGCGTTCTACCAATCGACGCAGTGATGTGACGCGCGGCGATGCTCAGTGGCCGTGCATTCTTTTTCCACTCGCCTGTCCCGTGGCCGCATCACGAGGAGCAGTGGTCGAGCGCATAAGGCTTGGCGACGCTTTGTCGGCTTTCTTGGTGACCGAGATCTCGCTCACTGTGGGCGTGCTTTTTTTGGACTTCGCAACGGCAGGGCTCGGGCATGCGGCCGCAGCTGCCACGAACAACGCCGCTGTGGTCAGGACGATCGATTTGCGCATGGCCTCCTCCGGTGATCAGCAACGGATGCTCGCATTATAGGTGCTATCGCGACCCCTCATACTGCAAAATATCGAAGCCGACGTGCCGATCGATCACGTAGATCAGCCCACGCGCGTCGAGCGCCACGTCGTTGCTCTGCGGCGCGGGTCTGCCCGCCACGGGCTCGGGGATGAAATAGCCGATCTCGTGCGGACTCAGCGGATTGGCGACGTCGATGATCCGCAATCCGCCGCCGAACCAAACCGCATGGACGACCGTACCGGTCACGCGTTCGCAGAACTGATGCGCGCCGAAGCGCGCGCCGCGCGTGCGGCTGAACGGCGAGTCGAGCTCGCTCACCTGAAATTGTGCAAGCGGCTTGATGGCGGCGAGATCGCTGACGTCGAAGGTCAACAGGCAGGCATGGGCGCGCCCGCGCCGCGCCGCCTCCTCGCCCGCGCTCAGCGCCTGATCCTCCTCGTCGATCGCAACCGCGATGCGCCGGCCCTCGATGTGGCCCGGCAGCGGCAATACCGTGTGCGTCGGCTCCGGAAACAGCGGGTGGTAATTATGGTTGCCGACGCTCTTCGGCCGCGCCAGATCGGACACGTCGACCACCCAGAACCCTCCATGCCAGCAACTCGCCCACATCTCGTCCCCGAAGCGCAGCGCATGATGGAGACGATGCCGCCGGCCCGACCAGGTCGGCGCCTCGCCGCCCGCGACATGCTGCCCGGGCATCCACCAGCGTGAGACTTCCTGCGGCCTTGCCGGGTCGCGCAGGTCATAGATGACGAGGATGTTGCCGACGTATCCTTGCATCTCCGTCGAGATGTAGGCGTGGCGCTCGTCCATGTCGAAGCGGTGCACGCCGATGCCGCCGGTCTTCTGGTAGCAGACGAGCTTCGGCTGCGCGGGATTGGATACGTCGTAGATCTTGAAGCCGCCGTTGTGATAGCCGCGCCGCTCGAAATCTTCGAGCGTTGCCAGGTCGTCCTCGCTCACGCCCATCTTGGCGGCGAGTTCCTTGCGCGTGGGCTCGCGCCCGAGCGCTTGGGTGAGCGCGCGGCGCACCGCCGGCAGCTCCTCGGCGCGGCGGCCCATCTTGCTCATATTGCGCTCGTGGTTGACGACCATGATGTCACCGGCGACGCGAACCTTGTGGCTGTGCGACTCGTGATCGTCGAGCGTGATCGTGGCGACCAGGCGCGGCTTGCGCGGATCGGCGATATCGATGATGGAGGTGCCGAGATGATCCGGATTGGGAATGTGTCCGACAAAGGCATGGGAGCCGCTGACCGTCACCTGCCCGCCGCCGGCGAGTTCGAGATGACCCAGGCGGCGGACGTTGCGGCCGAGGCGAGCGGTCGGTCGGTCGGTCGTGTTCATGCGGGTTCCCTTGACGTGCGCTACCTCATGTCGTCACCCGCGGGCTTGACCCGCGGGTCCATCGCTCTTCGCAAGAAGCGAGAATGCTTTCTTCGCAAGGCGATGGATTGCCGGGTCAAGCCCGGCAATGACTAGGAAGAGCTTTGTGCATTCGCCATGCCTCAATCCAACTTCGCCCCCGAGGCCTTGATGATCGCGGTCCATTTGGGGATTTCGGACTTGATGTAAGCGGCGAACTCCTCGGGCGTGCCGCCGATGATATCGACGCCGAGATCGGCGAGCGACGTCTTGACCCCCGGATCAGTGAGCGTAGTCGCGAGCGCGCGGTTGAGCGTTGCGATCATCTCTTTCGGCGTCTGCGCCGGTGCAACCAGCCCATGCCAGGTGGTCGCGTCGAAATTCTTGATCCCGAGTTCGTCGATGGTGGGAATGTCGGGCAACACCGTAGTGCGCTTGAGGCTGGCCACTGCAAGCGCACGCACCTTCCCATCCTTGATGTGGGGGACCACGGACGAGGCGGTGGCGAACATCATCTGCACATGGCCGGCGATCACGTCCTGCAGCGCGGGCGCCGCCCCCTTATAGGGCACGTGCACGATGTCGATCTTGGCTTCTGCCTTGAACAGCTCGCCGGCGAGATGCGCCGCCAAGCCGTGGCCGGAGGAGGCGAAATTGAGTTTGCCCGGATTAGCCTTCGCGAGCGCGATCAGCTCGGCCATGGATCGGGCCGGCACGGCCGGATTCACCACCAGGATGTTGGCTTGCGATCCGATCAGGCCGATCGGAGCGAAATCCGTTTCCGGGTCGAAATTGAGCTTCTTGTAGAGCGCGGCATTCGTGGCAAGGATGGCGTTGTTGCCGGCGAACAGCGTGTAGCCGTCAGGCGCAGCGTGGGCGACGGCCTCGGCCGCGACGTTGCCGCCTGCGCCCGGCCGGTTGTCGATCACGAACGGCTGGCCGAGGATTTGCTCGAGCTTGCGGCCGAGGATGCGCGCGAGGACGTCGCTCGCCCCGCCCGGCGGGAAGGCCACGACCAGCGTCACCGGCCGCGTCGGATAATCCGCCGCAGCCGCCGGCATCCCGCACGCGAGCAAAGTCAGGGCGATCAACAAGCTCGGCACTGCTCGCGGCATCGCTCTTCCAACCGCTACA
>Ga0209382_10003227_pt1 | contig 22767 bp, 23 predicted proteins | sample SoiMetdeltSBSDD5_FD_187599 | JGI IMG/M metagenome (GOLD analysis project Ga0209382, IMG submission 187599) | Bulk soil microbial communities from a Populus tree surrounding site in Tennessee, USA - Soil MetaG P. deltoides SBSDD5 (SPAdes) (version 2) | ecosystem: Environmental > Terrestrial >...
CCATCGGGTCCGGCGCGGCCGACGGGTATTGTGGTACGCGCTGGTCCGGGTGGCGGAATGGCAGACGCGCTAGCTTGAGGTGCTAGTGCCCGCAAGGGCGTGGGGGTTCAAGTCCCCCCTCGGACACACATTAAGCACACGGCCGAGGTCGTCTGACACGACTTCGGCCTTGATCGTTTCCGGCCCCGGTGCGTAGGTCATGCGCAGCCCGATGCGGCTGTAGACCTCGGCCTTGTCGCGCGGGTCGGCTGCGCGGAGGATGCCCAGCAGCGTGCCGAGGCCGTCGACGATCGCGGCGATCTGGTCTTCGTTGAGCCGTTGCGGAGGGCCGGCGGCGATGCCGATCCTGGCTAGCGTCGTGGCCCTGATCGCGGTCGTCTCGGTTATCCAGCCGGCGACGAGGACCGGGTCGGCACCGGCGTCGAGCGCCGCCCGATAACGGGCGATCTTGATGTCGCAGTCGTCCACAACCCGGCGCAGTTGGATAGTCTCGTCCTGCGCCGCGTATGCGGCCAGTTCGGCCCGGTGATGGGCGTCGGCGAGCTGGCGGAGGTTCGTCCTAACACTGGCTCCGCTCAGCTCCTCATGGAGAAATCGGTCGACCTGATCGGCGATCGAGTCCTCACGGAGGTAGAGGACGGCCGGGTGGGCGATGCCGTGCTGTCGTACGAAGTCACGGGATGCCTTGCACCGGTAGTAGAGCCGGCCGTGATTCGGGTTGCCGACCATCCGGCGCCCGCATAGGCCACATGTGATTAGTCCACGGAACAGGTATGGGCGGACGCTGCGCCGGGGCGCCCGGCCGCTCTCTCCGGAGGTTCCGCGCTTCTTCGCGCTGGTCTGCGCCCGCTCGAACAGTTCCACGCTGACCAGAGGAGTGTGAGCCTCGGTCTTCGACCACACCCACTCGCTCGGGTCGTTCCAGCGGTGCCGGTTCTCGTGGCCGAGCGCGATGTCCTCGACGTCGATGAGGACTTCGTCTGTGCGCTGCCGGTTCCAGACCTGCCGGCCGGTGTAGCGCGGGTTCTGGAGGATGGCGCGGATGGCGGTGGTCTCCCAGACCTCGGTGTTTCGGTGCGGGTTGCGCGCCCGGTCGTAGGCGGACGGGCACGCGATGCCGTCCTGGGTGAGCCCGCGGGCGATCGATGTCATGCCGCGCCCGGCGACGTACTCGGCGAAGATCCGCGCAACGACCGGCGCCGTGACCGGATCCGGCTCCAGCCTGTGGAGGCGCTTGCCCTCGGCCGCCTTGCCCGGGTTGGGGTGCGGTCCGGCGTCGGCGAGCCGGTAGCCGTACGGTGGGCGTCCGCCGAGGAAGCGGCCCTCCAACTCGGTCTGTGCCTTCATGGCCGACCGGACCCGGATCTTGATGCGGTTGCGTTCGCCCTTGCTCATGCCGCCGTAGAGCGCCATCACCAGGTCGTGCGCATCGGAGCCGGGATCGACAGCGCCGCCGACCTCGGGCACCCACAGCCCGACTCCATAGTGGACGAAGACCGGGAAGGTCATGCCGAACTGGCTGCCGTAGAAGGCACGCTGTGGCTCGCCGATGACGACAGCGTCGAAGTCGCGGCCGGGGCTCTTGACCGCGTCGAGCAGCCGCAGCGCCTCTGGCCGCCGCTTCCAGGGCAGCGACCGGGACAAGCCGACGTCGAAGTACTCCGCGACGATCCGGCCACCGGTTGGCTCGATCAGGCTGCGAGCCCGGGAAAGCTGCCACGCCTTGGAGGCCTGCGGGTCCTGCTGGTCCTCGGTCGACACCCGTCCGTAGAAGGCGAACCTCATGGCTGACGATTCTTCCGAGCGCGGTCGATAATCCGCCACAGCACGTCGGCGGCGGCCTCAGACAGTGGGACGTCTAGGGACGCCTTGACCTGCCCGTCCTCCACATCGAAGGTCGTGGCCTTGCGCGATGTGCCAATTCTCGGGTCGTCAGGGGGATCCGTGCCGTCGTCCGTCCGCCGTCCGTCCGCGCGCAGATCCGCGCAGACGCGCGCGAGCGGACGGACGTCCGCGCGGACAACCCGGTCAGGCTCGCCAGTGGCCACGGGAGACCTGCCGAGCGCGGCCGGCGACGGCGAGGGCCTGGAGGCGGTCATAGACCCAGGTGCGCCGCATGCCGGTCAAGTGCATCAGTTCCGGGATAGTGAGCCCGTCGTCCGGCGCCTGCGCAAGCGCCATCAGCAGGGTTCGTTCCGCGTCAGTGGCCTCGGCCGGCGCAGAGACTTCGACTCCGCGGTCGATCGCGTCACGGGAGAGCGGATCGAGGTCCGGGCGCGTGTCGGCGTACAGGGCGGCGGTCGCCCGAACGTCCTCGTCGGTGACCAGGTACGCGCGGGCGCGCCGAGGTTGAGTGTGGCCGTCGGCGAGCAGGTAAAACTTGCCGGGCGCGTCAAGCGTGTGGGCGTTCCAGCCGGCGGCGAGCATGCCCTGGTCGAGAATGAGGTCGACGTCGCGCCGCTCGCGGACCCGAAGGCAGACGCGGACGCTCATCTGCGATCGGAGTGCCCCTCCACCCATTGCCTTCTGCGTGGGGCGCTGGGTGGCGGCGAGCAGGTCGACGGCGACGGCCCGGCCGCGCCGGGCAATGGATTCGGCGTAGCTGACGGCCGCCGGTGCGGTGTCGGCGAGTTCGGCGTACTCGTCGATGACGATGACCAGCGCCGGAGCTTCCGGGGTGGGTTGCCACACTCGGGTGTTGTCGTGTCCGGCGGCGTGTGCGCGGGCGTCGAGCACGGCGACCGCGTCGGCGAGCAGCCGGGTCGCCTCGGCAGGAGTGGTGGCGAGCCGGGCGAGACACGGTGCCCACGGCCGTAGCTCCATGCCGCCTTTGAGATCGATGCCCCACAGGACGACGTCGGGGCAGGCGGCAAGGTTACCGAGGATGACGTTCAGGACGCCGCTCTTGCCGGAGTCGGTCGTGCCGCCGATCAGCGCGTGCCGGCGGAGCAGCAGGACGCGTACGGTTGTCGCGTCCTCGAACACGCCGAGTTCGATCGGGTCGGTCAGCGAGCGGGCGGACGGGCCAGGCCAGGGAATAGCGCCGGCATGCGGATCGGCCGCGAGGACGCGCATCGTGAACCGGCCCGCGTGAGCCGGGTCCTGCTCGACGCGGACGGCTCCCGGCCGGGTGCCCAGAGCCGACTCGATGGCCGGCACGTGCGTAACGACGTCGGCCAGGGTCTGGCCGGGACGCAGTGCCATCCGGGCACGCCAGCCCCACGTGTCCACGACGGCGGACATGATGCGTGATCCGGCAAGACCGATGGCTTCGGCGATGTCCGGCCAAGCATGGATGACCCGGTCCACTGTGACCCGGGCTCGGCGCCTGCGGTGTGTCCACCAAGGGACGGCGAACGTGACGGTCGCAAGGACGAGGAGTGCCGGCAGCGGTGCCCGGGCCGGACCGTATGCGGTCGCGGCGGCCAGCCACGTGCCGGCGGCGGCGGTGACGGTGCCGGCGTAGACGCGCTCCTCTGTGCGGGAGATGCCCCACGGCGCGCCGCGTAGCCCTGCGGCGAGCACAGCGAGTGCGGTGAGGAACGCGATCCAGGGCCACGCCCCGGGCCGGGTGTGGTGCAGCAGCACTCCGCTGAGGGCCAGCACGAGCGCCGTGGTCAGCGGTGCGAGTTCGGAACGGTACCGGAACAGCGCCCGTCCGATGGCGCCGAGAGCAATGACGGTGAGCGGCTCGTCCGGGACGAGCAGGAGCGGTTGTGGATGGCGGCGGCTCCATCGCCGGTGCCGGCGTCCGTACGACCTCATCGGTCGCGCCCGTCGCCATCGGCCGGCGGCCACGGCCGGTGCGCGGAAACCTCGTCGCGGAGGTAGACGAGTGGGTCGGGCTCGCCATCGCGGTCCGCGTCGAGGGTGGCTCGTGCGGCTGCAAGCAGGTCGGCGAAGTCCCATCGGGCGCGCGACAGGAGAGCGTCGAGTCGCTGGATCTCGGCGAGCAGGACGGGGATGTCGGCGATGGCGGTCCAGATCGCGACCGCGGTGAGCCGTTGATGGGCGGCGTGCAGGTGGATGAGGATGGCCTCCCGGTCGATGGTGGGGCGTGGGATGTGCGGCTCGTCCGTCATGGGTTGGGTTCTGCCTCCTTTCGATCGGTGGTCTCGGCAGCGAGCTGCCGTCGGATCTCGGTTGCCTTCGGGCCTGCGATGCGTAGCGCGGTGCGCAGCGCGTCGCGGGTGATCGGCCGCCCGTCGTGCGCGGCGCGGTACCGGGCGTCGGCCTCGCGAGCGGCCTGCATCAGGTCCTCGTCGGTGCGCGGCTTGAGACGTCGAGGACGTGTGCGGGTACGGGTCTCGGGACGGGACTCGGGCCGGTCCTGGACGGCCGGCACCCGGCCTGGCTCGGGGTCCACGACGGTCCGCAGGGCGTGCAGGTGTGCGGTCAGTCCGAGGACGGCGGCCGGGACTGCGCCGACGAGGACGACGATCGGCCAGGAGATCGTGAGCAGCCCGGCGGCGACGAGGTGATAAGCGGCGTTGCCGACGATGCTCGTGGCGATGGCGCCGATGGCGTTGGCGCGGGCGAAACGCCGTGCCCGGATGGCGGCCGGCGTGCCGGCGAGCCAGACCCGAGTGGAGGTCATCGCGTAGGCGTCGATCGTGATCGGCAGCAGCCACGCGAGCCGGCCGGGCCATCCAGCTACCTCGGCCAGTCCGCGCAGCCCGGTGAAGCTGGCGATGGCGGCGGACGCGGCGGCAACCGCCATGCCCACCATCACCCAGCCGTCGCGCGGCGCGGAGTTCACGTCTCGTCCCACGTCAGAGATCCAGTCCCGCGACGAACCGGGCGAGAGCACGCAGCCCGTTGCCGATCTGCGGGCCGATCGAGGACGACGCGAGGAAGTAGCCGAACGCCGCGCAGATGGCTGCTTGCCAGAGCGGCAGCCGGGCGTACCGCCAGAGCAGGTACACGAGGACGCCGAGCAGGATGACGGCGGAGATGGCGATCGTCATTCGGCATCGCCGTCCGAGTAGCGGCGCCGGCGGCGGTTCGGACGGGCGCTCCGGTCCGCGCCGCCGTGACTGCCGCGCGACCGGTGCCGTTGCTGCCAGCGGAGCCTCGCGCCGCACTTGCGGCAATAGATGGCGTTGTCTGCGTCGAGCTGCGCACCGCACGCGCAGGTCGGGGGTTCCTCGTTGGCTCGTCGGGTGGAAATCGTCGGCCTCCTCTCGGTTCTGCGACGCGCGGTCCGCGTCGGCGTGCCACCGAGAGTGCGGTCGGAGGACGGGACGTAGTCAGGTCGTGGCTGGACGTGTTGGAGATGTCTCGCCTATCGTGGGCAGGCTGCCGGGACGTCTCGACGGGGAAGGCCATGCCGAACGATCGACTACGCACCGCAATGTTGGAGCGTGGTTTCACCCCGCAGGCGCTGGCGGCGACCCTAGGGGTGGACCCGAAGAGCGTCGAGCGGTGGATCAACGGACGGACGCCGTACCGCCGGCACCGGTACGCGGTCGCAGCGCGTCTCGGCGTCGACGAGGCGTACCTATGGCCAGACGCGCTCACCAGCGATCAGGTCGCCAGCGCCAGCGAGAGCGAGATCATCAACATCTACCCGCACCGCTGGACGGTGCCGTCGGACCTGTGGCGCAACTTCTTCGACAACGCCGAACGCGAGATCGGTGCGCTCGTCTACAGTGGACTTTTCCTGTCGGAGGACGCAGGTGTTCAGCGCATCTTCCGCGAGAAGGCGGGCGCGGGCGCGCGTGTCCGCATCCTGCTGGGCGATCCGGACAGCGACACCGTCGCACAGCGGGGCGCCGACGAAGGCGTATACGAGAGCCAGGCGGCGAAGATCAGAAACGCGATCGTCATGTACCGGCCGCTCCGTGGAGTCGAGGGCATCGAATTCCGGTTGCACCGTACGGTTCTCTACAACTCGATCTACCGTGCCGACGACCACCTGTTGGTCAACACCCACATCTACGGCTTCGGCGCGTCGCAGGCACCGGTGCTCCATTTGCGGCGAGTGGCGGGCGGCGGCATGGTGACGACCTACCTGGACAGCTTCGAGCAAGTGTGGGCCAGCGCGACTCCGTTGGATTGAGGGCAGGCGTGGGACGGCGCATCGACTTCTACGGCGATCCGGAAGCGCCGCGGGCAACCAGCGTCGTGCCTTCGGCGAACGTGATCGTCGTCAACGACGACGGAGAAATACTCCTGATCCGGCGATCGGACAACGACAACTGGGCGGTGCCGGGCGGCGCGATGGACCTCGGGGAGTCGTTACCCCAGGCGGCGGTACGCGAGACCGCCGAGGAGACCGGGGTCGAGGTCGAGATCACCGGCCTTGTCGGCATCTACACCGACCCGCGCCACGTCATCCTCTACACGAGCGACAACGAGGTACGGCAAGAGTTCTCCGTCGTGTTCACGGCGCGGCCCATTAGTGGGACGCCAACGACGAGCGCTGAGTCGGCGAAGGTCCGCTGGGTCGCGCCGGGCGAGGTCGGTTCCTTGTCGATGGATCGCTCGATGCGGATGCGGGTGCACCACTTCCTGACCTCACCTGGCGCCGTCCACATTGGATAGCGGCTGGTTCAGCGCTGCAGCGGAAGCGTTCTCCGCGGTCGGGACGGTGGGTGCCTTCCTCGTCGGGTTCAAACTCCTGCGCCGGGAGCATCGCCGGGAGGCCGAACGTGCCGAGGACGAGCGGCGCGGGCAGGCCGAGCGCATTAGCGCGTGGGTTGAAGCGATCCGGAAAGTAGACGGGACGCGCGAGCTGGCGTTCCACATCCACAACGCGAGCGCGATGCCGATCTATGAGGTCGAACTGCCGCTACCGGCGCGCGACCGCGAGGAGCAGGCTATCGAGTTCATCGGCCTGGTCCCGCCGGGACAGACCGTCAAGCGAGCAGCACCGGCGCAGTGGTTGCGGTCGTACGTCGAGCCGGAGCCCGTTCAGATCGAGTTTCTCGACAGCGCTGGGCGTAGATGGACCCGGGACGAGCAGGGGAAGCTGTCGCGAGCCGACGACGAGCGCACCTGACGTCAGGGCGCTGTGAGGAGCGCCGTCACCATCCGAACCGATCGGCTTATCCCTGGGCTCGCCTCCCGGATCGACTCCGCGACGAGATCCCCGTTTCCGTAGCGCGCGAGGATCTCGGCGAGACGCTGATGCACTTCGACCGGCTCGCCATCCGGACTTGTGGTCATGTCGGCGTAGGTCAGCGCATCGGAGACCAGGCCTTCGACCGCCGGGAACTCGCCGACGAGTTGGCTGGCCAAACCGCGGTTGCGGGCCTCGATGACCGCGAATGAATGGTGGGCGACCAGCCGGCAGACCAGACCGTCGAACCCGGCGACGTCGCGCAGGTAACGGGCGCCGTCGAGCTGGTGCATGCCTGCCGCGGTGACGTTGGGGGAGTAGCCGACATCATGAAGCCAGGCCGCGCATACCAGCGCCTCGGCATCGTCGCCGACCAGGTGGGTAACCGACTCGGCCTTGTGCCCTACACCCTGCGTGTGGGTCCACCGACGGGGCAGAGGCTCGGCCAGCAACCGGCGCGCGAGGTCGCGCGCGCGTTCAGCCTGCTCCACATGGGCAGGCTAGCGAACGTCCGTCTCGCCGGCTGTCTGAGTCCTACGTGTCTTCCTCCACCGCGAACGTGATGCCCTGTGACGCCGCCCGCGACAGCACCGTGGCGAGCCGGTCAGCGGTCAACGGAAGAACGTCGCCGAGCCGGACGACCGCGAAGCCCTGACGACCGATCGCGTCGTGTAGAGCCGGAAACTCCTGTCCGACGTCGAACCCCACATCTTCGAACGCAAGGGCCAAGCGGTCAGCCGACCGCTGCGCCTCGGCCTCTGTAGGCCGTTCGTCGCCCGTCATTCGCTCGGCTGCTCCCGTGGTCGCGGCTGGTACGAGTCTTCACGGCCGGTGACTGAGCGTGAACCGCACGGTGAGGACGTCTTGGGACTTCTTCGCTACGATGGCGGTCTCGCCAGCGATCGGAGTCGTTGCGTGAACCACCCACTTGCCCGTGCGCTACGAGGCGCCGGGGTCGATACCGTAGGTGTTGCCGCGCGACTCGGCGTCGATCCGAAGACCGTGCAGCGGTGGATCGCTGGCCGCGTGCCATACCCGCGGCACCGGGAGGCCCTGGCCGATCTGACCGGTTGGTCACTCCGCGACCTGTGGCCGAACCTCGCCCGGCGCATCGAGCCGGCGATGGCGACCGACGAAGTCCGGATCGTCTACCCGCACCGTTCGGCGGTACCAGCCGACGCCTGGGCACGCCTGTTCGGCCGGGCCGAGCACGAGATCGGGATCCTGGCTTACAGCGCGCTCTTCCTCGCCGAGGACGTTGCGGTGTCGACTGTCCTACGGGAGAAGGCACAGGCCGGTGTCCGTGTGCGGATCGCGCTCGGCGACCCGTGCGGCGTCCACGTCGCTCGCCGGGGCGATGAGGAGCGCATCGGCGACGGCATGAACGCACGCATCCGTACAGCGCTGGTCGGGTTCAGCCCTCTCGCCGAGGTCGGTGCCAAGGTGCGCCTGCACGACACGGTGCTCTACAACTCGATCTATCGCGCGGATGACGAGCTGTTGATCAACACCCACGTCTTCGGCCGCCCGGGCGCGCACGCACCGGTGCTGCACTTGAAGGGCACTGGCCCGGACGGCATGGTGGCCACCTACCTCGCCTCGTTCGAGCGAGTTTGGTCAGCAGCGAAGCCGGTGAACTGCTAACCACTTCCGGAGCTGCCCCACCTCACCGGCGCGGGTGTTGGACCCGTTGTGCCCATCCGGCTCCAATGGGCGCCGCTCATACTGTGCCGGACTGCGGATCAGTGCTTGGTACGGAGGCGGCTTCACGCAGCAGGATTCGGACCAGAGCGTGCGAGATACCAAGATCGGTGGCGATTCGGCGTTGTGAATCACCCAATGTATGCCGGCTAACGACGGCCGCGCGGAGCGCGTCCCGCTGTCGGCCGCCCAACCGTTCTCTGTGTTGGACGGGGCGGCGACCCGGTGGGCGATCGCAGGTGGCATAGGCGAGCACGCTGCATCCATGTGGGCACAGCTCGCCGATGACCATCTGTTCCACGCCGTACGCGATCGGCTCGGCCAGACCAACTTGATCGAGGTATCGGAAGTCAGGTAGATCGGCTACCAGATCCGCTACGGCGCACTCGTAGAGGTTCGCCAGTCGAATAAGCACCGAAAGCGACGGCTCGTATCCGCTGGCGCCGGGCCAGATCTCCCAGTATGAGAAGCTCTTGAATGTCTTGGGTTGATCCGGCCACCGTCGGCACCACTCATCGGCGGCGTCGCGCTGGCTCCAGCCATGCGCCAGGCGCATCGCTACCAGCTTGTTGACCTTGAACTGTTGGCTAATCTCGTGGGCGATCTTTATCCAGGTCGCGCCACCGAGCCGCATCTCCGAGGTCAGCGAAAGGATCTTTGGGTCCATGCCGCGGCGCCGCTTCCGGGAATCCACCGGGCGCCGTACGCGTTGCGCGGCCGCTGGGCCGTAGAGAACCCGGCCGCCCACACCGGCGATGGACATCCGCTGCTCCAACTGACCAAGGACGTTCGACGGCAGCCCGGCCGCACGGAGAACTTGTCACGTACGACCGGGCCTATGTCGCGACCGGTACTCCTACCTCCGGCCTGTGAAACTCTGGCGCGTGACGGAGCACGGCTGAACCACCTCCTTGGGGACGTCCGCGGACAATCACGCTGTGCCAAGGCCGTCCCGATGCAACGCGCCGTCAGCGAAGTGCTTGACGGCTGCATTCGCGATCTCACCGCGTGGTCGGCCCGGCCTACATTGCGGCGTGGCAGAAGCCGCCGATCACAACCGACGCGGGCATGGCGTTCAGTACAGCGCGTGCCGCGCAATGGTTTGGCTGCGGAGCCGATACCCTCCATGCGGCTGGGCGATCAGGTAGAGGGGACGACGGTCGTGAAGTTGCATGATCACTTTGCCGGGCTGCTGCAGCACGTCGTCAACATCAACCCCTATCGTCTTCGGCAACTAGAGGCCCGTGCCGCCGCGCTTAGCGGGTACTTGCGGGAGGAGTCCGGGCTGACGTCGGTTGTCCGTGGATTCGTCCGGCAGGGGTCGTGGGCTCACAGGACGATAATCAAGCCGCTGCCGGGCCAGGAGTTTGACGCCGACCTCCTCGTGAAGATGAATAGACAGCGCTCATGGTCGATGGATCCGCGGCAGTACCTGCTCGCCGTGCACGAGGCGTTGGACAGAAGCGGCCGGTACCGTGATCGGATCACGCTGAAGACTCGATGTGTCCGTGTCTCCTATGCCGGCCAATGCCATGTCGATCTTGTCCCGTACCTTCACGAGTACGGATGGTTCGACCGGCACCTCATCGTTAATCGGAAGGAGAACCGGTTCGAGGAGGTCAACCCGGCGGGGTTCAGCGAGTGGATGTTGGGCCGTGACCGCGTGGCGCACGGCAATCTACGGACGACTCTTCGACTTCTGAAGTACATGCGGGACCACAAGGGCACCTTCGACGTGCCTTCGGTGATCCTGACGGTGCTGGTTGGCGATCGGGTCAGCCGCTTCCGGGCCTTCTTCGACCGGTATTGCGATCTACCGACCGCGTTTACCTCCCTAGTTAAGACCACCGACGGTTGGCTACAGGATCGCCCCGATCTGCCGCGCCTTCCGGACCCGAGTTGCCCGAGCGTCAGCTTCGAGCACCGCCTCGACCAGCCGACATACGCGAAGTTCCGTGACCAGTTCCACGGCTACGCCGCCAAGATCGCGGATGCATACGAGGCGACCCGGCGGACCGGGAGCATTGAGCTGTGGCAGGAGATCTTCGGCGGAGGGTTCGCGCCGGCCCGTGATCGTTGACACCCCCGGGTGGCGCCATCGGGCCGACCACCATCCTCGGCCCAACGCGACCAGGGCGGCAGCCGGACTCCTCAGGATGCAGCGGCGGGCAGCGGAGCCGCGCGACACGCACCCGGATGCCGGATCGGGGGCCGGATCGCACGTATGATCGAGCGGTTTGCGACTCCCTCTGGCTCGCCGAGCACTCCTCGCGCCCCTCGGGGCCGGTGGAAGTCACCGTTTCCGCGCCGCCAGGAGGCCCTCACCAGATGAAGCTCGTGGACCACTTCAACGTCCTGCTTCGCGACACCGTCAACCTGAGCAAGTTCCGCTTGGATCTGCTGAACGACCGGGTAGAAGCGATCTACGCGGCGCTGGCCGCGGACGACATCCTCGGCCCCTATGTCCGGGACAAGATCCCACAGGGCTCGTGGGCGCACCGTACGATCATCAAACCGCTACCGGACTTCGAGTTCGATGCCGACTTCTTGCTTCACCTGACCGAGAACCCGGAGTGGTCGGCCAGCCCGAAGAGCTATATCGGGCAGGTGTACGCCGCGCTCGGCCGTCACGACATATACAAGGACATGCCGCGCACGCGGAAATGCCGCTGTGTTCGGCTCACGTACGCCAACGATTGCCACATCGACATCGTGCCCTACCTGATCTTGGCTGATGGCCGTCAGGTGATCGTCCACCGGGACGATGACAAGTGGGAGGACACCAACCCGGACGGCTTCACTCAGTGGATGCGGACGAAGGACGAGATCACCGGCGGCAATCTGCGCAAGGTGATCCGCCTGCTCAAGTACCTCCGCGACCACAAGGGAACCTTCCTGGGCACTCGGTCAGTGATCCTGACAACGCTGGTGGGCAACACGGTGGAATCCTGGAAGACTATCGGGGATCCGGGGTACTACGCCGATGTACCGACGACGCTACTGCACATCACCGCAGACCTGGACCGGTGGTTGCAGCAGAACCCGACGAAGCCGGGCGTGGCCGATCCGTCCATGTGCGGCACCACCTTCGATCACCGCTGGGACGACACGGCGTACGCCAACTTCCGGGACAAGATGCACAAGTACGCGGCGGACATCGACGAGGCGTACTACCAGACCGACAAGGACGAGAGCGTCGCGCTCTGGCAGGAAATCTTCGGCGACGGCTTCCACGCGCCGCCGCCGAGCCAGTCCAGCGGCAGGTTCGGCGCGGTGCCTGCGGCCACTCCGGTCCGGTCCGGTCGTGCGGGATGACCAGCAGGGCATGACCGGGACAAGCCGGCGGTCACGGCGGACGGACGGCCAGCGGTCCGCACTGCGGGACCTTCGGCGGATCGCCGGTGACTACCCGAAGCATCTCAAGATCGTCCGTGAACTCGGCGTCGACGGCGAGGGCCACCTTCACGTCCTCGTCCGCCTGACGACCAGCGAGTTGAAACCTGGTGCGGGCGGGCTACCGGTCTCCCCGACGTCCGAGGACATCATCGTGCGGGTGTCGCCGTATTTCCCGCTGGTACCGCCTGACGCATACGTCGACCACGACCGCTTCGTGGGACACCCGCACGTCCTGCAGGGAGACCGGCTGTGCGTCTACCTGGATCCGACGAGCGAATGGCACCCGCGGTACGGAGTCCAGGAGTTTCTGAACCGGCTCTGGGACTGGTTCGCAGACGCCGCCGCCGAACGGTTCGACAGCGCCTCGGCCCTGTTCCACCCGGTCGGCGGTGTCCTCCACCGAACGCCGGGAACCCCGACCATCGTCGTCAGGAAGACCCTCACCTCGAACGGGAAGGCTTTCCTGCACGCCACGCTGACCGCGCGCACAGCGAACCGCGTCGACGTTGCCGAATGGAAACGACAGGGGGTGCTGGATCACGTTGCGCTGGTCCTCCTGCTCGACGCACCACTGTGGTACGGCGCGGGAACGACCGTGTCCACCATGCTGAAACGCATCGCCGCGACCGGCCTCGCCGACCCGGACGGCCTCGCGACACTGCTCGCCCACGCGGCCGCGCGAAACCGGCCCGGGACGCCCCTGTACACCCTCATCGCCGTCCCGCACCCCGGCCGCCCCGGCACCCATCACCTCATCGGCGGTCGCCTCCCAGCACCGCTGGCCGACCTACTCCGAACGGCGGCCCGACAGGCAGGACCGTTGCTGCGGATCGCCGCAAACAAGATCCCATCGGACACGAAAATGGAATGGTGCAAGATTTCTGACCAGCGTCCCAAGACAACAACCCGGCGTGACTCAAACCGACCTGTCGCACGATTCGCCGGCAAGACCGTCGAGATCTGGGGATGCGGCGGCCTCGGCTCGTGGATGGCGGAGTTCGTCGCGCGAGCCGGCGCAGCCCGGATCGTCGTACGCGACCCCGGCGACGTGGGCGGCGGTCTGCTCGTGCGCCAGAACTACATCGAGACCGATGTCGGCGCCAACAAGGCCGAACGCCTCGCCGAACGGCTCCGGCAGATCTCTGACGACCTTGCCGTGGAGAACTACGCCTTGCCCGCGCCCAGCGGGCTGGACCGACCGCTGCCTCAGTGCGACGTGCTGATCGACGCCACCGTCAATACCGGCGTCAGCGCGTACCTCGACCTCGCGGCCCAGCAGAACAACAGCAAGCCACGGCCGGTCCTGGCGCAGGTCGCCACCGACACCCGAACAGCGACACTGGGACTGCTGACGGTTTGGGCACCCAACTGTTCTTACAGCCTCGAAGAGGTCGACAGGCAGGCGGGCATGATCGTGGCGAACGACGGTCACCTGGAACGGTTCCACTCGTTGTGGCAGGACCCGCGTGCCGGAGACGAACTTGTGCCAGAGCCCGGATGCTCCGTTCCCACCTACCACGGTTCCGCCGCCGATCTTGCCGCCGTGGCTGCCTCGCTGACGAGTCTGTTAGCTCCACACCTCGATGCCGGCGTGTCGGGCACCCACCTCGTCGCACTTCCGCACGCCGCCGGCACCGGCCCATGCCACCATTTCGTTCCGGCCTCGGAGGCCCGCTGACCCACCCGTCAACATCCGTTGTGGCGGCTAGGAAATCCGAAGAGCGCGACAGTACTCGGCCCCGGCACGGTCATAAATGATCAACTCGGGGTGCACGTGGGGATCGTGCGCGCGGCCGAGCGCCACGGCCGCCGACAAGGGTAGCGCCCCGAATACGTGCAGCCTGCGGACGTGCTTGTTTCGGGCCTCCACCGCCGACAGCGCGGCGCGCACACTGGCCATGAACGCATCCAACGACGCCCGAGTGGCGATGGTGTCCGTCCCCGGTACTCCGGAGTCGGGGCGCAGCACGAACGTGGGAAGCGCGGCAACCTCCCGCGGCAGCTCGTTGGGATGGATCGTGCCCGACACGTTAAGGATTAGGCTGGCATCCTCCCCCCGCACTTGCGGCGGCTCCTCCACGTCGAACCGCACGTTCTGCCCATCATGCGGCCATACCCACGTCTCTCCCCGACGATGGCGTTGATAGATGGCGACCTCGAAGGTGTCGTCCAGTCGGGAGCCGAGATAGACCAGCAGTGGCAGCCGGGCAAACGCGAAAACACTCAGGTGTGCCACGTGCTCCCCGCGTAAGCCTTCCCCGAGGCGGGCGTCGATGACTTCGTTGATCTTTGCCATGCCCGCCGACCAATATGCGTCGCCGCCGCCCGTCTCGCCGGGAAGATCTCGAAGATCGATCTCGACGCCGTACTCCTGGAAACTGAGCGGAAAGTCCGGGAACCGGTCGTCGCACCGGAGAACCGCATCGGACGCCGTTGGCTTGGTCAGCTCGACATCGTTGCCGCGGATACGGCCGATCATGCGAAGGACAACGGTGCGCCTGTTCCTGTCCAGGCCGGTCACCCGCCGGATCCAGTCCTCATGATCGTACTTAATCTTGCGGAGCTTCCCCACCGTGAGAACATCCAGAACGCCGTTGCGGTCAATCTCCTGGTGCTCGCCGGCACAGACGAGCATCAGGTTCTCGGCCTTGTCCCGGTCGGCCTCGGACATCGCGACGACCTGACCGCGGGGAGAGCTGGCTGTGTCGTGCTGCCCGACTATGTGGGCCAGCTCGCCGAGGAAGACCTGACGGCGCGTCAGGGTTCCCTCCATCAGATAGGCGCCGCATACCGCGCACCGACCGCCAGAACGCACCCACACCTTCATCCGCTCGGCGAGCGGAGGTTGCCGCCGCGCATGCCGTTGACCCCTAGCCACACTTCCGCCTCACGGCCCAACCTCCAGCTTCAATTCAGTGGTACTTGCGTTGGTGGTGTCGGACGCTTTCCGGCGTCCCCTTGTACCAGCAGTCGCCGATGCCGCAACAAACCCAATCACCGTTGCGGACCGCTTCATCGATGACGGGCCGCTCTGGGCCGTAGCGGTATGCGTGGAGGAACTGCGCCACCGAGCTGCCGTACTCGGCGGCGATCAACGCGGCCTCGGCGATCTTGTCGTGCCCCCGGGCGAAGAACGCCCCGATGGCGGTGTCCTTGCCGCAGCCACACCAGCATGTGCCGGTGGGGATCAGCCTGGGAAGCTCATCTCCCGTCACAACTCCAAGATAGCACTTCTAGAAAGGCAACCAAGTATTGGGATCGACTCCCGAACGGGTGACCTTCCCCTCGCCGCGCCGACCTGTAAAACGGTGGCACCAAGGAGGGACGTGGGACGGTGTCATCAGCTCTTGTGGCGGGCGGCGAACCTGCCGGCGACGGGCGCGACGGCGTCGGCCCTGAGCCAGACGCGTTCAGCCAGCCGGCCTGGACCGTCCCGAACCTCCGGCGTGCGCCTATGCCCGTTCGGCGCATTGAGTCCGGGTGATGTTAGGCCTGTACTAGTCCTTATGCCGCAGGCAAGGCAAAACAGAGCGCGGTTTGTCAGAGGTGCGCCACGCGACGAGCGCAACGCTCCTGGGATGCATGCATCAATCAACCGACATATATACCGTAGGCGACTTGCGCTAGCAGCTTTAGCAATCGCGGCCTCGGCAGAGGGAGACCGTGATCGCCGAAAGAGCCTTTCACGGCTGGCGCGCCGAAGAGCGAACTCTGCCGACGCCCGCAGCGATTGGGTCAAAGTAGCCGAGATGAGCATCCGAGTATATGGCGGCGAACCGGAATGGCCGCTGGCTCAGGCCTTCATACAGTGGATGACCAAGCACCGGACGGAAGCTTTCGCGGCGCTCCAGCGGCTGTGGCTCGGCGCTCGATCAAATCGTACAAGACAGTTTGCGCGATTATTGCCGCCGGAGAAGTTCCCAACGCCCAGCATACGAGTCGCCTTGGCTTCGCTATTGGACAACGTGCTAAGCGACCGGCTGCTGCGTGAACTGCAACAAACCCAGAGCTCCACAACCGCGCCCAATCGCGGCTCCGTCCGACTCCCGGGTCCAACCTCACCTGCGGCGACCGATGGCACCGTCGCTCCGAGGCCCGACGTGTCCCACGACACGAGCGGAACGCGCGCGGAAACGGCAAGCCATTCGACGCTTGACCACAACACCGCTCAGCCCCCGGGCGGCGATGGACGCGCCGCGGGTGCCCGCATCGCCACATCAGCCGGCGTGGCGAGCGACGTAGTGCCGCACTCACAACCTAATACCGTCGGCGTCTCGTCGCTGAACCCAAAGGCTTCCCACGTCATTGCGCGGGTCATCTCGATCGAAGCCTCGGCTGCGCGGCTTTTCCTGGTCTCGCCGACCGATCCTCCCACCGAGGTCGAGCGAGAACGGCGCGAGGCGGCTCTGGTAGGACGCTACGTCGACTGGCTCGCACGTCACAGCGTGCACGCTGTGCGACACGAAATAAAATTGCCCGGACTCAACTACCCCTTTTACACGGACTTATATGACCCGCGACGCTCCGAACTCATTGAAGCGAAGGCGTCTGCAGACCGCGAGGATATCCGAATGGCCCTCGGCCAGTTACTCGACTACGGGCGTTATGTGTCCCCACCGGTCGCTCGCGGTACTGACCCCCGAACCAGTCAGCGCCGACCTAAATCATCTACTTGGGTGTTATGGCATTGCGAATATCTACGAAACCAACGGCCGACGATTTTGCAGGCATACCAACCAAGTCACATAGGCAACCCGGATACCAAGCTAAACGACGGGTGAACCTCCTACCGACAAGCCGTTCGAACTTTGCCTCGGCTGACGGGCAAGGCTTGACAGGCACGCGGCCGTGCGGATCAGCCGACGCTGCGCGGAGCGTCTGCGGCCATGGCGCATCTATCCACGCGTGCTCCGCCGCAGCCGGCGACACTCCGGGCAGTGAGGCCTTACCCGATCATCAGATGTCGCCTCGCGATCACGGTCAATCTGACGCGACGTCATCCGGGTCGACTGTCTGTACCAGCGCGGACAGCGCCGGCTCCGACATGAGGTCGAGCGGCGACAGTTCGTTGCTGCGTCCCCGCTGGCTTATCAGTAGTTGGGCAGATGCGTCATTGACGATCTGCGTTGCGCTTGCCGAGTCCCACTGCACTCCGTTGAGCGCAGTTCGGACAAACTTGACCGCCATAATGCAGGAGACGCTTCGCTGTCCATAGGCGTCGCGCCCGTCGTTGCGTAACACCACCACACTCGCGGAGCCGAGGCCGGGTGCAACCGCGAACGTCTCTCGGACGGTGACGAGTACCTGGCCGGATACAAAGACCTTGTAGTAGTCGGAGCGCTCGCGCTGTGGCAGTTTGCGGAGCGACAGGTTGCCAGCAGGCGTGGTAGTTGGCATTCGCTCTGGCACTACTTCGTCGCGCGCCGGGAGCAGTATCACCAGTGAGACATCATCGCGGTCAACTCCGACGGCGGCGCTTGGCGCTTGGTTGTCCTCGAACGCCTCGTTGAGGGTCTCCATGACGATGTCCGGCTCATTTGCGCACAACTGTTGCCACCGGTGATCGTAGTGGCGCTGCCATTGTGCTTGTTGTTCGCAGGAAGCCGCCCACTGCCGCTTCACCTCGGCCTCGGTCCAAACGGTTGCGCGCTGCCTGGCTTGCTTTCGTTCAGCGAGCCGAAAGAGGCCAATGCCAGCCAGCGCCATCGTTTCGTAGTGCAGGTAAATCCTTGCGCGGTCTGGAGGCTCAGGCGGCGGGACAACAGGTGGCGTGGCCGGCGCGAAGCCGGCGTGGTGAAGGTTGAGAATGCGCAGGAACGTGTCGGCGAGGGCTCGCGCCTCGTCAATTCGCTGGACGTGCGCAGCCTGACGCTGCTGTGCTGCGAGTTGACGTTGGTAGTTAGCAGTCGACGCACTTCCTCCTCGCCGGCCACCGCCAACGGATGTATAGAACCCGACGGGACCTACGCCGGTGGACACTCCCGTCCGACCGCCACCAACATGAACGCGAGCAATCCGGGGGCCGACGCTGGCGCGGACCCCGCGGGACGACGCGCGTATCCGCACGCCGGGAGCGAGTTTAACCGAGAAGCCCACATGTCGAGGTTACGGCAGCTGTCCGCATCGACAGCGCCTACTCCCTCATCTCCACCCAACCGGCGGATGAACGACTGACGAGCAGGCCAATCCTACTGACCTCCGCAGCCGACGATCCTGGCGAACCGTTGAGTCCCACCAACCCGCGATCCACATCCCCAATGCGCTTTTGTGCACACGACCACACGTCGAATTGGCGATCCTTGATCCCGACTTAGCGCGATGCTCACCCCGGAGCGGCCGCGTCCACGGCGGTGGGGCCGGTCGCCTATGGAGCCCCGATGCCCGGGTCACGCCATCGGAGGACCGGCGCATAAGAAAGCCCATCTAGGTTTTCTGGTCGACGGCGAGGCGGGTGAGCACGAGCCGCTCCTCTGCGAGTTGGATGCCCGTCGCCCGGTATCTGCCTGCGGCGATGGCGTTTGCGAGTTCGGTCCGAGTGCGATGCCAGTACGCCGTGTCGATGCGGGCACGGCCTGGCAGCGGTAGTCCCAGCGCCTCTTCGATCTCGGTGAACGTGACAGGGATGGTATCGAGGGTTTGGGCGAGGAGCCAGTCGGTGAGTGCTCTGTACTGGTCAGCGGAAACATCTGACCGTTCGGTCTCGTCCTGGGGCTCGGGCGGCGGTTCTGTATCCTTCTCCGCGTTGTCGAGGTCGACTCCTCCAAGTAGAGGCGTGGGCCGGTGCCAGATCCTAATGGCCGCTGCCGCAAGGGCTCTTGTTCGTTCGGCGATCGCGCTCTCGGTCCATTCGTTTTCGTGGGAGGCGACGAGACTCGCATTGAGTTTCAGGACACTGTGTCGTAAGAGCTCGGCGCGCTTACTCTTTCCATCTTCCTTTACCCAGGGAAGATTGGATAGAGCTGGGTTGAGTTTTTCGGTAACAAGCGTGAGGTTGCCGAGAGTGTGAATCCGGCGGTCTCGGCGCATCGCCGCCACCTCGTCGGGGGGATCGATGGGCCAATGCTCTCGCCAGGCTCGCGGCATGACATGCTCGACGGTGAGATTCAGCGGGCAGGCCTGATGCTCTGCCATGCCCGATCTCATGTCGTCCTCGATGGCCTCCAGTAGCATGCGCAGGCGCGCTCGTAACAGCATCCGGTACACTGGCGCCTCCGCCAGCGAGTCCACGACCATCTCGTCGGTTGGCCAGAACCGTGTATCAAGGGTCTGCTCCGCAAGGAACGACTCGGTGATGTCCCCGGCCCGTGCTGGTCCGGCCGCATGAAGCGCTCGTAGAAGGTCGACAACCATCCGGGGCACCTCTTTGTTCGTCAAGCGGCATAGCGCCCTCCTGACAAGCCAACTCTCGATCGCCGCCAGAGCGATATCGCGTTGTTCTCGACTGAGTTGGTGCTCTGGCCATTGCACGAGCCAAAGCAGCAACGGCGTAACCGCAGCCGAGTCCATCGCTTCGAGGACGCGGTAGCGGAAACGTCCGGTGGCGGTGGTGCGCGGCATCGACTCAAGCGCCGCGAACGTGCGGGCATCGTTGGCTAGTTCCGCGAGAAGGAGTTCAACATTGGGCCTGGCGCCCGTAAGGTGGTCTCGGAACTCTACAAAGATCCGGTCGCTGGGTACCTCCCGAACGAGGCGCATCACGAGCCAGTAATTTACAAAGATGTCGATGCGAGGAATAAACTGCCGTCCGCGGGCAACCCGCTGTCTCCAGTAGTCTGTGTCGAGGTGCACCCAGTGCTGCTCGTAAAGTCTTTCAACGTCAAGTCCCTGGGCCTCCGCCACCTGGAACACCAGGTTCTTGATAAGGTCGGCTGCAAGCAGTGGGGCGCCGCGATGGTTGAGAGTCTCGAATATGACCTGTGAGTTGTCGCCGTGCTCCAGGTCGATAACAACCATCTTGAGGTGGTCCCGCACAGCGTGTGTCAAGGCGGTGATCCGCTCCCTCGTCACTTCGGAAGGGCCGCTGGTTAGGACCCATTTTGTAATTGTGTCCGCAAAGAAGGCGTGCGCCTTGGCGATTGGTGTCAGTGCAAGCGTACCAGTCACCGTGACTTCGTCATTCATGGCTGCGCGAAACGCCTCGCGATCACGGTTCGTCGGCCAGACTTTGAATACCTCCGACGGTTCCTGAGTTATCTCCGGGTCATTCACGACGAGAACCCGTAGGGCTTTTGCATCGATCTCCCGGCCGAATTTGGCCGCGACGAGCTGAGCGGCATCGAGCAGGATCTGCAGCGTCGTTAATCTCTGCTGACCGTCGATGACACTCTTAGCGGCGATGAAACCTGCTGGATTCGGCGAATGGTCAAGAACGATTGCCCCGAGAAAATGGGGAGGCACGTCCGTCGAAGGCCCAGCGAAAAGACGTTCCGCGACCGCCCGCACGTCCTCCCACAACGGCTGCCATTGGTCCTCTCTGTTCCATACGTAGGGTCGTTGGAATAGAGGAACCACGTACCTTACATGGAACCCGAAGATCGCCACTGGGGTTAGCGTCCGCGCTTGCATTTCGCCTCCTCCTGCCTCACGGTAGCGACCTGCGGCATCAAGCGGTGAGGTCCGTTTGGTTGACCTGTCGGCTCCAATCAGCGAGGTAGGCCCGCTCTGTTGACAGCACCTACCCGCCGCTGCCCGGCCGGGTCGATGGGGCCACGCGTCGTCGATTGTCGACTTTGAACCGGCCTTCGTCCGCAGGACCTCAGATGTTCGGCTACCCAGGCGCGGCTTTGTCGTTGACGTTGGTCAACAACCGTTTCGAGGTTGGTGCACAAGACCAGGTCGTGCCGTACGGTCAAGAGCCGAGTGTTCGACCGGCTGCGCGTCAGCCCTCGGAGGCGTTCGTGAAGGCCATCTCCATCCTCAGCTACAAGGGCGGGGTCGGAAAGACGACACTGACCGCCAAATTTGAGCGCGAGCCGACTGGACGGGCCGGAAGTCTGCTGATTGACATCGACCGCCAGAGGAGCCTGCCGTTGTGCGTCTACCCACCGGCGGTCCTGAGTCAACCAGTTCCTCTCCGCCGGAAGGGGTCGACTTGATCTCATCGCCTCGCACAGCGGTGGGCGTTACCAGCGAGATGCTCGCGGGATCGACAATCTAACCGCGGCGCGCGCCGCGGATGTGGAGGTAAGAGTGGCATGAACGACGACATGACAGACGAAGTCCATCGCATGCTCGCGAAGGTCGGCGACTTCCTCAGGAAGGCGAAGCCGGAACACGTGAAGAGTCTCCTGAATGATCAAGCGCGACTGGAGATCGTTCCAAATGGGTGGAAGGTGTCGCCCCCCACCCCACCAAAACCGGCGGGTGGCGGAACGAGGGCCAGGTCGCAACAGCCATCGGCCCCGGTCGTCGAGGAACAGCTGCGCGTCATACCCACCGCCAGCCAAGCCACCGACCTCCTCGTCGGGATGCGGCTCAATCTCACCCAAACGCGGAAGCTAGCTACTGACCTCGGGTTGCGCGGAGTAAGCAAAATGCCGGCAGAGGAGGTCATCGCGCTCATCGTCCGGACGTTCGTGCGTGCCCGTCTCGACTCTGGCGCTCTAGAACGGCTTTAGAACGTGTCCGTATTTCGCCAGAACTCGACGGCACCGCCGGCCGGCTTGGCCGCCGCGATCGGGCGCAGGGGTCAACCGTTCGCGACCGCGGAACGCTCGACGAGCGCGCGACGCATCAGTCGCCGCCACTGCCTGAGGGAGGTGAGGACAGGGACGAGGAGGGCAACTGCGATGGGTCGTATCCGACGGTGTGCATCCGGCCGCCGCCCGATCCGCACAACTTCGACGGCAACAGCGACGGCGAGGGGTGCGAGCGGGACGGATGCCAGCGCGGCCGAAGTCAGAGACCTGCGAAGGTGCGGCGCAGCCAACAGGAGGCGGGAGCGCCGGTTCATCCATCCGAGAACATGATCGTCAGCTCTCGCGAAGCGATCACCGTGTGAGTATCGCTCGTGTTGAGCCTCGGACACAAACCTTATGCACACCGGTTCTGGTCGCGATTGGACCAGGACGGCTGCTTTTCCGGGGTGGTAGGTCAGCCGTAGTCCGAGCTGGCGGTAGATTTCGGCCTTGTCGCCTGGGTTGGCGTCGTGGATGACCTTGGTGATGTCGGACAGCGTGGTCACGAGGTAGCGGATCTGATCTCGGGTAAGTTGTTTGGTGCCGGTGCCGTGTTGGCGGATTCGTGCCTCGGCGAGGGATTTCTCGGCCTGGGTTTGGGCGATCCATTCGCTGACGACGGCGGGGTCGCCGCCGGCGTCGAGGGTGGCGCGGTAGGTGGCGAGCTTGCGGTTGCACTCGGCGATGATCTGGTTGTCGGTCGAGCTGTCGGTGTCGGTGTCGGTGTGGGCGTTGACGATGGTGTCGAGGGTGTCCTCGATCTGGTCGGGGGTGAAGTTGGTGGCCAGCCACCGGTCCAGCGCGGGCAGGACCTGGTTTTCGCGCAGGTACACGGCGGGTGGATGTTCGACGTGATTGGCCAGGGCGTATTCGGTGGGGAAGCGGCAGCGGTAGTGGGGCAGGCCGTGGTTGAAGTTTCCTTGCATGCGT
>Ga0209382_10003228_pt1 | contig 22763 bp, 17 predicted proteins | sample SoiMetdeltSBSDD5_FD_187599 | JGI IMG/M metagenome (GOLD analysis project Ga0209382, IMG submission 187599) | Bulk soil microbial communities from a Populus tree surrounding site in Tennessee, USA - Soil MetaG P. deltoides SBSDD5 (SPAdes) (version 2) | ecosystem: Environmental > Terrestrial >...
GGTAAGGGTGAAACGGTGAGGTAAGAGCTCACCAGCGGCGCGGGTGACCGCGTCGGCTAGGCAAACCCCACCCGGAGCAAGGCCGAATAGGAGAGCGATCGGGCGGCCCGTCCGTGCTCTCGGGTTAGGCCGCTTGAGACGCCGGGCAACCGGCGCCCTAGAGAAATGACCGTCGCCCTGGGCCTACACGCTCGGGGCACAGGACCCGGCTTACAGATCTTCTCTGGCGCTCTTCTCGCGTCGGACATGTTCAGCCGATCCCCGCGAATACGCCGGCTCCCGACGCAGTAGACTATCGCTGACGAGGAGGGCGACGTTCATGGCGGAAAGTCCGCTGCGTGAGCTGCTCGGCCGACAGGTGGCGCGTTTCGTCGATCGGCAAGGCGATTGGGACGCGTTCGCCGATGCCCGCGTCGACGGCTACCGTCGGGCGCAGCACCGGTTCATCGGCTCGGGGGCATCGGGCAAGAAGGATACGAGCGTCATTCCGGCGCAACACTTCACGCTGAGCATCATGTTCGTGCCGCCCGGCCAGGGCAATGCCGCGCACACGCACGAGGTCGAAGAGGTGTTCTTCGTCCTCCGCGGCAAGGTGCGCGTCTTCTTCGAGGATGGCGCCGGCGAACGCGTGGAGACCGTCCTCGGCGAGTGGGACTGCGTATCGGCGCCGGCCAACGTCATCCACGGCTTCGAGAACGTCGGTCTCGAGCCGGCGTACTTGCAGGTCATGCTCGGCAAGGCGCAGCCCGATCTGATGACGTACGTCGACTCGGGCTTGCAGTCCCAACGCGCCGTGCACCTCTCCGCGCCCCGATGAGCGCGCCGCCGGCGGGCCGGCTCGTCGGCGCCTCCGTGAAGCGTCGCGAGGACGGCCGCCTCGTGGCCGGGCGCGCACGCTATCTCGACGATCTCGCCGTGCCGGGCCTGCTGCACGTCGCCATCGTTCGCAGCCCCCACGCGCACGCACGGGTCCTTGGCGTGGCGCGGCAGACGGCGCAGAGCGCCGACGGCGTCGTGGCCGTGCTCACGCTCGCGGACCTGCCCGAGTGCGCGGGCTCGGTGCCGCCGCTGGTTCCGGCCGCGGGGATGCCCGCGTACGTTCATCCCGTCCTCGCCGGGGGCATCGTGCGCCACGCCGGCGAGGCGGTGGCGGTCGTCGTCGCCGACAGCCCGTATCGCGCCGCAGATGCGGCCAGCCACGTCGTCGTCGACTACGAGCCGCTGGCCGCGGTGACCACCGTCCCGGCTGCCCTCGCCGCCAACGCGCCTCGCGTCCACGCCGGGTGGCCGGCAAATCTCGGCGGCACGTGCGCCGGCGGCACCGGCGACGTCGCCCGCGGCCTCGATGCGGCGGAGGTCGTGGTCGAAGGGCGCTTCACCTACCCTCGCATGGCCGGGATGCCGATCGAGACGCGCGGCGTGGTGGCATGGCCCGACCTGATGGGCGGCGCACTCGAGGTCTGGTCGTCGACGCAGGTGCCGTTCGCCGTGCGCACGGCGATCGCGAGCATCCTCGGACTCCCCGAGGAGCGCGTGCGCGTTCGAACCCCGGACGTCGGCGGCGGCTTCGGCGTGAAGGGCCATGTGTATCCGGAGGACGTGCTGATCCCGGCCGTCGCGCGATCGTTGGGGCAGCCGGTGAAGTGGGTCGAGACTCGCCACGAGCACCTGCTCACCGCCGCCGGCGATCGCGACCAGGATCATCGCGCGCGACTCGGTGTCCGGCGCGACGGCACCATCGTGGCGCTCGAGACGCGCTTCACGCGCGATCACGGCGCGTATCCCACGCTCGGTGAGGCGATCACGCTGAACACGATCAATCACATGCCGGGACCCTATCGGATACCGAGCTATCGCGGCGAGGGGCAGAACGTCGTCACGCACAAGACGTTCATCGCGGCCTACCGCGGCGCCGGGCGCCCGGAGGCGGCGTTCGTCGTGGACCGGCTTCTCGACCGCGCCGCGCGACGCATCGGCATGGACCCCGCGGATCTGCGTCGCGTCAATCTGATCCGCGCCACCGAGATGCCGTACCGCACGGGACTCGCCTACCGCGACGGCGCGGCCATCGCCTACGATCCCGCCGACTACGTCGCCGGTTTCGAGCGGCTCCTCGTCCTGGCGGACTATCCGCGCTGGCGAAAGGAGGCGACGAGCCGGCGTGGGAGCCGACGTCCGCTCGGCGTCGGACTTTCGGCGTACGTCGAAGGCACCGGCCTTGGCCCGTTCGAGGGCGCCGACGTGCGTGTCGATCCCAGCGGGACGGTGTACGTGTACGTCGGGGTATCGGCGCAAGGGCAGGCGCACGAGACGACGCTGGCGCAGATCTGTGCCGACCAGCTCGGCGTACCCATCGGTGACGTGGTGGTGGTCGGCGGCGATACGAGCCTGGTGCGCTTCGGCATGGGGACGATCGCGAGCCGCGTGGCGGCGGTCGCCGGTCCGGCGGTGGCGCGCACGGCCGCCGAGGTCGCGCGCCGCGCCCGACTCGTGGCCGCCGAGCAGCTCGAGTGCGCCGCCGAAGACGTGGTGATCGCCGACGGACGTGTGTCCATTCGCGGCGTGCCGGGACGCGGGTTGCGGCTCGGCGAGGTCGCGCGCGCCGCCGTCCGCAGCGCGGCGCTGGCGCCACTGGGAAGCCCGGGCCTCTCGGCGTGCGGCTTCTTCTATCCGGAGAGCGTGACCTGGGCGTTCGGCGCGCACGCCGCCGTGGTGGAGGTCGATGTCGAGACGTGCGCGATCCGTCTGACGCGCTATGCCGCCGTCCACGACTGCGGACGCCCGATCAATCCGATGGTGGTGGAGGGGCAGGTGCACGGGGGCATCGCACAGGGAATCGGCAGCGCCCTCGGCGAAGTGCTGATCCACGATGACGCCGGACAGGTCCTCACCGGCACCCTGATGGACTATCCCCTGCCGCGCGCCGACGACGTGCCCACCCTCGACGTCGTGCATCTGGATTACGCCTCCTCGGTGAACGAGCTCGGCATCAAGGGCGTGGGCGAGAGCGGCGTGATCGCACCGGCCGCCGCGATCGCGAACGCCGTGGAGGACGCACTGTCAGACTACGGCGTCTCCATCGATCGCGTCCCCGTCACCAGCGCACGCCTCTTCGAGCTGCTGCACGCCGCCCGGCCGTGATCAGCGACCGTCGAGCCAGGCGAACAGCCGTGCGGGTGTGATCGGCATCTCCCGCACGACCACGCCGCGATCGGCGAGGGCGTCCTCCACGGCGTTGGCGACGGCACTGGCGCCGGCGATGCAACCGCTCTCGCCCACGCCCTTCGCACCGAGTGGATTCACGACCGAGGCGTGCTCGTCCAGGGCGACCTCGAGCCAGGGAAGGTCCGACGCCTTCGGAATCGCATAGTCCATCAGGCTGCCGGTGAGCAGCTGACCCTGCGCGTCGTAGACGACCTCCTCCATCAGCGCCGTCCCGATGGCCTGCGCGGCGCCGCCCTGCAGCTGCCCTTCGACAACCGCGGGGTTGATCGCTCGCCCCGGATCGTGCAGCACGACATGGCGTAGCAGCCGGACGTGGCAGGTCTCGACGTCGACCTCCACCGCGCAGACCTGGCCGCCGAAGGCCCACGTCACGGTGTCGGGATAGAACCACGTGCAGGCGTTCAGCCCCGGCTCACCGCGAGGCGCCAGCGCTTTCGACCGCACGGCGGCCTGCGCGAGCCGCGCGAACGGGAGCGTGCGATCCGGCATGCCGGCCACGGACGCGCGGCTGCCTTCGAGGCGAACGTCCTTGGGGTCGCACTCGAAGATCTCCGCCGCCACGACCGCCGCGCGCTCGCGCACCTCGGCCGCCGCCTTCGCGACCGCCGGACCGGTGTTGACGATCACGCGGCTGCCGCCGGTGCCCATGCCATAGGGCATCAGCGTCGTGTCGCCGCCGAGCACCGTGACGTCGTCGAGGTCGGCGCCGAGCGTGTCGGCGGCGATCTGGGCCAGCGTCGTCGAGTGGGCCTGTCCCTGCGCTGCCACGCCGACGAGGACGAAGACCTTGCCACGCGGATCCACCCGGACGGTGGCGCCCTCGAACGGGCCGAGACCGGTGCCCTGCGCGTAGCACGCGATCCCGACACCGATCGGCCGCATCGATCCCGCCGTTGACCTCTGCCGCTTGCGCCAGTCCTCGTAGCCGAAGCGCTCGAGCATCCGCTCGAACGCGGTCACGAAATCACCCGGGTCGTAGGCGACTGGCACACCGTCCTTGTACGTGAGCCCCGGCCGGTACGGCATCTCGGCGGCGCGGATCAAGTTGCGCCGGCGGATGTCGGCGGGGTCGAGGCCGAGCCGCCGCGCGCCGAGGTCCATCAGCCGCTCCATCACGAAGTTCGCCTCCGGCCGGCCGGCCGCGCGGTACGCCGCGTTCCACATGGTGGTGGTGACGACGCTCTCGCCGCGCGCGCGATAGTGCGGCACGCGATAGGGGCCCGGCATGTGATTGACGGTGTTCGCGGTGAGGCCGTTGCCAGCCATCGGGTAGGCGCCGACATCGGCGAGGAAGCGATTGTCGAGCGCGGCGATGGTCCCGTCGGCCTTGAATGCGATGCGCGCGTGGTGGGACTGCGCGCGGTCGTGACCCACGCTCTCGAAGTCCTCGCGCCGCCCCTCCACCCATTTCACCGGCCGCCCCAGCCGCCGCGCGGCGAGCGCGACGAGGATCTCGTCGGCGTACACCTGGCCCTTCGGGCCGAACGCGCCGCCGACGTCGGGCACCACGACTCGCACGCGCTCGGCCGGCAGGTCGAGCACGCGGGCGATGACGTCGCGCTGGCTGTAGGGGCTCTGGATGGAGCCCCACACCGTCAGCATGCCGGTCTCCGGGTCGTAATGGGCAAGCACGCCACGCGTCTCGATCGGCGCCGCGGCGAGGCGCTGATGGCGGAAGCGCTCACGCACCACGGTCAGTCCGGGCTCCGCGAGCGTCCGCTCGACATCGCCGACGGCGCCGTTCACCTGGACGCCGACGTTGTCGGGCCACGCGTCGTGGACGCGCGCCGACGAGGCGCGCGCGGCCTCATCGCCCACGATCGGCGGCAGCGGCTCGTAGTCCACGGTCACCGCGGCCAGCGCGTCGGCGAGCACGTACGGCGTCTCCGCCACGACGATCGCCACCGGCTCGCCGACATATCGCACCCGCTCGCTGACGAGGATCGGCGCCACGAACGGCCGCTCGGCGTGAACGCCCGTCGACGCACTCGTGAGCGGTCGTTGCGCCTCGGGTAACTCCCGGGCGGTCCAGACGGCGAGCACGCCGGGGATGGCCGCTGCCGCCGCACCGTCCACGCCAACGATGCGTGCGTGGGCGTGCTGGCTGCGGACGACGGCGAGATAGGCGCACCCCGGTCGGTGCAGGTCGTCGACGTAGTGACCGCGGCCTTCGAGCAGGCGGCGCGCATCCTTGTTCTTCGGCGAGGCTCCGATCATGGCCGGTAGTGTATAACGCGACGCAGACCGAGAGCCGTCTGCTCGGCACCCTGCCGGAGCCCGGCCGCAGACAGTTCGACGCTCGGGCTCGCGCGCGTTTATACTCCGGTACCCCCGCGGGCTGGCGGAGCCGTCGACCGCGCCCTCAGGGTTCTTGGCCTTCATCCGGACGCGGTAGGAGAGGACACGCGATGAAGCGTTTCGTCCTTCGCCGGCTCGGCTACGCGCTCGTGTCGCTCGCGTTGCTGTCCGTCACCATCTTCGTGTTCGTCCGTCTCACCGGCGACCCGGCGCTGCTCCTCGTCGAGCCCGGCGCCAGCAAGGCCGACGTCGACGCCGTGCGGGAGCGGTTCGGTCTCGACCAGCCGCTGGTCGTGCAGTACGCGAAGTTCATGAGCGGGCTCCTGCGCGGGGACTTCGGCCAGTCGTTCTACTACCGCACGCCCGTCCTCGACCTCTATCTGTCACGCCTTCCCAATTCGCTGGTGCTCGCGGCGGTCGCCATGTCGTTCTCGCTGCTGATCGGGATCCCGACCGGCATCCTGGCCGCGGTGCGCGTCAACAGCTGGCTCGACCGCGCCGGGCGCGTCTTCGCGCTGCTGGGCCTGTCGCTCCCGTCGTTCTGGATCGGGCTGGTGCTGATCCTGTTCTTCTCGGTGTACCTCGGCTGGCTGCCGTCATCCGGCTCGGGCACCGTGTTCCACGTGCTGATGCCGGCGTTCGCCCTCGGCTGGTACTTCGCAGCGTCCCACATGCGGCTCACGCGCTCGTCGATGCTCGACGTCCTCGGCGCGGAGTACGTGAAGCTGGCGCGCCTGAAGGGGCTGCCCGAGCAGCGCGTGATCGCCAAGCACGCGCTCAAGAACGCGCTCATCCCCGTGCTCACGCTGGCCGGGATCAATCTCGTCATCATGATCAACGTGGCCGTCGTGGTGGAGACGGTCTTCGCCTGGCCCGGCATCGGCCGGCTGCTCTACGAGGGCATCGCCTTCCGCGACTTCCCCATCGTCCAGGCGACCGTGCTGCTCGGTGGGAGCATGATCGTGTTCGTCAACCTGATCGTCGACGTCCTCTACGGACTGATCGACCCGAGGATCCGGTATGAACGCTAGCACCGCCGTCGTCCTCGCCGACGTCCCGCGCCGCGCGACCCGGCGCCTGTCGAGCTATCCGGTCGTTCCGCTGACGATCATCGGACTGCTGGTCGTGATCGCGCTCGCCGCCGACGTGCTGGCGCCGCACAACCCCGAGGTCGGCGCGCTCGGGATGCGGTTCCGGCCGCCGGTGTGGCAGGCGGGCGGCAGCGCCGCGCACCTGCTCGGCACCGATCATCTCGGCCGCGACGTGCTGTCGCGGCTGATCTTCGGCGCGCGAGTCTCGCTCGTGGTCGGATTCACCGCGGTCATCGTGGCCGGCCTGCTCGGCGTCGCGCTCGGCATCACGGCCGGGTACCTCGGCGGCTGGGTCGACGAGGTCATCATGCGGCTGACGGACACCTGGCTCGCGCTGCCCGCCCTGACGTTCGCCATCTTCCTGGCGGCGGTGATGGGACCGAGCGAGATGAACATCATCATCGTCCTCGCCTGCGTGTACTGGACGCGCTACGCGCGCGTCATCCGTGGCGAGGTGCTCTCGCTGAAGGAGCGCGAGTTCGTACGTTTGGCCATCATCGCGGGCTGCTCGCGACTGACGATCATGCGCCGCCACATCCTGCCGAACGTGCTGAACTCCGCCATCGTCCTCGCCACGCTGATGCTCGGCGTGGTGGTGGTGACGGAGGCGGCGCTCTCGTTCCTCGGCGTCGGCGTGCCACCGCCGAAGCCGGCGTGGGGCCTCATGCTCGCCGACGGCAAGCGCGGACTGATGGCCGGCTACTGGTGGCTCACCGTCCTTCCCGGCCTCTGCATCATGTTCCTGGTGCTGGCCGCCAACCTCCTCGGCGACTGGCTTCGGGTCAAGCTCGATCCGCAGCTCCGGCAGCTCTGAGCGCCGCGTGACCGAGCCGCTTTTGGAGCTCCGCGGGCTCTCGACGCACTACGAGAGCGCGCGCGGCACGCGGGTGACGCGCGCCGTCGACGATGTGTCGCTGACGCTCGAGCGCGGCCGGACGCTCGGCATCGTGGGCGAGTCGGGCTCCGGCAAGTCGACGCTCGCCCTGTCGATCATGCGCCTGCTGCCGCCGGCCGCGCGGATCGTCGGCGGCGAGATCCGCTTCGAGGGCGACGATCTCCTGAAGAAGTCGGCGCGCGAGATGCGCCACATCCGCGGCAAGCGCATCGCCATGATCCTGCAGGACCCGATGGCCTCACTGAACCCGCTCTTCACCGTCGGCGACCAGATCTCCGAATCCCTGCGGGTGCACGAGGGCGCTTCGCGGTCCGCGGCGTGGAGCCGGGCCCAGAGCCTGCTGCAGGCGGTGCGTATCTCGGCGCCGGCCGCCCGCATGAAGGAGTTCCCGCACCAGATGTCCGGTGGCATGCGCCAGCGCATCGTGGGCGCCATCGCGGTGGCCTGCGAGCCTCGGCTGCTGATCGCGGACGAGCCGACCACGAGCCTCGATCTCACCATCCAGGCCCAGTACCTGAGTCTTCTGCGCGATCTGCAGCGGGACCACCATCTGGCGATGATCTTCATCACCCACAACCTCGGCATCGTGGCCAGGATGTGCGACGCGGTGGCCGTGATGTACGCCGGGCGTGTGGTCGAGGCGGGGCCGATCCGCGACATCTTCAACAAGCCGTCGCATCCGTACACGCGGGCGCTGCTCGAGTCCGTGCCGCGGCTGACCGACGACAACCACGGGCGGCTGCCCGCGATCGACGGTCAGCCGCCGGATCCGTCGGCGCCGCCTTCGGGCTGCGCGTTCCATCCCCGCTGTCCGCAGGTGCTCGACAAGTGCAAGACGCAGGCGCCGCCGGCGGTGACCGTCGCCGCGTCGCACACCGCGCGCTGCTGGCTGCACCTGCCATGACCACCGCGCTGCTGCAGGCGCGCGATCTGCGCAAGCATTTCCCGGTCGGTCGCAGCATGTTCAACCGCGGGGGCGCGGTCGTGCGCGCCGTCGACGGCGTGTCGTTCGACATCATGCCCGGCCAGACGCTGGGCGTCGTCGGTGAGTCCGGCTGCGGCAAGACGACCACCGCCAAGCTCGTGCTGTGTCTGGAGACGCCGACGGACGGCTCGGTGGAATTCGACGGCCAGCCGCTCGGCACCCTCGACGGCGCCGGCGTACGTCGCTACCGTCGCTCCGTGCAGGCCGTCTTCCAGGATCCGTACGCGTCGCTGAATCCCCGCATGCGCGTGGGCACCATCGTGGCCGAGCCACTGGTGACCCACGAGACGCTCGACCGCGGCCGCGTCGACGCGCGGGTGGCCGAGCTGCTCGGCTTCGTCGGCCTCCCCCCGCGCGCGGCGACGCTCTTTCCCCACGAGTTCTCGGGGGGCCAGCGACAGCGTATCGCCATCGCGCGCGCGCTCGCGGTGTCGCCGAAGCTCATCGTGCTCGACGAGCCCGTCTCCGCGCTCGACGTCTCGATCCGCGCCCAGATCCTGAACCTGCTGCGCGACCTTCAGCAGCAGCTCGGCGTGTCCTATCTCTTCATCGCGCACGATCTGGCGGCGGTCGCCCACATGAGCCACACCATCGCCGTCATGTACCTCGGGAAGATCGTCGAGATCGGGCCGGCCGCGGACGTGGCCCGCACGCCGAAGCATCCGTACACGCAAGCCCTGTTCGCCGCCGCGCTTCCATCGCACCCGGACGAGGCGCGCGACGACATGGTGCTCGCCGGCGAGGTCCCGAGCCCGCTCGCGCCTCCGTCCGGGTGCCGCTTCCATCCGCGCTGCCCGCGCGCGATGGCCCGCTGCGCCACCGACGAGCCCGGCCTGCGGCCCCAGGCCGATCGCCGCGTGGCGTGCCATCTGTACGACGATCCGTCGGCCGCTTGACCTGTCGCTCGCTCTCTCTTACCGTCCGCCCATGACCATATCGCTTGTCCGCAGTCTCACGCTCGTGCTCGTCCTCCTCGCCGCCGCTCCTGCCCTCGCCGCCGACGGCGAGCTGCGCTGGGGACTCCACGTCACGCTCGCCGCGAAGTGGCTCGACCCGGCGGAGACGGAAGCATTCAACACGCCGTACATGGTGCTCTACGCCGTCCACGACGCGCTCGTGAAGCCGATGCCGGCCGGGATGACGACGCCCAGCCTCGCCGAGTCGTGGAGCGAGGCGAAGGATCATCTCTCCTACACGTTCACGCTGCGCAGGAACGTGAAGTTCCACGACGGCTCGCCGGTGACCGCGGAGGACGTGAAGTTCTCCTTCGAGCGCTACAAGGGCGCGAGCGCCACCCTGCTGAAGGAGAAGGTCAAGGAGGTCCAGGTCGCCGGTCCGACCCAGATCCGCTTCGTGCTGAAGGAGCCGTGGCCCGACTTCATGCTCTTCTACGGCACCACCGCCTCCGGCGCCGGCTGGATCGTGCCCAAGCACTACGTCGACAAGGTCGGGGAGGACGGCTTCAAGAAGGCGCCGATCGGCGCCGGGCCGTACAAGGTCGTGTCGTTCACGCCGGGCGTCGAGCTGGTGCTGGAGGCGTTCGACCAGTACTGGCGCAAGGCGCCGGCGGTGAAGCGGCTCGTCATGCGATCGATGGTGGAGGAGACGACGCGCGCCGCCGCGCTGAAGCGCGGCGAGGTCGACATCGCGTATCTGCTCTCCGGCCCCGTCGCCGACGAGATCAAGCGCACGCCCGGTCTGCAGCTGAAGGCCCCGCTACTCACGGGTGCGTTCTGGATCGATCTGCCCGATCAGTGGGACCCCAAATCGCCGTGGCACGATCGGCGCGTGCGGCTGGCGGCCAACCACGCCGTCGACCGGCAGGCGGTGAACCAGGCGGAGACGCTCGGCTTCTCGCGCCTCACCGGCTCCATGGTGCCGCGCGTCTTCCAGTTCGCGCTCGTCGTCGAGCCGCCGGCCTACGACCCCGCGCGCGCGAAGAAGCTCCTCGCGGAGGCGGGATACCCAAACGGGTTCGACGCCGGCGACTTCTACCCGTTCCCGCCCTACAACTCGATGGGCGAAGCACTCCAGGGTCAGCTGCAGGTGGTGGGCATCCGCAGCCGTCTGCGCACGATGGAGCGCGCGACCTACTTCGCGCAGTGGCGGGAGAAGAAGCTGCACGGGCTGATCCTCGTCGTCACGGCGACCATGGGCAACGCCGCCACGCGGCTCGAGCCATACGCGATCAAGAACGGCATCTACGCGTATGGCTCGCTGCCCGCCGTCGACGACCTCTTCACCCGCCAGGCGCGCGAGGTCGACGTGAAGAAGCGCGAGACGCTCGTGCGCCAGATGCAGACAGCGGTGACCGAGCACGTCATGCACGTCCCGATTTACGAGCTGGCCTTCATCTGGGGCATCGGCCCGCGGGTCGAGGAGAGCGGCGCCAACCTCATCCCCGGCTTCGCCTACTCCGCGCCCTTCGAAGACCTCAAGCTCAAGAAGTGACGCACGCCGAGCGCACGACCGAGGAGCGCCCTGGCTCCGCCGGGGGCCGACGAGTGCGGGGGGGTGGGGGGGGCCAGACCGGGGCGCCCCCCCGGCCGAGCGCATGAGCTATGCGCTCGGCATCGACATCGGGGGCACGTTCACCGATATCGTCGTGTACGACCACGACCGCGGCGTGCAGCTGAACCGCAAGGTCCTCACCACGCACGACGATCCCGCCCGCGGCGTGGCCGCCGGCATTGCCGCGTTGCTCGAGCGCGAGGCGCTCGACCCGGCCGCCTTCACCCGCGTGGTGCACGCCACCACGCTCTTCACCAACGCCCTCATCGAGCGCAAGGGCGCGCGGACCGGCCTCATCACCACCGCCGGCTTCGCCGACACGCTCGAGATCGGGCGCGAGCGTAAGTTCGAGCTCTACGATCTGAACATCAGCAAGCCGGACCCGCTCGTGCCCCGCGACCTCCGCCTGGAGGTCGCCGAGCGCGTGCGCGCGGACGGCTCGGTGGTACGCCGGGTCGTTGCCGCCGACGTGGCGCGGGTCGCGCAGCGCCTGGTGAGCAAGGGGGTCACGTCGATCGCGGTCGTGTTTTTGCACGCGTATGCGAATCCACGCCACGAGGCACAGGCGGCCGCGCTCATCTCGCGACGGCATCCCAGCGTCACCGTCACCACGTCGCACGAGGTCGCGCCGGAAATCCGGGAGTTCGAGCGGGCGTCCACCACGGTCGCCAATGCCTACATCAAGCCGCTCGCGCATCAGTACTTGACGGCCATGGCGCAGCGCCTCGAGTCGCTCCGCATTCCCGCACCGCTGCTGCTGATGCTGTCGAGCGGCGGCCTCACGCACCTGGCGGAGGCGGCCCGCACGCCGGTCCAGATGCTCGAGTCGGGACCGGCCGCCGGCGCGCTCGCCGCCGCGTTCTTCGGGCGCGAGGACAGCCACGGCAACCTGCTGGCGTTCGACATGGGCGGCACCACCGCCAAGCTGAGCCTCGTCGACGACGGCGAGCCGCTGACCGCGTACGCGTTCGAGGCGGCGCGACAGAAGCGCTTCCTCGAAGGCAGCGGCCTGCCCATCCGGATCTCGACGATCGAGCTGATCGAGATCGGTGCCGGCGGCGGCTCCATCGCCCACGTCGACGCGCTCGGTCTGCTGAAGGTCGGGCCACGGAGCGCGGGATCGGAGCCGGGCCCGGCCGCGTACGGGCAGGGCGGCTCCGAGGCCACGGTGACCGACGCCGATTTCCTGCTCGGCTACCTGAACCCCGAGTACTTCGCCGGAGGGGAGGTGCGCGTCGACATGGCGGCTGCCCGGCGGGCGCTGGAGACCGTGGCCGCGCGGGGGTCACTGTCGCCCACCGAGACGGCGTGGGGCATTCACGACGTGGTCAACGAGACGATGGCGAGCGCCGCACGCGTGCACATCGCCGAGCGCGGCCGTGACCCGCGCCGCTACGCGCTGCTCTGCACGGGCGGGGCGGGGCCCGTGCACGCCGCCGGCGTCGCCCGCAAGCTCGGCATCCGCCAGGTCGTCTGTCCCCCGGCGGCGGGCGTGGCCTCGGCGCTCGGGCTCCTCGTCGCCCCCGCCCGCGTCGACCGCGTGGCGACGGTCGGCATCCGTCTGGACGGCACGACCGGCGGCATGCTCGAGGCCGCCTTCCGGCGTCTCGAAGACGAAGCGCGCGCCGTGATCGCCGACAGCAGCTTGAAGCTGGAGACGGCCACCGTGCGCCGTCTGGCCGATGGACGCTTCGCCGGGCAAGGCTTCGACCTGGTCGTCGAGCTCCCCGAGGGACCCTACGTGGACGGCGAAGCCACGCGCGCGCGCCTGGCGGAGGCGTTCGAGGCCGCGTATCGCGAGAAGTTCGCCCTCACGCCACCGCCGGTGGCGATCGAGTTCATCAACATTCGCGTCGCCGTCCGCGCGCCGGTGGCGGGGGCGGACGTCCACGCGCGCGCCGTCGGCGGTCGCGGGAGCGCGCTGAAGGGCACGCGGCGCGTGTACTTTGCCGAGCCGGCCGATTACGTCGACACGTCGGTCTACGAGCGCGCGCGGCTCGGTCCCGGCGTGAAGCTCGCCGGTCCCGCGGTGGTCGAGGAAGAGGGCTCGACGCTCGTCGTCCCGCCGGGCGCGTCGGCGCGAGTGGCGAGCTCCGGCAACCTCATCGTGACGCTGCCATGACCACACGCCTCGACGCCGTCAGCCTCGAGGTGCTGTGGACGCGGATCATCTCGATCGTCGACGAGGCTGCCAAGGCCATCGTCCGCACGTCGTTCTCGACGCTGTCGAACGAGGCGAACGATTTTGCCTGCGTCCTGACCGACGCGCGCGGTCATGCGCTGGCGCAGAACTCGGGCAGCATCCCGTCCTTCATCGGCACCCTGCCCGCCACCGTGCGCCACTTCCTGCGCGAGCTCGGCGCCGAGGCCATGCGGCCCGGCGACGTCCTCATCACCAACGACGCGTGGATGGGCACGGGGCACATGAGCGACGTCTCGCTCGTGAAGCCGATCTTCTTCGACGGCCGCCTGGTGGCCTTCTCGGCGACCACCTCGCACATGCCGGACATCGGCGGCCGCATCCGTGCCATCGAGGCGCGCGAGATCTTCGAGGAAGGTCTGCACATTCCGCTCACCAAGCTCGTGGACGCGGGCCGCGTCGACCCCACGCTGGTCAACCTCATCCGCGCCAACGTGCGCACGCCCGAGCAGACGATCGGCGACATCTGGGCGCAGGCGAGCGCCAACGAGCTGATGGAGCGCCGCGTGACGGCGCTGCTCGACGACTCCGGGCTCACCTCGCTCACCGAGCTCGCCGACGAGATCTTCAGCCGCTCGGAGCGCGCCATGCGGGAGGCCATCCGCGCCGTGCCCGACGGGACGTACCGCTACGCGTTCCGCACCGACGGCACGGGGGCGCCGTTCGAGTTCAGGATCGCGCTCACGGTGGCGGGCGACGAGATCGTGGCGGACTATGCCGGCTCGTCGGCGCAGCAGCCCCGAGCTATCAACTGCGTGCTCGCCTACACGTACGCGATGACCGCGTACGCCGTGCGCTGCGCGCTCCTGCCCGACCTGCCGAACAACGAGGGCATGTACCGTCCTGTCCGCGTGGAGGCGCCCGAGGGCTGTCTCCTGAACCCGCGGTTCCCGGCGGCGGTGGTGAGCCGCGCCGTCACCGGCCACTACGTTCCGCTGCTGGTGCTCGGCGCGCTCCACCGGGTCATTCCCGACCGCGTGATGGCGGGCGTCGGCTCACCGCTCTGGGCGGTGACGCAGTCGGGCACGCGTGACGACGGCCGACCATACACGGCCGTGCTGTTCTTCAACGGTGGTATGGGGGCGACCCCGCTCAAGGATGGCGAGCATGTCCTGTCCTGGCCGAGCAACATCTCCTCGACTCCGGTGGAGGTGGCGGAGCGCAACAGCCCCGTGTTCTTCCACTACAAGCGCATGCGTCCGGACTCCGGCGGCGCGGGTCGCTTCCGCGGCGGCCTCGGCCAGGACATCCTCATCGAGAGCGAGTCCGCGCGGCCGATCGTGGCGAGCTTCATGGCGGAGCGCACGAAATTCCCGGCGCCGGGCCTGGCCGGCGGCGGACCCGGCGGCCTCGGCGACGTGCGCATCAACGGCCGTCGCATCGACAACCGCAAGCAGCACGTGCTCGTACGCGGCGATCGCGTGCTCGTCCGCACGCCCGGAGGCGGGGGCTATGGGCCCGCGCGTCGCCGCGATCCCGGCGCGACGGCGCGCGATCGCCGCCTCGGCTACACGCGCACGCGCTAAAAACTGCGCGCGGCGTCGGCAGCGTGCAGGAGCGCTTCCGGCGTGTCGGGATTGATCGAGCAGTCCGGGCCGAGCAGCAGGCGTCGGCCTCCCGTCTCCTCGATCGCGCGTCGGACGCGCGCGGCCAGCGCCGGCGCGCTCATCGTCGCGATCTCCGGCTTGGCGGGAAGCCCCCCGACCACCGCGCGGCCGGTGCGGCGCAGTCCGTCCGCCAGCGACGGATTGCCGCCGGTGAGCGCCCAGCTGAAGGCCGTCACCGGATAATCGACGAACTCGTCGAAGTGGACGGCCGGGCCGCAGACGTGGAGCACGTTGAACGGCGCCTGCGCGACCGCGGCGAGCACGCAAAGGTCGTACGGACGCTGGAAGCGGCGGCACTCGCGCGCGCCGAGACCGTCGGCGCGCGCGACGTTGGTCGCGTAGAAGAGCCCATCCGCGCCCGCCTCCAGACACGCACGCGCGTACCCGGTGAGCGTCTCGGCGATGACGGCCAGCCCGGCCTCCATCGCCTTCGGCTCGGTACGGCACAGTCCGAGCGCCTGCTCGCGCCCGCCGCGCAGCAGGTACGTCATCACCATCATCGGCGCGAATACCGTCCAGATGATCGGCGTGTCCGGGCCGATCGCGGCGCGGATCAGCCGCAGCGCCTCGAGCTGCTCGCCCAGGGCGCCGCGCCGCGGGTCGACCGGCGCGAGGCGCGCGACTTCGGCGGCGTCGGCGAGCGGCGTGTGCGTCACCACGAACTCACGCGCGCGGTCCGTCGACGGCCGATAGGTGAGCCCCCACATCTCCGCGAAGCCCTGGGCGCGCGCCTGTGGCTTCAGGTAGTCCCAGGCGAAGGTCCCCGCCAGCCGCAGCGTCTCGTCGGCCAGGCCCTTCGCGGAGTTCTCGGTCACGAAGTTGTGCTGCCAGAAGCTCAGCGGCACGCGATCGACGGGTTCGCCGCGTAACGCCGCCTGCACGCGCTCGCGGCGGGTCATGGCTCAGCAGTATACGCGCGCGTATCATCGATGCCGTTCCTCATGACCGACGCGACCCGGCCCGCGACGACCTCCGCCGATCCCTGGGCGCGAAACATCTGGGCCTTGACGCTGATCGTCTTCGTCGCCTTCGTCGGCTTCCAGTTCTTCTCGCCGTTCCTGCCGCTGTACGTGCACGAGCTCGGCGTCGGGGACCCGAGGCGCGTCGCCCTCTGGTCCGGCGTGCTGGCCGCCGTCACACCGGCCGTGTCCGGCCTGCTGGCGCCGATCTTCGGGCGGCTGGCCGATCGCTACGGCCGCAAGCTGATGCTCATCCGCTCGCTCGCCGGGTTCACCGTCATCATCGCCGCCATGGGACTGGTCACGTCGGTCGAGCAGCTCCTCACCGCGCGCTTGCTCCAGGGGCTCTTCGCCGGCTTCACGCCGATGGCCATGGCCGTCGCCAGCGTCTCGGCGCCGCGCGAGAAAGTGCCGACGGCGATCGGCATGGTGCAGTCGGCGCAGCTCCTCAGCGCGGCCGTGGGTCCGGCCGCCGGCGGCTACGTCGCCTCGCACTTCGGCATCCGCTATGCGTTCTTCGTCACCGCCGCGATGTGCGCGCTCGCCCTGGCCACGCTGATCTTTCTATTCAAGGAGGTGGACGGGGGCGCCCCCGGCGCCCCGCGCGGGGCCCCACCGCGGTTGCCGCTGCGGGACGTCTTCGGCTACCCGCACTTCGTGGTCGTGCTGCTGCTCTTGATGACGGCGCAGTTTCTCGACCGCGGGCTGGCGCTGCTCATCCCGCTGCAGGTGGCCGCACTGCCGGGTATGCACGCGATCGCCGCCACCTCGGGATTGATCATCTCGGTGGCGGCCATCGCGGCCACCGTCTCCGCCAACGCGGTGGCGCGGCTGTCGCGTGACGTTCCGCCAGCGCGCCTGCTGATGCTCGCGCTCGGCCTCGGAGGCCCACTCTGCGCGGGCATGGCGCTCGTGCACGGCTGGCCAACGCTGCTCGTCCTCCGCGCCCTCGTCGGGCTGACGCTCGGCGGCGCCATCACGCTCGCGTACACGGTCGGCGCCGGCATCGTGCCCGGTGAGACACGCGCGGCGGCCTTCGGCTGGCTCGCGCTCGGCGTGCAGATCGGGACGGCGACGAGCCCGCTGGTGACCGGCGCGCTGGCCGCCGTCAGCCTGCCCGGCGCCTTCGTGGCCTATGCCGCCGTCGCGCTGGGGGGCGCGGCGCTCGCCGCCGGCGGGACGCGCGGACTCCGCTAGTATGGAAGCCATGCCCGCACCGATCGCCCGTCGACGGGCCCTGATGGCCACGCTCTTCGCCGCGCAGGTCGCGGCGAGCACCGGCTTCACGATGAGCCTCGCCGTCGGCAGCATCATGGCCGCCGCCATCACGGGGACGAACACGTGGTCGGGTCTGCCCGTCGCCCTCGGCGCGCTCGGCGGTGCGCTCGCGAGCTGGCCGCTGGCGCGGCTGATGGGCCGTCTCGGACGCCGTCCGGGACTGACGCTCGGCTACGCGCTCGCCGTCGCCGGCGCCGGGATCGGCATGCTGGCCGTGCTGCACCGCAGCTTCCCGCTCTTTCTCCTCGGCATGGCGCTGTTCGGCATCGCCAACGCGTCGAACATGCTGGCCCGCTACGCGGCGGCCGACATCAGCGTGGGGCCACAGCGCGGCCGCGCGATGGGGCTCATCGTGTGGGGCTCCGCGATCGGCTCGATGATCGGCCCGAATCTCATGGACGCCGCGGTGGGCGTCGGCGCTCGCGTCGGCGTGGCGCCGGTGGCCAGTCCGTTCCTGATCAGTCTCGCCGGCTACAGCATCGCCGCGGTACTGACGTACGGGCTCCTGCGTCCCGACCCGCTGGCGATCGCCCGTGCGAACGAGCCTGCGGCCATGGCGTCGACGGTTGCGGCGCCGCGGCGTCCCGTGGCCGACGTCATCCGCGAGCCGCGGGTGGCGCTCGCGTTCGTCACGCTCATGGTCGGCCAGCTCGTCATGATCGGCACCACCTCGACCTCCACGCTCTATCTCCACGACCAGGGCCATCCGGTGGGCACCATCGGCATCGCCGCGTCGCTACACCTGGCCGGGATGTACGTGTCGTCGCCGCTCTCCGGCTGGCTCTGCGATCGCTTCGGGCGCCTGCCGATGATCGGCGTGGGCGGGACCATCCTCATGCTCGCCTGCGCGCTCGCCGGGCTCGTGCCCGGTCACGCAGGCGGCCTCGTCATTGCCGGACTGTTCCTGAACGGCATCGGCTGGAATCTCGCGTTCGTCTCGGCCAGCGCCCTGCTGACGGACGCGCTGTCGCCAGACGACCGGACGTCCCTGCAGGGTCTCGCGGATCTCTGCATGGGCGCCATGGGCTTCGTCGGCAGCGCCCTCGGTGGCGTGGTCCTCGGTCGCTGGGGCTTCGGCATGCTGAACGCCGTCGGCGCCGCTGTCCTCATCCTGCCGCTCGCGGCGAGCTCGATGCGCCGCGCGGCGGCCGCCGCGCGAGCCACGGAGCTCAATCCCTGGTCGCCGTGAGCGTCCGGCGCCGCGTGGACACGCGGCGTCTCGGCGCGATCCTGCTGGCCACGGTCGTGCTGGCCTGGGGCCTCACGTGGCCGGTGAACAAGGTCATCGTCGCCACCGTGCCGCCGGTATGGGCGGTCGCGCTGCGGACGGTCATCGGCGGCATCGCGCTGTTCATCCTCGCCGCCGCGCAGCGGCGGCTCCGGCTGCCCCCGCGCCACGATGTCCCGGTGCTGGTGAGCATCGCGGTGCTGCACATGATCGGCTTCGGCGTGCTGTCGACCGTCGGGCTCCAGCGCGTCCCCACCGGGCGCTCGGTGGTGCTGGCGTACACGACGCCGCTCTGGGTCGTGCCGGGCGCCGCGCTCTTCCTCGGCGAGCGGCTCACGCCACGACGCACGCTCGGCGTCGTGCTCGGGCTCACGGGTCTCGTCGTGCTCTTCAATCCGCTGGCGTTCGACTGGGCGCAGCGAGGCGCCGTCGTGGGCAATCTCGCCATCCTGGCCGCCGCGCTGCTGTGGGCGGCCAGCATCCTTCACATTCGCGGCCATCGCTGGCGGTCCACGCCCTTCGATCTGCTGCCGTGGGAGACGCTGGTGGCGTCGGTCGTGCTGGGGCCGCTCGCCTACCTCATCGCCGGCGCACCGGCGTTCGTGATCGACGCTCCGCTGGCGGGAATGCTGCTCTATGCGGGTGTCCCGGGCACCGCGCTCGCCTACTGGGCGGTCGCGATGGCGAGCCGCTCTCTGCCAGCCATCACCACGTCACTCGGCCTGCTGGCGACGCCGGTCGTCAGCATCGTGGTGGCCGCGGTGTGGCTGCAGGAGCTGCCGACCGCCGAGGTGCTGGCCGCCATGGGATTGATCCTGAGCGGGATCGCGATCGGCGCACCGAAATCCGAGACGGCGCCGCCGACGACGATCAGCGCGCCGTGAGATCGCGCCAGAGCGCGTCGGCGCCACGGGCGGCGACCGAGGCGCCGAGCTCCCGCGCCCACGCGCTCTCGCTCCCGAACTCGGCGCGCCACGACCACAGCCGCCGCGTGGCGAAGTGAAGCGAGTGCTCGTACGTGAAGCCGATGGCGCCGTGCGTCTGGTGCGCGATGCCGGCGCCGACGCCGGCCGCCTCACCCACGCGAATCTTCGCCACCGCGATCTCGAAGCGCGCGTCGCCACGGTCGGCGGCACGGAACGCGGACTCGGCCGCGATCCCGGATGCGGCCACGTGACCGGCGAGGACGGCGAGATTCTGCTGGATCACCTGGAAGCTACCGATCGGGCGACCGAACTGCTTGCGCTCGGTCGCGTACCGGACGGCCTGCTCCAGACAGGCGTCGAGGGCGCCGGCCATCTGCGCGGCGCGCGCCATCGCCCCGTAGAGACGAATCGTGTCGGCGGTCACGTCCGATGCGGCCGCCGCCAGCACGGTGGCGCCGTCGAAGGTCAGGGTGTCGCGCGGCTCGCGCGCGAGATTGGCGCCCTCGCTGATCCGCGCGCCGCTGGTGGCGATGAGCGCGATGCTCGGACGGCCATCGACGTCGGCGACGGTGACGACGTGGCCGGCGTGACGTCCCCAGGGCACCCGGGTGGCTGTCCCGGTCACGGCGAGCGCGCCGCCACGCCGCGCGAGCGTCAGCGCTTCGCCGGCGTGGACGGGCGCAATGGTGAGCGGGCCGAACGGGACCTCGAGCCCCGCGCGCGAGAGCAGCCAGCCGGCGATGATCGTCTCCGCCAGCGGCACCGGCGCCGTGTGCCGGCCCGATGCGCGCACGACGACGTGGGCGTCGAGCCAGGTGCCGCCGGCGCCACCCGCCGCCTCGGACACCAGCGGCAGCGTGAGGCCGCCTTCCTCGAGCGCGCCCCAGAGCTTCTCGGGCCAGACCCCCTGCTCCGCCGACTCGATCAGCTCCTTCGTCGCCAGCGCGCCGAAGACCCTGCCGACGGTGTCCGAGAGGAGCGTCATCGCAAGCCCAAGCCCCGGGCGATGATGCCGCGAAGGATCTCGCGGGTGCCGCCCCGGAGCGAAAACGACGGCGCCGTCTGGGTGATGTAGCCGAGCACCTGCTGGAGATCGGAGCCGCTGTCGATGGTCGGCTCGAGATCGAGGAGCGCGTGCGTGAGCTCGGGGATCGACTGCTCGAAGGTGGTGCCGACATCCTTGACGGCAGCCGCCTCGAGGTACGTGTTGTCGCCGGCTTGCAGCATCCCCGCCACCGACGTCGACATCTGCCGGAGCGTCGCCAGGCTCGCCACCACGCGGCCGACGGCTTCCATCCCGCGCGGCTCGGGCCGCGCCCCCACCTCGCGCACGAGCTCGCGGATGAGCGCGATGCTCGAGAGATACCGCTCGGGCCCGCTCCGCTCGTAGCCGAGCTCGGCGGTGACCTGCTTCCAGCCGTCGCCCTCGTTGCCGACGCGCGCGTCGTCGGGGACGAAGGCGTCGGTGAAGTTGACCTCGTTGAAGTGGTGCTTGCCGGCGAGATCCACGATCGGCCGGATGGTGATGCCCTTGGTGTTGCGCAGATCGACGAGGAACTGCGTGAGTCCCTCGTGCTTCTTGTCCGGCACCACCTGCGTGCGGAACAGCGCGATGAGGTAGTCGCTCAGATGCGCGTTGCTCGTCCACACCTTGGTGCCGTTGACGAGATAGCCGCCGTCGACGCGGGCCGCCCGCGTGCGGATGGAGGCGAGATCGGAGCCCGAGTCGGGCTCGCTCATGCCGATCGCGAAGGCGAGCTCCCCCCGCACGATACCGGGCAGGATCTTCTCGCGCTGCGCCTCGGTGCCGAAGCGGAGCAGCAGCGGTCCGCTCTGCCGATCGGCGACCCAGTGGGCGCTCACCGGCGCCCCGGCAGCCAGCATCTCCTCGAGCACGACGTAGCGCTCGAGATAGCTGCGCTCGTGACCCCCGTACTGCTTCGGCCACGTCATGCCGATCCAGCCTCGCGCGCCGACGCGGCGCGAGAATTCGCGATCGAAGCCGCCCCACGACTTCGCGCGCTTCACGGGGGCGGCGCCGCTGAACTCGTCGGCAAGGAAGTGCCGCACCTCCGCGCGCAGGCTCTCGGCCTCGAGCGGCAGGTCGCGGAGGGCGAAGCGGAAGGTGGCCGGCATGCCGGGAGTTCATCACACGGCGTGCGGCGGCGCAACCGCGTGACAAGCGTCCCCCCCGGGGCTATAGTCCGCCGGATGAAGGTCGGGATCGCGCTCAACATGCTCACCAAGGAAGGGCGCGCCGACGCCTCGGTCCTCGCCGAGCACATGGCGCTGGGCGATCTCGCCGAGCCGCTCGGCTTCGACTCGCTGTTCGCCCTCGAGCATCACTTCACCGGCTACGCCATGTCGCCCGCGCCCACGCAGCTGCTCGCGTATTACGCGGGGCGCACGAAGCGCATCACGCTCGGCACCGCCGTGATCGTCCTGCCCTGGCACGATCCCGTCCGCGTCGCCGAGCAGATCGCGCTGCTCGACATCCTGTGCGGCGGTCGCTGTGTGTTCGGCTTCGGCCGCGGCGCCGCCAGCGTCGAGTATGCGGGGTTCCGTGTCCCCATGGAGGAGGCGCGTCCGCGGTTCGTGGAGGCCGCGAAGATCGTGGTGAAGGCGCTCACTGACGACGTGTTCGAGTGGGACGGTGAGTTCTTCAAGATCCCGCGCACGTCGATCCGGCCCCGGCCGATCTCGCATCCCGAGCGGCGCTTCTACGCTTCGTCCGTGAGCCCCGAGTCGGCGGAGATCATGGCGCGGCTCGGCTTCGGCGTGCTGGTCGTGATGCAGAACGAGTGGCCGAAGGCCGCCGAGGACATCCAGCGCTACCGCGAGATCGCCGCCGCCGTGGGCCACTCGCCGCGGCCGCCGATCATCCTCACCAACGTCTCGGTCGCCGAGAGCCGCGCGGAGGCGCAGGAGCGCGCGGTCACGTACCTGTCGCGGAAGTGGGACTCCATCGACCAGCACTACCATTTTTCCGACGGTCACCTGGCCGGCGTGAAGGGCTACGAATTCTACGGGAGCATGGCCAAGACGTACTCGAAGATGAAGGATGAGAGCTTCAGGAAGAAGGCGACGGACTTCTACGTGAAGATCCAGATCGTCGGCACGCCCGACGATTGCCTGCAGCAAATCGCCGAGCTGCACCGTCTCACGGGCGTCGATCATCTGGTGACGGAGTTCGCGTTCGGCGGCATGCCGCACGAGCAGGCGGAGCTCAACATGCGGCTCTTCGCCGACCGCGTGATGCCGGTGCTCCAGCGCGACCGCGCGTTCGACGGGTCTGCCAGCGCCGGCGCCTCCGGCCGCGGTGTCGACGGCGCGACAGGAATCTTCGCGCCGGCGTGAGCGCGACTAGCGCGCGGACGGCGGGGGCGGCGGCGGGGGACCGGCCGGGGGCGGCGGGATGTGTGACGGTGTCGTTGACGGTGTCGTCGCGTGCGGCGGACAGCGGAAGACCTGCGCGTCGATCTTCTCCGGGTCCTCGATGGGAAACGACAGCAGCGCCGTGTCGCCGCCGGCCCTGAGCACCTTGCGCCGCAGGTCCTTGA